>Ga0079226_10003635_pt1 | contig 11809 bp, 11 predicted proteins | sample Poulit2014_FD_76345 | JGI IMG/M metagenome (GOLD analysis project Ga0079226, IMG submission 76345) | Agricultural soil microbial communities from Georgia to study Nitrogen management - Poultry litter 2014 | ecosystem: Environmental > Terrestrial > Soil > Agricultural land | place: USA: Georgia... | reverse complement strand
GATTATTTTATTTGAGGGTAGTTTAGATTTAAATCGGAAAGAAGTGCAAGGGGTTGGGCGACCTATTTTCCGAATAGCGACGGTCGGGGCATTTATCGCTTGGATTTTAGGTTCGCTTACAGCCCATTATATGGCAGGGCTTTCCTGGGAAGTCGCTTTTGTTATTGGTGGACTTTTCGTTGTTACTGGGCCGACAGTTATTATGCCCCTTTTGCGTCAATCGAAGTTAAAGCCTCGGGTAGCGACTGTATTAAAGTGGGAAGGGATTGTCGTTGACCCGCTAGGTGTGCTGTTGGCAGTTTTTGCGTTTGAAATTATTACCGTTTTTACAGTTGAAACAAAGAGTGTTACCGATTTGTTATTTTTCTTCTTTATTGCGGCGATTGCCGTCGTGCTCGGATGGGCAGGAGGACATTTTATCGGCTGGCTATTTGAGGGTGGTAGAGTACCAGAATTTCTAAAGTCACCGATTGTCTTTAGTTTTGTGATTTTAATTTTTGCAATACCGGATGAAATCATTCAAGGTACGGGATTGCTAGCCGTTACAGCGCTTGGGATGACGCTTGCAAATATTGGAATTAGTTCATTACACGATTTTCGTCACTTTAAGGAAAATTTATCCGTTTTACTTATTTCAGCTATCTTTATAATGTTAGCATCATCCCTTGAGATGGAGACGATTATTGAAATTTTCCAACCGAACATTATCGGATACGTATTGTTGATGATGTTCATCGTTCGACCGCTATCGATTTTCATTTCAACGATTAATGCGGGGCTATCGTTACAAGAGCGGGCGCTAATTGGTTGGATTGCGCCACGGGGAATTGTCGCCTTAACGGTATCGAGTTATTTTGCAAGTATTCTACTCGATGCTGGTTATGAAGATGCAAAAATGCTAACGACCTTAACCTTCGGGCTTGTCTTCTTTACCGTTGTCGCCCACGGCTTTACGCTAGGGCCCTTAGCGAAGAGGCTTAACTTATCGTTAGAAGGTAATGAAGGAGTTCTTATCGTCGGAAGTAATAAGTTCACCGTCGAATTAGCCCAATCGTTACAAAAGGTAAATAGCCCAGTACTCATTGTCGATAACTCATGGCGGAATTTACGCTATGCCCGTCAGGCAGGGGTACCGTACCATTATGGGGAAATTTTATCCGAACAAACGGAATACAATCTCGATACAATTCCGTACGATGTCATTATTGCAGCGACGGTTTCCTATTCGTATAACTCGTTAATTTGTACAGCGTTTTTACCGGAATACGGACGAATGAACGTCTTTAAAGTTGACCCAGAGCACGGAGAAAACGAAACAATAGCTGCTAAAATTGGTGGACGTTCTTTATGTAGGGAGACGATTACGCTTTATGACTTCGTGCAAAAAATTAACTCCGGTTATACACATACGGTAACGACTTTATCCGAACAGTTTACGTATGAAGATTATCGGAAGACAAAGTCCGATGAAGCAATTAATTTATACTTTGTAAAACCGACGGGACAAATTTATTTTTACGCAACAGATATGAAAGTGTACCCACAAATTGGTGATAAGATCGTCAGCCTAACTCCGATGAAAATAGATGACAAAGTAAATGGAAAAGGTATAGGAAAATAAGTGCAGAACAATTTATATAAAACTAATCTATTTCAAAAAGAAAACGGATTGAAGATCAACCACGGAAACGTACCGTGCTCCTTCAATCCGTTTTTTTCGATGAAAATTACTCTTGTTGACTAAGCTTTTCGAGCTGTTCGTTTATTTCAGCGATTTCTTTTTCTAGGCGAATTAATTCACGCTCGGGAGGTTGTTCTTGGCCACCGACGGAAACGACCTTTTCCAAGTCTCCTTGAATCCGGACGTAGTCGGACTTTAATTCTGCCAACTTCGCCTCTAATTGTTTTTTATCCATAATAATCACTCCTTCGTTTATTGTAGTTGATTTTGCCTTTGCTCACAACAAAATACCTTTCCTTCTCCAAGTAGAACAAAGAGACGACTTGTGCTATTATTTTCATTAGGTAAAAACGTCGCTATGGCCACATCTGTAGGAGGAGAAATAGTGCAAAAAACAATTGAAAAATGGTTTAATTTCGCTGAGCTAGATGAAGAATTAAAAGAAGAACTTATCAAGCTAAAACAAAATGAAGCTGAATTAGAAGATGCCTTTTATGAAAACCTTTCCTTCGGGACGGGAGGTATTCGGGGGAAACTCGGTCCCGGTCCGAATCGAATGAACCTCTATACTGTTAGGAAAACGACGGAAGGTTTAGCTAATTATATAAAAAATCATACGGTAAACTACGAAAGTCGCGGTGTCGTCGTTGCTTACGATTCGCGTCATAAATCGGAACAGTTCGCCTACGAAGTTGCAAAAGTATTAGGGGCTCACAATATAAAAACCTATATTTTCGAAACGATTCAACCGACACCCCTTCTTTCCTTCGCTGTCCGTCATTTACGAACGGTAGCGGGAATGATGATTACGGCAAGCCACAATCCACCGGAATATAACGGTTTAAAAGTTTATAACGAAGAAGGAAGTCAAATTACATCGGAAGAAGCAGAAGCAATAATTGCTTCCATTGAAGAAGTAGAAGACGAATTAACGGTAAGAACAAAGTCACTTTCCTATGTAAAACAGAACGATTTATTAGAAATTTTAAAAGATGAAATAGGTGCAGCTTATTTAGAACGGATGGTACCGATTTCTTCTTTTACCAATACACATACACCGACGAACATTTACAATAAAAAAGAAAAACAACTTCGTATCGTCTTTACACCTTTACACGGAACAGCGACTGAGCTAGTGACAGAAGGTTTGCGTCAATTGAATTTTCCTAATGTGTATGTTGTTGAGTCGCAAGCTGTGCCGGATCCAGAGTTTTCAACAGTCGAATCGCCAAACCCAGAAGATCCCCGCTCCTTTCAAAAAGCAATCGAACTAGGCAAAGAAGTCGATGCAGATCTTTTACTAGCTACAGATCCGGATGCGGACCGTTTAGGTGTTGCCGTTCGGAATAGGGCTGGGGAGTATGTGACCTTAAACGGTAACGAACTTGGTGCTTTATTACTCGATTATGTCGCATCGCATACGGACGAGCGAATTTTGCCAAGTGCGAGAATGATTAAAACAATCGTCACTTCTGAACTAGGGCGGGGAATTGCCTCGTCTTATGGTGTGAAGACACTTGATACGTTAACAGGCTTCAAATATATCGGTGAAAAAATTAACGAATTTGATACAACCGGAGAGACCTTTCTTTTTGGCTATGAAGAAAGTTACGGTTATTTAATGAGTCCGTTCGTTCGGGATAAAGATGGGGTCCATGCAACGATGATGACTTGTGAAATGGCTGCCTTTTGGCAAGAAAAAGGCCTCACCCTACTCGATGCGCTAGAAAAGTTATACGAACGTCACGGCTATTATAAAGAAGGTGTCGATGATTTAACGCTAGAGGGTAAACAAGGTGTCGAACAAATCCTAGCAATAGTCGATCGTTTTCGTAATGAGACGATTACTCAATTCGGTTCACTTCAAGCGCTTTATAAAGAAGATTATTTAAACAGTGAGCGAATCGATTTAGAACATCCTGCCAACGTCGAAAGATTACACTTACCGAGGGAAAATGTTGTAAAATATATTTTAGAAGCCAATTGTTGGGTTTGCCTCCGACCATCCGGTACCGAGCCGAAAATTAAATGGTATTATGGAGCCTACGGAAAGACAAAAGAAGAAGTCGAAGCACGCTATACAATGCTTAAAGAAACCTTACACGATTTAATTGTAAAAGAAAAAGTGTATAAATAAATACGCATTAAGGCTAAAGGGGAGTAGCTGTACAGCAGATGTCGTCATTACGGGTAAATACCCCGGCATCGCTGGCAACTAAAGTTGTTAGCAAGACCTTTACCTTATTATGGTTCAAAAATTCGTTTAGTTAACGATTGCAAATTTGAGCATAATAAGGTAAAGGTTATTTTTTTACAAAAATGCAAAATAAAAATAGGTAAATAGACTTATGCATGATATAGTGTAAGTAAGGAAAATGAGGAGAGCGACTAATGACAGTACAATTATTTTTAGAATATCTTTGGGTCTTAATTATTTTAATCGGTTTAGAAGGGTTGCTTGCTGCTGATAATGCCCTTGTCCTAGCTATTATGGTAAAGCATCTAGAGGAAGAAGAGCGACGAAAAGCGTTGTTTTATGGGTTAGCCGGCGCTTTCGTATTACGCTTAAGTTCTTTATTTCTCCTTTCGTTTTTTATTAACTTTTGGCAAATCCAAGCAATCGGAGCACTCTATTTATTATTCATTTCTTTCCGGTATATTTTACAACGATATATGCCGAAGCAACGAACTACCGTAAAAAAAGAACCGAAACAATCCGGCTTTTGGATGACAGTCCTTAAGGTAGAAATAGCTGATCTTGCTTTTGCGGTCGATTCGATTTTAGCAGCGGTCGCTTTAGCTGTCGCTTTACCTCCGACAGGACTTTTTACGGTTGGTAGTTTAGATGGAGGGCAATTTCTCGTCGTCTTTTTCGGCGGAATGATTGGAGTTATTTTAATGCGTTTTGCGGCGAACTTATTCGTCAAACTTTTACAACAACGTCCAGGCTTAGAATTAGCCGCTTTTTTAATCGTCGGATGGGTCGGGGTGAAACTATCGCTTCTTGTTTTAAGTCACAAAGAAATCGGACTTATTCCTGAGACATTTGTCCAGTCATTACCGTGGAAGTTAACCTTTTATATCGGTCTGATTGCGATTGCACTTTTTGGTTGGTTTTTTTCTTCTCCAAGGGAACAAAAATAATAAATATCGTCTAATAAACGTAAAATAAAACAAATTTCCGAACGAAAATCATATATATATGTAACAAAATCTTCAATACCATACATGTTGACAACTCGGTCGGATAAAAATATAATCAAGTGTATATTAATTATAAGGTAAGTGGAAATGGTTTGAATATTAAAACAACAGAGACTAAACCACAGGTAACGAGAAGTTGTAAGACAGCTTCACATTAGGAGGAGTTTTGAAAGATGGTCGTAAACCAAACTCGTGTCGAAGAAGATTTTTTAGGAAAAAAAGAAGTCCCTGCCGATGCCTATTATGGAATTCAATCGATTAGGGCAAAGGAAAATTTTAATATAACTGGACATTGTCTCGATAGCGATTTAATTATCGCTTTAGCCCAAGTGAAGAAAGCTGCCGCAATTGCCAATATGGAAGTAGGGAACCTCGATCATAAGATAGGTAAGGCAATCGTTCAAGCGGCGGATGAAATAATTGCTGGAAAATTCCACGATCAATTCATCGTCGATCCAATTCAAGGGGGCGCTGGTACATCGACGAATATGAACGCTAACGAAGTTATTGCAAACCGTGCCCTTGAAATTATCGGAAAACCGAAGGGGTCTTACGATATTATTCATCCAAATACCCACGTCAATATGTCTCAATCGACGAACGATGCTGTACCTACAGCAGTTCATATTGCACTACTTCATTCAATCGATCGGCTCGTAGATGTGTTAGAAAAGCTTCGAAAGGCCCTTCACGATAAATCTGTCGAGTTTAATTCGGTAGTTAAAATGGGGCGAACGCACTTACAAGATGCAGTGCCAATCCGTCTTGGTCAAGAATTTCAGGCGTATGAGTCGGTCCTTGCTCGTGATATTAAACGAATCAGTCGACTTCGCGAAGCTTTAATCGAGGTTAATTTAGGGGCGACCGCAGTAGGAACAGGCTTAAATGCTGATCCCAAATATGTAGAAAAAGCTGTCGAAACGTTACAAAAATTAACGGGGCTTCCGATTGTAGCAGCAAAGAATTTAGTCGATGCAACACAAAATGCAGACGGTTATATGGAAACATCTAGCGCACTAAAAATTTGTATGTTAAATATATCAAAAATATCAAACGACTTACGTCTTATGTCGTCCGGTCCTCGAGCTGGTTTTGGGGAAATTAGCGTACCGGCTAAACAACCCGGTTCTTCAATCATGCCGGGGAAAATCAATCCTGTTATTTGTGAAGTCGTAAACCAAGTCGCCTTCCAAGTGGCTGGAAACGATGTAACGATATCCTTAGCAGCAGAAGCCGGACAGTTCGAACTAAATGTAATGGAGCCTGTCCTTGTTTATAATTTACAACAGTCGATTCGAGCGATGACTCAAGTATTAGAGACCTTCCGAAAAGATTGCATCGAAGGGATTAAAGCGAACGAAGACGTCTGTAAAGCGTACGTCGATAATAGTGTAGGTATCATTACTGCATTAAATCCACATGTCGGTTACGAGATTGCATCAAAAGTAGCCAAGGAAGCGCTAGAGACTGGAATACAAGTTCGAGAAATTATTTTACGCGATAATATTTTACCGGAAGTCGTCGTCGACCAAATTTTAGATCCGCTTGAAATGACAGAACCAGGTATTGCCGGAGAGTCATTACGGACGCAAAAATCTAAAGAACAAAAGTAAGGAAGAAGACTGAAAGCGAAAAGTTAGCGACTTTTTATAGTCGTTACTTTTCTTTTCGGTTCAACTATTTCCATAATTTTATAAAACATAGTAAAATAATAATCGTGCAAAATAAGTTTTATCTGCCAATGTGGATAAAACTTATTTTCTTATGACTGTTAAATATAACTTTCATTAATGAAATGTAAAAGGTGTGAGCCGCATGTACGTGTCCAGTGAGACAATTTTAAGAAAAATTGAAGCCCAATTAAAAAAGGCAAGAACTATTACCCATGACCAACAAGCCTTCGTTGGCGAAATAGAAAAGATAAAATTACTTTGCGATGTTCTGTTAGAAGGGGCGGACAGTTCTGATCGTAGGGGAGAACGAATTGAAACGAAGAGAAAAGAAAATACTAGTTTGTCGCAATCTCAAAATGTAACAAACGAACAAGATCAACTAGAGGAAACAGTCATGCACGATCCAAAATCAATTTTTGACTTTTAAAAAAGGAGTAAGATCAATGCGAATCTTTTTAATTATCGGTGCAATTTTTGGTTTCTTGTCTGTAGCACTTGGTGCCTTTGGTGCCCATATTTTAGAAGGAAATTTAACCGAAGCAAGATTAAAAACATGGGAAAAAGCTGTAAACTATCAAATGTTTCATACTGTACCTATTATAATTGCAGGCCTATTACTTATGAAACATCAATTAAGTAGTCTCGTTTGGGCTGGTTGGCTCTTTATAATTGGTACGCTACTTTTTGCTGGTAGTTTATATTTTTACTCAACGACAGGTGTAAGATTTTTAGCTATGATTACGCCTTTTGGTGGAGTAACATTTTTAGTCGCCTGGATTTTCTTCGGCTATGCCTTAACGAAAGTGTTCGACTCATTTTAAAGATGCCATAGAAATAGAATCCCAAGCATAAATAAAAGGGTACTACGAATAAATTGAAATACGCTCTCTCGTTGACGCTTATAGCTTGCTAAGATGATGCCGTCGAGAGCTATATTAATACTTAGGAGAAAAAGAGCGCACAACAAAACAAAAGTACGATATGTCAAAAATAAACTGATTAAGAAAAGTAAAGCAAAAGATAATGTAAAATGACTGAAGAGGATCAGTTGTTTATGATATCTATTCACGACGATGCATCCTTTACGGAAGGAAATAGGCATAAATTTACGATTATTCTTATTGTTGAGTATATGGCTGAACGAACGAGCATATGAATAAACTTTCACTACAAGTTGACAAGTTACAAATTTAACTCTTTGTGAACGAAGTATTTGAACGAATACTTTGTTCACAACTCTTTTGCATAGCAATGATAACGTTTTCGTAAGAAGATAGGTGGAAGACATGAAGTCACCCGTCGGAGATCATTGAGCTACTGGAGGCTTTATTAATGGAGGAACTTTTTTTAAAAATAAAACAAGACTTACAAGGGCAAAAATGTAAACGAATTCTTTTTCCGGAATATACAGATGAGCGCGTTGTTCGAGCGGCGGTACGTTTAGCGAAAGAGCAATTAGTTACTCCTGTTTTTATAGCAGAGGAAGGAAAGGTAAAAGAAGTATTTCGTCGTTATCAATTACCTCTACATGGAATCGAGCATTTTCATCCAAGTAATTTTAATGAAGTAAATTTGCTAGCTGAAGCAATCGTCAAACGTCGCCGTAATGAGGTGGGCATTGCGGACGTTTTAGAAAAATTTAATGATCCTACTTATTTTGCAACAAGCCTTGTCTACGCTGGTTATGCCGATGGTTTAGTGAGTGGAGCAATGCAAACGACTTCCTCTGCTGTTTTACCAGCTTTGCAAATTATAAAGCCGAAAAAAGGAGTAAAAAAAGTCTCCGGTGCCTACATTATGCTTCGAAATGACGAGAGGTATATTTTTGCCGACTGTGCAATTAATATTTCACCAACAAGTGAAGAGCTTGCTGAAATTACGCTACAAAGTGTCGAAACCGCGAATCTTCTGCAACTCGACCCGAAGGTAGCACTGTTAAGTTTTTCAACGAAAGGTTCCGCTCAAGCTAAAGAAGTCGATAAAGTAAAAACAGCTCTCGAGCTTGTTCAAAAAACGAACCCGTCGTTAGTAATCGATGGGGAAATGCAGTTCGACGCCGCCTATGTTCCCCAATTAGCTGTAAAAAAAGCACCTGATCTATCTTTCGATGGCCAGGCGAACGTGTTTGTTTTTCCGAATTTAGAAGCGGGTAATATAAGTTGTAAAATAGCTGAACGACTTGGAGGCTTTCAGGCGATTGGTCCGATTATGCAAGGGTTAAATAAACCAGTTAACTTGCTTTCCCGTGGTTGCAGTGAAGACGACGTCTATAAGGTGGCCTTATTTACCGCCCGCCAAGCATTGTACGAAAAAACTTTTATTTATAAATAGAGTTAAAGACCGTATATGGTGGACTCACCTGCTGTATATAAAATGATATACAATCGCCCGGATTATTGTAAGCAGAATTCCGGGACTTTAAATTTCGTATACAGCAGCTAAGCTTGCTGTAAATAGAATAAAGCTTTTTCAAATACTGTATACAGCAGCCACCTTTACTGTAAACGGAATAAAATTTTTGCGAATTCTATATACAGTGTAAGGCTTTGCTGTAAACAGAATAAATTTTTTTCAAATACTGTATACAGCAGCCGCCCTTACTGTAAACAAAATTAAAACCTGTATACGGCCGTCCCAGCTATTTTAAACAATTTATAAAAGCATTTACTATGTATAAAAAACATCTGCAATTAAACGAAACGGCAATAAAACAAAACTAGACTTAATCAGATTAGCTTTAAAAACGTAGCACTTCATTTCGCTTTTCCATTTGTATGATGCGATTATGGAAAAGAACCTCCTCAATAGGAGTGTAAGAGTCTGTCCCAACTTTCGCTCCATGTCTAACAAGTAATTGCACGAAGCGGTCTTTTATCTCTTGAACGGAAAATTCCTTCTGTAACAATTCACTAAGAGATGCCATCACACGGGGATTAACCTTCGGATATGTAAAACGGGTTGGTTCATTTCGCTTGGCATGAGTGTAGAATTGTTTTACAAGCTCAGCCCGTTCGTAACTACTTCCGGCAACATCAAGATACATTTGTACCGAAATTCCTTCGCGGACGCGTCGTTGAGAAATACCGGCGAACTTTTTACCATTAATACTTAAATCATAATCTCCAGGACAATAAGAGCCGACGATTTCATAAGCTTGAACGTGCGCCTCTTCTCGCTCTAACAATTGCTGTACAAGGGTATACATAATGTCATAGCCATCGTGAATCGATAAGTTACGTGAACTAGGCAAAATGAGAGAGACGTTTAAAACGTTCCGATCGAGTAAGACAGCTAGACCACCAGAATTCCGTACAATCACATTATAACCTAAGGAACGGACATAACGTACGCCATCTTCTAAGTAAGGAAGCCGAGCATCCGGAATACCGAGAACGAGCGTGCGCTCATGCACCCAAAATCTAACAGACATCGGTGATTTTCCCTTTCCGACGGCAGTTGCAATCGAATCTTCAATCGCAAAAGAGGATATTGCACTATAGGGCCGATTGAACAAGTTCGTTCGCCCGCTGTCATCAAGGATACGGATTGATTGGTCGTAAAATAATTGTTGAAATAGCTTTTCCATCGGTCTACTCCTTCGAAAAAAATAGATGAAACATGTACACTATTATATAGTATGAAGAAAAAAGGATGAAAGGAAACGGGTGAAGCGATGTTTAAAGACAAAAAACAACTTGATGAAGTGAAAGTATTTAAAGATCCAGTCCACCGGTACGTACGTGTAAAAGAAAAAGTCATCTGGGATTTAATTGCGACACCAGAATTTCAACGACTCCGCCGGATTAAGCAGTTAGGAACGACCTTCTTTACGTTCCACGGTGCAGAACATAGTCGATTCAATCATTCCCTCGGTGTATACGAAATCGTTCGACGTATTATAAAAAAAATTGAAAACTCTCCCCATTGGAAAAAAGAGGAGGAGCTCGTTACCCTGTGTGCTGCTCTTTTACACGATGTCGGTCACGGCCCTTTTTCCCATTCCTTTGAAAAGGTTTTTAATCTCGATCACGAGCAACTTACAAAACGAATCATTTTAGAAGATACTGAAATTAATCGAGTGCTACGGGAAAAAGATCCGAGCTTTCCGGAACGAGTGGCCCAAATTATTAATCAAACGTACGATAATCAACTTGTCGTCAGTTTAATTTCAAGTCAAATTGATGCAGACCGGATGGATTATTTATTACGCGATGCTTACTATACAGGAGTGAGCTACGGCCAATTCGATATGGAACGGATTCTTCGTGTGATGCGAGCTCGGGAAAACGAAATCGTCATCAAGTCAACAGGCATGCATGCAGTAGAAGATTATATTTTGTCCCGCTATCAAATGTATTGGCAAGTGTACTTTCATCCGGTGACCCGAAGTGCGGAAGTAATTTTAACGAAAATTTTCCACCGTGTAAAATATCTGTACGAAAACAACTATACATTTAAAGTAAAACCAACCTTTCTAACATCCTTTTTTAGTGGTGAAGTTTCGTTAACTGATTATTTGCAATTAGATGAAAATGTTATCTACTACTATTTTCAACGTTGGCAGGAAGAGGATGACCCAATCTTGCGTGATTTAAGCGATCGTTTCGTCACCCGTCGCCTCTTTAAATATGTACCCTACGACCCAGAGCGCCACGACCTAATTTATAAAGAGTTACGAACACTGTGCAAAGAAGCAGATATCGACCCCGACTACTACCTCGTCGTCGATTCATCGAAGGATCTACCTTACGACGTCTATCGTTCAGATGGACAAGGTCGAGTACCAATTTATTTAGAAATGCCAAACGGCCGTAAAAAAGAATTATCATCTCATTCGATTATCGTCGAGTCAATTACGGGTAAAACTCGTAAAGACCATAAACTATATTATCCGCTCGATCTCATTCAACTAAAACACGAACACCCAGCAGTAAGACGAATAATGGAATTGTTATATGAAATGAAGCGAGGAAATAGTTTTGACGAAGAGTGAGTAGAGTTATTAAATCTTCGATAGATAGTCTTCCAGAAGCCTAATAGGGACGGACTATGCGAGCAAGCGGTAGAACGAACAAAACAATTGGAATGTGGTAAGATAAAACATAAGAACTTTAGTAACATAAAGGTATATAAAAGAATAGAGGAGGATGAAGATGACAGAAAAACCGAAAAGACAAAGGCAACAATTTACAATAATTAAAGATGATGCAACCGATGGACACGGCGGATACGGTGCCGGTTCAATCTCGTT
>Ga0079226_10003634_pt1 | contig 11809 bp, 13 predicted proteins | sample Poulit2014_FD_76345 | JGI IMG/M metagenome (GOLD analysis project Ga0079226, IMG submission 76345) | Agricultural soil microbial communities from Georgia to study Nitrogen management - Poultry litter 2014 | ecosystem: Environmental > Terrestrial > Soil > Agricultural land | place: USA: Georgia... | reverse complement strand
TTAGTGGAAATAGTAATTATTCTTTATGGTTATTACCAGTTGACTGTGATAGATAATTATATTTCAAAATGAGGGGGAATAGATATGTATAAAGTGACAGTCAGTGCTGAAAAAATGGCTAGGATAAAGCGGTTATCAAATCAGGATGATGTGATTGCGGCTTTGGCTATAGATCAAAGAGGGTCTTTGAGAAAAATGCTATCTGCTACTGATTCAACTGATAATATTGATGCAGTTGTTGTGGCCTTTAAAAAGCTGATTTCACAAGAATTAACTCATTTTTCAAGTTCAATTTTATTAGATCTAGAGTATGGTCTGCCAGCCGCAAATGTGAGAGCGGAATTTTCAGGATTGTTGTTAGCGTATGAAAAAACAGGGTACGATACATCTGAACCGGGAAGACTACCAGATTTATTAGAAGATTGGTCAGTTGAACGATTAAAAAATGAAGGCGCTGATGCAATTAAATTTTTACTTTATTATGATGCTGACGAAGATGAAAAGATTAATCGTATCAAACATGTATTTATGGAGCGGATTGGTGCAGAATGTAAAGCTTTGGATATGCCATTCTTCCTTGAAATCGTCACTTATGATACTGATATTATTGATGTTAAAGGTCCAGAATTTGCCAAAGTAAAACCACATAAAGTTATTCAGGCAATGAAAGAATTTTCAAAACCAGCCTATTATGTGGATGTTCTTAAAGTAGAAATACCTGTGAATATGAATTACGTCGAAGGATTTGCTACCATGAATCAAGAAGCTGTATATACTAAAGATGAAGCTATGGCGTACTTTAAAGAACAAAGTGAAAGTACCCATATTCCATTTATTTTTTTAAGTGCAGGTGTTTCAATGAATTTATTTAAAGAGACGTTAATGTTAGCTAAAACAGCTGGTTCAACTTTTAACGGCGTACTATGTGGACGTGCAACTTGGAAAGATTCAGTAGGCATATTTGCTGAATCAGGCGAACAGAAAACGATTGAATGGTTACAGACTACAGGGAAGAATAATATTGAATCCTTAAACGAAGTATTAAAGGATACTGCCTCACCTTGGACAGATTATTATACAGTGGAATAATGACATCATGTCGGATAAAGTAGAAGCGTATTTTTTTGAGAAAATGTAAGCGGTAACAATTGGCAAAGCTAGGTATAAAAATTTATAATTTTTGGAGGAAATTTATGCTTAATAAAGAAAAAAGAGAATTGGATAAACTTGGCGCTACTATTACTACTAAAGAGATTTCTCAACAACCACTTTTGTGGGATGAGGTACTGGACAATTATAAATCTCAACAAGCAACAATTAACCATTTCATAGAGAAAATACAAGAGCGTCATGAACGGATATCAGTTATTTTCACAGGAGCTGGTACCTCAGCGTTCGTTGGAGAAACTGTGCGTGACTATTTAAATGAACAAAATAATCGATCTAATTGGTCTTTTGAAGCTATACCAACTACTAGTATTGTAGCAGCGCCAGAAACTTTTTTAGATTATCATATACCAACAATTTTAGTATCATTTGCTCGGAGTGGAAATTCTCCAGAAAGTGTTGCGACAGTTGAGTTAGCTAACAAATTGATTAAAGATATTTATCATATTACGATTACTTGCGCACCAACTGGACAATTAGCAATAAGAGCTGAAGAGGAAGCTAATAATTTATTATTAGTGCAACCAGAGCTTTCTAATGATCAAGGTTTTGCCATGACTGGAAGCTATACTTGTATGACATTAACTTCTTTACTTGTTTTTGATCCAACTAATTTGGAGACGAAGACAAAGTGGGTTCAAGACTTAATTAGTATGGGTAAAAATGTATTGGAAAATGCGCATATTATCCAAGACATCGTAGATTTACCTTTTGATCGTGTAGTTTATTTAGGAGCTAATGCCTTATTAGGTGTGGCTCATGAAGCACAATTAAAAATACTCGAATTAACTGCTGGAAAAATTGCTACAATGTTCGAAACCCCAGTAGGCTTTAGACATGGACCTAAGTCATTCATTGATGAATCAACGGTAGTGATTGTATTTGGGTCAAATAATGATTACACCAAAAAGTATGATGACGACCTTATAAACGAAGTATATCATGATAAAATTGCAAAACATATTGTAAAGATTTCGGCTGAATCGGATAACAAAGCCGATGCAGACGTATTTACATTTGGTGAAGATTACCCAGACTTACCTGACGCATATTTAGCGCTTGCTTATATTATGTTTGGACAAACTTTAGGACTAATGTCGGCAATTAAAGTAGGTAATCTGCCTGATACACCATCACCAACAGGGACAGTTAATCGAGTAGTACAAGGTGTAATTATTCATGAATAATAAATTGAAAAGCACTCTATGATAGATAAAAATTATAAGTCATTTTAACTAATATGTATTGATTCGGAGGAGTATCATGCAACACAGAATATTATATTTTGGAGATCATAACGACATTCATTATTCAAAAATCATTTTAACTAACGACCAACAAGTGAGTATTACGCTCACTGATTTAGGCGCTCGAATATTAGCTTTTCTAGTACCAAATGAAGATAGAAGTAAGGTACTTAATATTGTGGATGGATATGATAGCGTACAAGATATATTTGACTTACATGATTACTACTTAGGTGCGACCGTTGGTCGAGTGGCTGGAAGAATTGCAAGTGGGCAATTTACCTTAGAAGGTCAATCGATTCAACTAGACAAGAATGATGGTGCTCATCATCTACATGGAGGGACAGACGCTATTGATTTAAAAAAATGGGATTTTAGAATCGAAGAAGGAAATAGTGAAATTTCGGTGGTATTTGAACTGGAAGATGCTGATGGTCATAACGGTTACCCAGGTAATATGTATTTTCAAGTATGTCACACATTGAATAATAAAAATGAATGGTCCATAACATATAACATTACGACCGACAAAACGACTATCGTCAATCCCACTAACCATGTCTACTTCAATTTAGACGATGAAGATGACGGGATTAAAAATCATTTTTTACAAATAAATGCTGACAAATATTTGCCTATAGATTACCAAGGTATACCTATCAATGAAAAAGGGGCAAATGTTGAGGGAAGTGTATTCGATTTTAGAAAAGAAAAACTGATAGTTGAGGTATTGGAAGAAGATACGGAGCAAATACAAGTAGCGAAAGGTATCGATCATCCTTTTATATTAAATGAAAACAATGAAGAACAATTGAAGCTCTCTAATTCAACAAACAACCTAGCCATCTCAGTTGTAACTGATGCAGCTTGTGTAGTGGTTTATACTTTTAATTATCCAAAAGCCATGGACAGCAAAAGAGGTTTACATCATTCAGTCGCTCTCGAGACACAGTCATTGCCAAATGCTATAAATTTTGAAAAAGTACCAGAAACAATCTATGTGAGCGAAGATAGGCCATTTTATAGTAAAACTACTTATAAATTAATTATGAAATAATTAAAAAGGAGGTAACACCTTGACTAAAGAAAGCGCTACCAATATACTATAAAATAAGTTAATATATTAATTATTATATCAAGAAAAATTAGTGGTGAGTGGACTCAATTTTAAATTTAAAATAATTCCATTTCTTATAGGATTCCACATACTCTAATAATTCATTATGATTATTTGCAAATGTTCGGCGGACTTGTCTGATACAAGGCACTTGATGATCGATAGTTAATTTCTCTTGGACCAAGTTTGGTGCTGGAAAGACCACCTCGTTGGATTCTTCGAAATTTTGATTGGGCATATAAATATCAAAATCTTGAAAAAATTTAGCGTAGATGGAATTGTAATAGCTATTATCTGTATAATTTTTATTAATATAAGCTTCAGGAATATAGGACTTTTGATACATGTATGGTTCGGTCAAATTATAGCGAATACGTTCGATTAAGTAATAATAGCCAGTTGAGGCGAGTTTTAGTTTGGTTAATATTTCAGGATCATTATCCTTGGTAATATTAATGACTTTAACCAGATCATGATTGATTGAAAAAGTTTCTACGTCAGAAAATTCAATGGATTGATTTTTTCTTGCTCGAGAGACGAAAGTACCTTTTCCCTGGATGCGTACCAGATATCCATCTTTTGCTAACTCGTTGAGTGCGCGAATGACGGTGATAGATGACGCATTAAATTTTTTAGATAATTCAGATTCAGTATAAAATCGATCACCACTTTTAAATTTATCTGAAATGATTTCATCACGTAGGCTTTCTTGAATGACTTGATATTTATGCTTTTTCATTTATGTTCACCTCTAACTATCAATTAAAAAAATATTATATCACATGTTAATATATTAAATTAAAGAAATCAAATTAAAGGAGGGATTAAATGGACTTATTCGAAGTGAAAGAAGATTTTTTGTTAAATAATCAACCCTTTAAAATACTATCGGGTGCGATTCACTATTTTCGAGTACATCCGGATGATTGGTACCATTCGCTTTATAATCTTAAAGCTTTAGGTTTTAATACAGTTGAAACTTATGTTCCTTGGAATATGCATGAGCCAAAAGAAGGTGAGTATCATTTTTCAGGTAATTTAGACCTTGAAAAATTTTTAAATTTAGCTCAAGAAATTGGATTATATACTATCGTTCGTCCTTCACCTTATATATGTGCGGAATGGGAATTTGGAGGATTACCAGCTTGGTTAATTAATAAGGAAATTCGCATTCGTTCATCAGATTCTGGTTTTTTAGATTTTGTATCTAGGTATTATGATCATTTAATGCCTAAGATCGTTCCGCATCAACTAGATAAAGGTGGGAACATCTTAATGGTGCAAGTAGAAAATGAGTATGGGTCTTATGGAGAAGATAAAGATTATTTAAAAGCTATCAGTAAAATGTTGCAATCGTACGGTATTACCCAACCGTTGTTCACTTCTGATGGGCCTTGGCGAGCAACTTTAAGAGCAGGATCATTGATAGAGGATGACATACTAGTCACTGGTAATTTCGGCTCAAAAGCTGAGAAGAATTTTCAAGATATGCAAGATTTCTTCAGTGAATACGATAAAAAATGGCCACTAATGTGTATGGAATTTTGGGACGGATGGTTTAATCGATACGGTGAAGACATTGTTACTCGGGAAACCGATGAATTAGTGGCATCAATTAAAGCAACCATAGATTTAGGGTCGATCAACTTATATATGTTCCATGGCGGTACGAATTTTGATTTTATGAATGGTTGTTCTGCTAGAATGCAACATGACTTACCACAAGTGACCTCCTATGATTATGGGGCGCCACTAGATGAGCAAGGAAATCCAACTGAAAAATATTATGCTTTACAACAAATGATGCAAACTTATTTTCCAGAGTACGAAACTTGTGAACCGCTAGTAAAAAAATCATTTGCTATGCAAGATATTCCATTACTAAATAAAGTGTCATTATTCTCTGTGGTCGATGATTTAGCAGTTGCCAGACACAGTAAGTATCCAAAAACTATGGAAGAGTTAGGGCAAAATGTTGGTTATACTTTGTATCAAACAACAATTGAACGAGATAGGCAGGATGAACCAGAGAGAATACGTATAGTTGACGGTCGTGATCGCATGCAACTATTTGCGAATGGTGACTGGGTAGCAACCCAATATCAAGAAGAAATTGGTGAAGATATACAATTGCAGCAAAACGACCAGTTTACAGAATTGTCGATTTTGATGGAAAATATGGGACGAGTAAATTATGGTCATAAACTTCTTTCGCCTACCCAACAAAAAGGTATTAGAACAGGCGTTGCAGCTGACCTGCATTTTATCATAGATTGGAAACAGTACTGTTTAGATTTTGAAGATATAAGTTCGATTGATTATTCAAAACAATTTGTGGAAGGACAACCGTCTTTCTATCAATATGAAATCACTATAGATGATTTAGCAGATACATATATCGATACGAGTGGTTTTGGTAAAGGAATTGTTTTTGTTAATGGTCATAACATTGGCCGTTACTGGGATCGCGGACCTTATGAATCTTTATATGTTCCCAAAGGATTTTTAAATAACGGTAAAAATGAAATCGTTTTCTTTGAGACGGAAGGGAAATATCTAGGTAATTTGCAGTTAATTAAACAACATAAAATAATGAAATAGAGGAGCGATAGATTATGAGTATTATTGGGGTAAGAATTGATGGGCGATTGATTCACGGTCAGGTTGCCAATCTATGGGTAACTAAATTAAATATTTCTAGGATTATGGTCGTAGATAATAAGGTTAGTGAAGATCCAATTGAAAAGTCTGGATTAAAATTAGCTACACCATCCGGAGTCAAATTGAGTGTTTTACCTGTTGAAAAAGCTGCTAAAAATATTCTTGATGGACGGTACAATTCGCAAAGAGTATTTATCGTCGCTAGACGGCCGGCAGTCCTTTTAGAATTAGTTAAGGCAGGTGTGCCGATTGAAAAAATAAACGTGGGTAACATGTCTCAAACAGCTGACACAAAATCAATTACTAAATCAATCAATGTATTAGATAATGATGTAGATGATTTTGAAGAATTAAACGAGTTTGGTGTTCAATTAACTGCACAAATGGTCCCAAATGATCCGGAACAAAACTTTATGTCACTTTTAAAAGATAAACAAGGGAAGGGATAGGAAATAATGGAGATTCAAGTTTGGCAAATTATCTTATTAACTCTTTATGCTGGTTATCAGATTTGGGATGAATTACACATTTATTCATCTGCTGGTTCAGCAGTATTCGCAGGATTCTTTACAGGTTTAGTCATGGGAGACATGACAACAGGGCTTTTAATTGGTGGAGCCATGCAATTAACTATCTTGGGCGTGGGTACTTTTGGAGGGGCTTCTCGTATTGACGCCAACTCAGGTACTATTTTGGCAACGGCCTTTTCGATAGCTATAGGTATGGATCCACAGCAAGCAATTGCCGCCTTAGCAGTACCTGTAGCATCACTAATGATTCAATTAGACGTGTTAGCTAGATTTGCGAACACTTTCTTTGCACATAGGATTGATGCTAATATTGAGAACCATGATTATAAAGCAATTGAAAGAAACTATTTATTAGGTAATCTGCCATGGATGCTTTCTCGGGCGTTACCGGTATTCTTAGCTTTATCATTTGGTAGTGGTGTCGTGGAATCAATTGTTGATATTTTGAATAATCAATTAGCTTGGTTAGGAACCGGTTTGACGGTTGCAGGTGCAGTTCTTCCAGCAGTAGGTTTCGCTATCTTACTAAGATATTTGCCTGTCAAAAAACATTTCCCGTATCTAATTTTAGTATTTGTTATTACAACTATTCTTAGTACCGTGTTTACGAATATCCAAACTATTGGTAGCGGGTTAACAGAAATTGCTCAAGAATTTGGAGGTAATTTCAATTCACTACCAATGCTGGCGGTTGCATTAATTGGATTTGCACTAGCCACTATATCATATAAAAATAATAGTCAGTTAAATAATACGAACGCAAATACAAGCAATGAGGGTCAAACACAAAGTGTAGAGGGAGAGATTGAAGATGACGAACTCTAAACAAAAATTAACCAAAAAAGATTTTAATCAAATTAATCGACGTAGTCTATTTGCCTTCCAATCAGGGTGGAATTATGAACGAATGCAGGGATCTGGATATCTATATACCATTCTTCCTCAGTTACGTAAACTATATGGTGACAACACGCAAGAATTAAAAGAGATGATGGAAACTCATGCACAATTTTTCAATACTTCCAACTTTTTAAATACTTTCGTGACGGGGATCGATTTGGCTATTGAAGAAAATGAAGGGATTGAAGCTAAGGACACAGTTGCTGGGATTAAGGCAGGTTTAATGGGACCTTTTGCTGCAATTGGTGATTCAATTTTCGCTGCTTTATTACCAACGATTTTTGGTGCTATTGCTGCTAACATGGCTAGTCAAGGAAACCCTATAGGTTTATTTATATGGATTGCAGTCAATATAGCAGTTATGGTATTTAGATGGAAATCAATTGACATCGCTTATAAAGAAGGAGTTAATTTAGTTACCACCATGTCAGCGCGATTAGCTTCATTGACAGATGCAGCTACTTTAATGGGTGTATTCATGGTAGGGGCGTTAACAGCAACGATGGTCAACGTAGAGTTTGCTATTAGTCCGACTTTTGGATCGGTTACTGTTGATTTACAAAATATTGTAGATCAAATCTTACCTGGTCTTTTACCAGCAGCAATTGTGGGTGCAGTTTATTGGATGCTAGGACGCAATAAAATGACTTCTACGAAAGCAATCTTTATCGTACTAATTGTTTGTGTTGCTCTATCAGCGTTTGGCATTATTCAATAATAGGAGTGTTAGATAATATGAAATCTTTAGTATTAGTAAGCCATGGTAATTTTGCCGAAGGTATCAAACAAAGTGTTGAAATGATTATGGGACCTCAAGATGATATATATACAGTGGGGCTTAATCCATCAGAAGGACAAGATGATTTTAGGAAGAAAATCGAACAAACAATTGAAGGTCTGGATGAATTTATTGTGTTTAGTGATTTGATGGGTGGAACGCCGAATAATGTCGTTTCAAGATTGCTGATGGAAGGCCAACAATTTGAATTATATGCAGGTATGAATCTGCCCATGATTATTAGCTTTCTTAATGGACAATTAATTGACCAACAAGTAGATTTAATTGATAAGGCTAGAACGAATATTGTGAATGTGAACGAAGCACTAAGTGGTTTAATGAATTCAGGAAAAGAATAAAGATTAAAGAATATAGCCTTATCATCCATTGGGCTATATTTTTTAGTCTGTTAGAGGAGTAGCTTATATGTTAAAGGATAAAATAGCTGAATTAGCAGTAGTGTTTGAAGATTTATTTAAGACAAGCTATAAAGATGAGTATTTTCACCAGGTCGGATTAATTTAATTGGTGAGCATATTGATTATAGTGGGGGACATGTTTTGCCTGGTGCAATTACACTAGGCACTTTAGGCTTAGTGAAGCCACGAAATGATAGCAAAATTTTTGTATATTCAAAGAATTTCCCAAATCAAGGGGTAATGTCCTTTGATATTTTCGAAGATTTACAATATGTACCACTAGATGGTTGGTTAAATTTTGTAAAAGGAGTAGTTTTATTTGTCAAAAAGGCTGGATATCCGGTTGAAAAAGGATTCAATTTATTAGTTGATGGAAACATACCTAATGGGGCAGGTCTCTCTTCTTCAGCATCTTTAGAATTGTTGCTAGGGGTTATTATAGCTGATGTGAATAACATAGAGATTCCGCGTTTAGATCTTATTAAAATTGGACAGCGAGTGGAAAATCTTTTCATTGGTGTTAATTCTGGGATTATGGATCAATTTGCAGTAGGTATGGGCAATAAAGACTCTGTCCTTTATTTAAATGTTAATAACCTAGACTATGAAGTTATTCCAGTGAATTTTGATGGATATAAAATACTTATTATGAATACAAATAAAAGACGAGAATTAACAGATTCTAAATATAATGAAAGACGGTTTGAAAGTGATGAGGCATTAAAACGCCTTAAAAGTAAACTGTTAATTGAAAATTTGGGAGACTTATCGATTGAAGAATTTGAAAAAATAAAGATTTAATTCAAGATGAAATTCTAATCAGAAGAGCACGACATGCAGTTCATGAGAATGTGCGAACCCAAAAAGCTAAAAAAGTTTTACAAGAAGGTAATATTCTTGAAATGGGTCGTTTAATGAATGCTTCTCATCGCAGTTTAAAAAATGACTACGATGTAACGGGTATAGAATTAGATACTTTAGTTGAATCAGCTTGGGCAAATCCAAATGTTTTAGGAGCAAGGATGACGGGAGCTGGTATGGGTGGGTGTGCAATCGCTATTGTAAAAGAGAATAGTGTAGATGAAGTCATTTCCCAAATAGCACATAATTATGAGTCAATTATTGGTTATGCACCAACTTTTTATATCGCTGAAATTGGTATTGGTACAAGCAAATTGAGTTAATCATAATTCAAAATATGATGAAAGGAGCATTACATGAGTCAACAAATTGAAAAAGCAATTCAGGTGTTTGTGAAATCAGCCATTAAAATAGGGCGATTATCTGAAATAGATGCAATTTATACTACTAATCGATTATTAGATATATTTTTATTGGAGAAATGTACTGTTTCAATAGAAGAAGTGGCCATCAAAGATTTGCTGGATGCCATGGATGATTTAGTAAACTTAGGGTTAGTTCAAGGGTTTTTGAAAAATTCTCAATCTGAAAAGGAAATTTTTCAAGCCAAAATCATGGATTTAATTACGCCAAAACCAAGTACAGTCAATGAAAAATTTTGGTATTTGTATGATTACAATCCGATTCGGGCAACAGATTATTTTTACAATCTATCGCAACAAAATGATTATATCAAAACTAGAAATATCCAAAAAAATATTGAATATACTAGTCCAAGTGAATACGGTGATATGGAGATTACTATTAATCTATCTAAACCAGAACTTTCACCCAAAGAAATTGCAAAAGCCAAAAGTAAGGAGTGGACAGGTTATCCAAAGTGCGCATTGTGTTTCGAAAATGAAGGCTATCGAGGACATGAAAGTCATCCAGCGAGACAAAACCACCGAATCATTCGGATGCAGATAAATAATCAAAACTTTGGTTTTCAATTCTCACCCTACGCCTATTATAATGAGCATTCTATTTTTATCAATAAAGTCCATCAGCCTATGATTATTAATTTGAAAACATTTGAAAATCTTTTTAGTATTGTTGATCAACTACCACATTATTTTATTGGTTCAAATGCAGATATACCAAGAGTAGGTGGGTCAATACTCAGTCATAGCCACTATCAAGGTGGTAGACATATTTTCCCAATGAATCGAGCTGAGATGGAGTATGAAATAAAACTTGGAACAGATCAAAATATTACTGCTGCTATTTTGAAATGGCCCATGTCTGTTATTCGACTAAAGAGTGATGATAAAGCTGGTTTATTATCTTGTGCCAATCGTATTCTTAAGGCTTGGCAAAATTATGATAATGAAGATTTAGACATTTTAGCGAGTAGTAAAGGGGAACCGCATAATACGATTACTCCAATCGCTAGAAAAGATAATCAAGGTGTGTATGAATTATATTTAGTTTTACGAAATAATCGTACAACCGAAGAGTTTCCAGATGGTATTTTCCATCCTCATCCGGATGTTCAACATATTAAAAAGGAAAATATCGGTTTAATTGAGGTGATGGGATTAGCCATTCTACCCCCAAGATTAAAAGTTGCTTTGGAACAAATCACGGCATATTTAATGGAAGAATTACCATTGGAAGACGTACCAACTGTTCATCAAGATTGGGCAAGTAACTTAAATGAACTTTATCAGAATCAGTCTAATGAACCGGTGGAGGAATTCATACAAAAACAAGTAGGTATGGTATTTACGAGAATACTTGAAGATTCAGGTGTTTTTAAAAGAGATGAAAAAGGACAAACAGCATTCAAAGATTTCTTAGATAGAATTAAGTAGATACTTTTTTTCTCTACTATAGTTAGATAATCTCCCATCCTACACGTCTCCTATTTTTACTTTACAAAAAAAGTTGAGACATTTTCCCTTATTAATAACTAAGACATTATCACTTGTTAATGACATTTATCAAAATTTTCTTTCATTTTCCTATTTACAATAAGTGATAAATTTGATATACTACTAAAGGTGTTGTTTCAACACATACTTTATGATATTCCGCTGTGGCAAAACTGCCATATGAGTGTTGTTGGAAGGAGAGAATCTAAATGA
>Ga0079226_10003633_pt1 | contig 11810 bp, 11 predicted proteins | sample Poulit2014_FD_76345 | JGI IMG/M metagenome (GOLD analysis project Ga0079226, IMG submission 76345) | Agricultural soil microbial communities from Georgia to study Nitrogen management - Poultry litter 2014 | ecosystem: Environmental > Terrestrial > Soil > Agricultural land | place: USA: Georgia... | reverse complement strand
GGTCATGCATAGGCTTGGTGTTTAATTGGAAATTAACACCTTTAAGATAATGATTATCAAGCACTTGCATGGCCTTTTTTATTATTTATACCTATTGTAATCTAACCGGTAAACGCGTTACTTGTAATATAACAAAGGAAGTGCCAGCATAGTGTCATGGTATAGCAATAAACTTGGAACTGATTGCTCAGCATTTCTCCATCGAATTTATTAGTCAATAAACCGGCTATATTTTATGCTTGTGCCTAAAAAAATAAGAACGCAAAATAAGGACCCATCCCCTGGGAATGGCCGTAAATTTTCATTAAAGAATCTGACCGGCTTTAACCAGGTACACTTGCGGAGGCTTTACTCCTATTGGTTTTAAGTCGATGGTATGAAAGCCCGCTCCTTCCGTCAGAAAAATCAGTTCATGGCAGTGGTCATGCTTATGCAGATTTGCCGCCTTAACCTTTTCCTTCATCCGGCTTATTTTAAAATCGTAGGTCCGTTCTATTTTTGATTTTTGGGAATATTTTTCCATATATCTGATAACTAACTTCAAGCTTTTAAGCCTATACCTTAAACATCTTTGGATATGTGAAAATTTGAAAATTAAGCTATTCGTTAGCATCAAGCAGCACAGATATAACAAGCATCATCGGTTATTCATTTTAGAGAGATAAATAGGAAAATAAGTGCGGCTGTGGCTTTCCAAAGACCGGCTGTTTTGTGCAAACCCAATTTTTCAAAATAAATATTTCCAATTTACTATTCCATCCAGCTCAAACTCCATTTTATTAACAAAAGTGATTAAGCCAGGCAGCGCCATTCGACGCAGCAAGCTATTATGTGTATAGTAATCAAATAATATCCAAATTTTGGGGTAAAGCGTTTGATCCTCGATAAAGCCTACAACCATTGGAGGCCCTGTGTGATGGCGATTACGTTGCAAAAACACGCTTGTAATAATCAGCCAACAAATACTATGAGAGCTTTTGCTGCGCTGCGAATTACACTTCAGTTATTCAACTCTCTCTTGTAGAAGGTGATGAAATATCCTATTTTAGCGAACTACAAAAAAAATAAAAAATCTATGGAAGTATTTTCTGCAGCTCCGAACCACGAAGTATTAATGCTGGTTATCCAAGTAGCCATATTACTGCTGACCGCTCGTGTATTTGGCGAATTAGCTCAGCGTTTTAACCAGCCATCCGTAGTGGGCGAACTTTTAGCAGGTATTATATTAGGTCCCTCCTTACTGAGTGGCTTATTCCCAGCACTCGGGCAGTGGCTGGTGCCACAAACAGAAATTCAAGGCTACCTGCTGGAAGTAGTAAGCATGATTGGAGCCATGTTTTTAATGCTTATTACCGGCCTTGAAACTGATATTAAACTGATAAAGCGTCACGCACGTACGGCGATCGGCGTTTCATTGGGCGGTATTCTGATCACATTTTCTTCCGGCTTTGTGCTCGGCCAGTTCTTGCCTGATTTTCTGGTTGCCGATACCGATCAGAGACTTATTTTTGAGTTGTTTGTCGCCGTATCCATGTCTATTTCTGCCATTCCGGTCATTGCCAAGGTACTCATGGATATGAATTTGATGCGGCGCGACATTGGCCAAACCATTATTGCGGCCGGTATGAGTGACGATACGATCGGCTGGATCTTACTTTCCATTGTAGCAGGTCTGGCCAGCGGCCAGGCAGTAACAGCGGGCACTGTATTACAAATAGTGGGCAGTATCACCGCATTTATGCTGGTAAGCTTTACTTTAGGCCGATGGGTAGTAAAAAAGCTGCTCCGGCTTGTGCAGGACGAAATGAAAATGCACGACCGCCTATTAACCCTGGTTGTAGTTATGATGTTTTTATGGGGAGCTATCACTACCGCTCTGCACTTTGAAGCCATATTGGGCGCTTTCGTAATGGGAATAATCTTCGGAATGATGCCGCGGCTGCCGCAAGAAACTTTTCACAAGCTGGAGAGTATTGCACTGGGCATTTTTGCACCTATCTTTTTTGGGGTAGCAGGCTTAAAAGTTGATATAGTCAAGCTTATCGATCCGCAGCTTTTGTTGATAACAGCTATAGTTATATTCATTGCATCGGTCGGTAAGGTTGTGGGTACTTATTCCGGGGCGCGCCTAATAGGCGGTAAAGACCACTGGAATGCTTTGGGTTTTGGCGCCGGCCTTAATGCGCGGGGGGCTATGGAAATAATTATTGCCATGATTGGACTGCGACTCGGTGTTTTAAGTCAGGATATGTATTCTATTATAGTAGTGATGGCTATGGCTACCTCTATGATGGCCCCTACCGCGCTGCGCTGGGTATTGGGGCATATCAAATCGGATAAAGAGGAGGAAAAAAGGCTGCAAAAGGAATCGATGGAAGCCCAAAGTCTGGTAGCCGGTATTCATCGTGTTTTAATACCGGTAAGGCCCCCTATGAGCGATTATAGCGAAGGGAACGAACCGGTACGGCACCGCGTCGAATCTAAAATCTTAGAGCTTTTGGGCCAGAATAATGAGATTTCAATCACCGTAATGACGGTTGCGGGGAAGGACCAGCATGATGTATGTAAGACATATATGGATGATTTATCCACGCTGTTTACGGACATCGAAGTGGAAACGAAAGTAGTAGAGGCCGATAATCCTACGTATGCTATTTTAGATGAATCGCAAAAAAATTATGACCTCATGGTGCTGGGCGCCACAGAAACAAAGGACAGAAAATCGCAGCTCTTTAACCCGGTTGTGGATGATCTGGTGCGAATGTCGCCCTGTCCGACAATTGTGGTACAGGCCAACCATCTGGGAGACAGCTGGGAACCACGACGGGTGCTGGTGCCCACGAATGGAACGGAAGAAGCCAAAAATGCGGCAGAGCTAAGCTTTTATATCAGTAATCCCGAGAACCAGCAGCAGAATCTTATTTTACATGTTGTTGAAGAAGAGGCAGATATCTCTTATCGTTATCGCAACCGTAGGAACGACCAGGGCCGAAAGATGGGGGAATCTATTCTAAATGAATATGACAAGCTGTCGAAGGCTTTTAATATGCGTGCCAATACCATCTTAAAAGAAGAAAAAAGTACCGAGGAAGGCATACTTTCAGTTTCAAAAAATAACAGCGTTGATCTTATCATCATGGGAACGAATATTCATTCCGGAACCGATCGCCTGTATTTGGGACGAAAAGTGGAAAATATATTAAATAACGCCGAATGTCCTGTACTTATCTTTAATACCTGAGACGGGCTGTTTTCCTATAGTTCTCGGCTATTTTAAATCCAACATTTTTGTAGCATTGATAACGGAAAAAATTTAAAAAATGGCTGAAAATAACAACAATAGTGATCTCAAAAAGGAGCTCAAGCTTTTTGATGTTTATGCAGTAGCTACCGGCGCAATGTTCAGTTCAGGTTTCTTTCTTCTGCCGGGGTTAGCCGCTGCTAATACCGGCCCGTCCGTCTTTTTAGCCTATTTTTTATCAGGTATCGTGGTATTGCCCACTATGTTTGCGGTAGCTGAACTTTCTCCGGCCATGCCTAAGGCCGGTGGTACCTACTATATTATTGATCGGGCACTTGGGCCACTGGTGGGTACCGTAGGTGGCTATGGTTCCTGGCTGGCACTCGTCTTAAAAAGTGCTTTTGCACTAATCGGTATGGGTGCTTATCTGGGCCTTCTTTGGCAGGTTAATATTACCGCTGTAGCCATAATTTTAACGATCGCATTTGGAATTATTAATATCATTGGGGCAAAGGAAACAGCCCTATTCCAGCGCATCCTGGTAAGCGCTATTGTGGTTATTATGACTTTTTATATTGTCCAGGGCGTGGCTGATTTACTTTCAATCGGTCTTTTGGATCTCCAAAGTGAACGCTTTACTCCTTTCTTAACCGATGGCGTGCGGGGACTGTTTTCAACGGTAGGCATGGTTTTCGTTTCCTATGCGGGATTAACCAAAGTGGCCAGCATAGCAGAAGAGGTTGAGAATCCCGATCGCAATATACCATTGGGAATGTTTTTGTCGATAGCAACCGCTATTGTTGTTTACTCGGTCGGTGTTTTTATCATGGTGTCCGTTTTGGATGCTTCTGCTTTCTGGGACGATCTGACCCCCGTAGCTACTGCCGGCAAGCAGTTTTTAGACTTTCTACCCGGTCAGATAGGCCTCATTTTAGTAGCCATAGCTGCTGTTTCGGCCTTCGCTTCTACCGGAAATGCAGGCATTCTCTCCGCCTCGCGCTATCCTTTTGCGATGTCGCGGGATAAGTTGATCAGTCCCAAGTTTAATGAGATTGGCAAAAGAGGAACCCCTACCTATTCAATCATTTGGACGGTGGGCATTATGATTTTTATTCTGCTGGTGTTTAATGTTGCTGATGTGGCTAAATTGGCCAGTGGATTTCAGTTACTATTATTTGCACTACTCAATTTAGCGGTTATTGTAATGCGCGAAAGTCATATTGAAGAATATGATCCCGCTTTCAAAACCCCCTTATATCCGTGGATGCCGATCGCCGGTTTTATTTCATCGGTTTATTTAATCTACGGAATAGGTTTCATATCGATATTTTTTACGCTGATCATTTCGGCCTTCGCGGTAGGTTGGTACTACTATTACGTTTATGAAAAAGTGGACAGGGAAGGCGCTATCTTTCATGTTCATGAGCGCCTTGGCCGCAGAAAAGACTCGGGCCTGGAGCACGAAATGCGGGGTATTTTACGTGAAAAGGGTTTAAGAGATGAAGATCCGTATGAAGCTGTAGCCGGACGAGCTGTTGTATTTGATATTGACAACCCCGCTCTTGGCTATCAGGATATCGTAAAGAAAGCCAGTGATAGTTTTGCAGAAAAACTTGAAATGGATAAAAAAACGATTTATGAGTCCTTCAGTGAGGAGAGGCATTTAGGCGCCATTTCTACGGGTCCGCACACGGCTCTTAAGCATATCCGGGTTGAAAAAGATGTTGCCTCCGAAATGGTTTTGGTACGTATAAAAGGTGGGCTCCAGGCTGGAAAAGAGCATTTTGAAGATATCGAAGGGCAAGATAGGCCGGATAACAGAAAACTATATGCCATGATATTTTTAGTGAGCTCCGAAGATCAAGCCAGCCAACATCTTCGGTTTTTGGCTCATATTGTTGAAATGGCCGATAGTAAGCAATTTATTAATCAATGGAGAGAAGCTGAAAATGAAGCAGAGCTGCGCCATTTAATACTTCGCGATGAACGATTTATAAGCTTTACCATCAGAACTGATAACGCTGCTCGAACAATGATCGGTAAACAAATTAAAGAAGTGGATCTGCCGGAGAATTGTCTTATTACTATTTTAATACGTGAGGGCGATATTAAGATTCCTCGAGGTAGCACGCAGCTAAAAGAAGGAGATGAGTTGCTCATCGTTGGTGAAGTAGATGCCATCAATGAGCTGAAAGAAAGAGAAAATTGATGATCCGGAATAATTATTGGTTGCGAGTTTAAACCAGATAAGTTCTTTACACGGCGGTATGACACTGCTTTTTGTGTTATTTTCTGCGCGTTCATCTCTTTTTGCTTATTATTTGCACTTCTTTTTATGAGGACGCGATTTATTGGGTCCGTCGTGTTGGCGGTTTAGCGGTTTGTATTTACGGCCATTAAAATAATAATGTTCAAGAAGGTAAGATTATTTTGTTGGTTCCATTTTTTGGCTATCCTAAGAATGGAATATACCGGCGGTTAGCCTTTTGCTTGCAATATTTATACCAAAGGTTTATATCTAAGGCTGCTCATTTATAGCCATTTAAAAATCTATTGTCCCAATGAGATGCTGAAGGGATCTGTTTTTTCATGGGTCTAAACAGATTTGTCGTGGTTTATACCCCTATCTACTTCGGTATATAGAAAAATGTTAAAGCCGGTAATTACGTATCCTGCATAACCTCTTTCATTGTCTGAGCATTTTTCACGGCAGCGGCCTGTGCATCGTTATTAAAATAAAGATAAACGCGGCGAGCGCTGATATCCTGCAGCTTTTGCTGCCAGTTCTTGATTTCATTTTTATCATAATCATAATTATACCACTTCTCTTTGCCGTGAAAACGTACGTAAGCAGTATCGGTAGTAGCCCGGGCCTGCTCAGACAGCTCATCCGGCGTCGAAATCATGCTGTAACTTACTCCATGATTGGACAGTATTTCAAAAACGGGATCTTCAAACCACGAAGAATGGCGAAATTCGATCACATTTTTAAAATCACTGCTCAGCAGATCGCAAAATTCATCCAGCTTGTCATCATCCCGGTGCTGATTGCCCGGCAGCTGCCAAAGCACGCAGCCAAGTTTGCCTTTCAGCACCTCAACCACGTCGTACAATTTTTTAACGCCATCGCGCAGGTCAGCATCATTGACCAACTTTTTCATATGCGTTACGTACCGGCTGCCCTTCATTGAAAAGCGAAAATTTCGGGGAGTCTGCTCGTGCCATTTCTCAAGTTTGTCAGACTCCGGCAGGCTGTAGAATGAGTTGTTAATCTCTACGGAATTAAAGTGCTGAGCGTAATACGGCAGCCACTCCTCTTTGGCTAAATCTTGCGGATAAAATGCTGTTTTCCAGTCATCGTAGTGAAAACCGGAACTGCCAATGAAAGTATACATATGGGTGGTTATCCTCTCCTATTGCTTCTGCTGACAATCCGGGCAGATATAGCATCCCCGGCCGGAGACCTCAATGCGTTTTACCGTGCCGTCTCCATTCGGACACGAAGCGCCCTCCTGACGGTGCATAATCAGATATGAGTCGGGCATTTCTTCGGGATCAGCCTGGTTGCTAATGGCCGTATTTAAAATACGCTGCATATGGCCGTGCAAGCCTTTCACCTGATCTTCATCCAGGTCGTTTATTTTTGTTTTGGGATGAATATGACTCTGATACAGCATTTCATCCGAATAGATATTGCCGATGCCGGCAATGGTGCTTTGATCCATCAGCGCCGTTTTTATCATCCCTCGCTTGCTATTTAAAATATCCCTGAAGGTATCCAGATTAACCTGCAGCGCGTCGTCTCCCAGATCATGCTGATCGATAAACTGTTCGGGATGGTCAGTCATATCAATGGAACCCAGCATGCGCTGGCAAGTATAAGCCAGCCGGCCGCCGTCCTCAAAATGGAACAGTACCCGCGTGTGATCTGGGATGCTGCCGGAGTCTTCAGCGTAGCTTAGCCCGCCGGTCATACCAAAATGCAGTACGAGCCATTTCGCGTCAACCGCTGCAAACAAATACTTACCGGTGCGGGCTGTATCTTCGAATGACTGCGATTCTAAGTGCTTTTTGAGAGTCTGCGGAGCCACCTCCAGTACGCTGTCATCTTTAACTTCAGCACGGCGGATGTCCTTGTGCAGCGAAGTAGCATCCAAATACTGCTTTTTGTTTTCTACATCAGGAAGCTCTGGCATACCCTTTTTTGATGTTTAAAAAGCAAAACTGTAGGGCCATGGTTGGCCGTTACCATCTATTTATTGACTGTAAATGTCACTTTTGCGGTAATACGATAAAACTGGATACTTCCATTTTCAACTTTAGCTTCAATATCATCGGCCCATACAGATTGTATAGAATCAACAGATGCCGAAGCTTCTGCTAAGGCATTTTCAAAGGCTTCTTCTACAGTATCTCCCTGAGCTAAGACTTCTATTACTTTTGCTAATGGCATAGGAAATGTATTCTTCGATTAACAGTTTACTGTGAATTAGTTAGTTTTTAAATATAGGATATCTAAACAACTCATCACGTAGTATTCGCAATGAATATGCTGTAATAATTTTAACCACAGACGTAGTCAAAAAAGCTACACTTAAAAAGTGAAAAGTCTTATTTACAATGTTATTTATATTGTTGATGATATTGACGAATAGAAAATAAACAGACGAAACGTTAAAAAAGGGCTGAATAATTAAAGCTGAATTAATGGACGAAAAGAAATCATACTCAAAAAAGAGAGATTTTGATCAAACTCCGGAACCCCAATCGGAATCTTCCGGAGACGGTTCATCAGATAAAGATCCCATATTTGTCATCCAAAAACACGATTCCAGTAATTTGCACTATGATTTGCGGCTGGAAATAAACGGAACGCTCAAGTCGTGGGCTGTTCCCAAGGGTCCGTCGGCCGATCCGATGGACAAAAGGCTGGCAATTCCTACCGAGGATCATCCGATGGAGTATGCAGATTTTGAAGGCGTCATTCCTGAAGACCAGTACGGCGGCGGAACGGTTATGATCTGGGATAAAGGCACTTACAAGAACATCAAAACGGAAAATGACGAACCTGTTGCTATGGAAGAGTGCTACGAAGGCGGTGAGATTGAGGTATCTCTGAATGGCGAAAAGATATCCGGCGGGTATGCTCTGGTACATACCGGCGGAGGCAATAGCAAAGACGATAAGTGGCTGCTCATAAAGATGGATGACGACAAGGCCGATGCGCGCCGTAATCCAACCAGTACAGAAAATAATTCGGTTCAAAGCGGGCGTGACCTGGATCAAATTAAAGAAGAGGAAAGTGAATAAGTTATTGAAAAATATTGCCGAAGATCAGCGTGATAAGCTCAGCTCGGAATCGTTTCCCGACTGGAAAGAGCCGATGCTGGCAACGCTCACTAAAGACTATTTTGATAATGAGAACTGGATTTATGAACGCAAACTCGATGGCGTGCGAAGTCTTATATTTAATTCCGGAAGCAGCGTCAGCCTCAAATCACGGAACCAAAATAATATCAGCGAGACATACCCCGAACTGGCTGAAGCCATAGAAAGCAAATCGGCTAAGTCTTTTATCGCTGATGGAGAAGTTGTGGCTTTTAAAGGCAATATTACCAGCTTCTCGCGGCTGCAAAACCGCATCAATATTTCCGATCCTGAGGAAGCTCGCAGCACGGGCATTGAAGTATATCTTTATCTTTTCGACATACTTCACTTTGACGGCTGCGATACAACAAAACTCCCATTACGCAAGCGCAAGCAGTTGCTGAAGGAGGCACTGAAATTTGAGGATCCGGTACGCATTACGCCACACCGAAATGAAGAAGGTATTGCTTACCACAAAGAAGCCTGCGACAAAGGGTGGGAAGGCATTATTGCCAAAGATGGTGAAGCCGCTTACGTGCATTCACGCTCTAAGAAGTGGCTAAAGTTCAAATGTACTCACCAGCAGGAATTTGTTATCGGGGGCTATACTGATCCGTCCGGCGGGCGCATCGGTTTTGGAGCGTTGCTGCTGGGATACTACGAGGATGAGGATTTGCAATATGCCGGACAGGTGGGTACCGGTTTTAAGGATGAGCAGTTAAAAGACCTGCATAAACAGTTTGAGAATATGGAACAAAACACGAACCCCTTTGCTCAAGGGGAAATAAAATCATCGGATGTACACTGGATTCGACCCGAGCTTTTAGCCGAAGTGGGCTTTACAGAGTGGACCGATGATAACAAGCTGCGCCATCCCCGCTTCCTGGGTTTGCGCACCGATAAAGAAGCCGAAGAGGTACATAAAGAACAGTAACTGCTGGCTCCTGAATTTAAAAATAGCCCGATATGCAAACAGGCTCTCACACCATCGATCTCCAAAATCAGGACAAAATATTTTTCCCTGATGAAAAGATCACCAAAGGCGATTTAATAGACTACTATAGTCAGGTTTCAGGTTATCTACTGCCCTTTTTAAAAGATCGTCCGCTTACGCTCAGACGATTTCCGGATGGTATTAACGGTGATGGCTTTTATCAAAAAGAGGTACCCGATTATTTCCCCGACTGGATTAAAGTTACGGAAGTAAAGAAAAAAGAAGGCGGCACCACTCCGCAGGTTATTTGCAATAATAAAGCCACGCTGATCTATTTGGTTAATCAGGGAACGCTCAGTTTTCATCCGTGGCTAAGCACCGCCGATAATATCAGCAATCCCAACAAGCTTGTCTTTGATCTGGATCCCCCAGAAGACGATTTTGATTTGGTCATTAAAGGAGCAAAGGCCTTAAAGCAACTGCTGGAAGAAAAGCTGGATTTAAATACCTTTGTGATGACCACCGGCTCGGAGGGGCTGCATGTTATAAGCCCGATCAAACCAACTCATGATTTTGAGGCGGTTCATACCTTCGCAAAAAAGACCGCAAACCTCCTAAAAAAACAAAATGCTGATGATTTTACGACAGAGATGCGCAAAGAAGACCGCAATGGCCGTTTATTTATCGACTACCTCCGTAACTCGTATGCCCAAACCTCCATTTCGCCTTACTCAGCGCGGGCATTGAAAGGCGCCCCGGTGGCTACACCTTTAAACTGGGATGAACTTGCCACAAAAGGTCTTACTTCTAAATCTTACCATATCAAAAATATCTTTAAGCGTCTATCCCAGAAAGAAGATCTATGGACACAATTTAGCAATAAAGCTGTGGATATCGAATCGCGCAAAGAACAGTTAGATAACCTTATAACAGCGTAAATGGTTTTATTATTCCAGCTTCAGAATGCGTTTCCATTCGCCATCTTTCCGATTTACTGTTGGATTCAACAAGACGAAAGCGACCTTTAACTCAATCTGTCAGATTGGTCATCAAGGGGTAGTCGTCAAACATTTATTTACTAAATATACACCTATCATAAATACTGTTACACTATTTTCATGATCGTTACTATTTAAGAAGATAATCAAATTATCTAAACTACAATCAATAAAAAATGTGTATCTAATAAAAATAGGAAATCTGATCTTAAAATAAGCACAATTAATGCCCTATAATTCAATTGATGATCTACCGGACAATGTACAAGAACATCTGCCTAAGCATGCGAAAGAGATCTATAAAGAAGCTTATAACAATGCGTGGGATGAATATGAGGATGCTGAAGACCGCCGGGATTCGGAAAGCCGTGAAGAGGCCGCTCACAGAGTAGCCTGGAATGCGGTAGAAAATAAATATGAAAAAGGCGATGACGGCGACTGGCATAAAAAAGAATAAATAATACTATGGATCTTAATATCAATGGACGAAAAGCACTTATAACCGGCGGGGATTCTGGCATTGGTTTAGCTACCGCTAAATTGCTCCTTAAAGAAGGAGCTACTGTCGTAATTACCTCACTGGATCAAGACAAATTAGATCGCGCAGCTCAACAATTACAATCGAAAAAGGAACAGCTTTATGCGTTTAAAGCTGATGTTACAGATGTTGAGTCACTGGAAAGTCTCAAATCGCAGGTACAAAATGCTATCGGCAATATTGATATCCTTGTGCAGTCAGCCGGAATCACCGGAGCTCAGGGAGCTTTTCACGAAATAGATGAAGACGGATGGACAAAAACCATAGATCTGGATCTGCTGGGTCCGGTCCGGCTTGTTCGTACTTTTTTGCCGGCACTGCGCAGCGACGGTTGGGGACGAATCGTTTTTCTTGCCTCTGAAGATGCGCAGCAACCGTATCCCAATGATATTCCTTACTGCGCGGCAAAAGCTGGTTTGTTGACCCTGTCCAAAGGACTCTCCAAGACTTATGCTGAAGAGGGCATTCTTGTGAATAGCGTTTCTCCGGCATTTATAGAAAGCCCAATGACGGATGCCATGATGAAAGGGCGAGCCGAAAAACAAGGTACAACGATGAATGAGGCTATCGAAAGCTTTCTTGCTGAAGAACGACCGCATATAGAACTTAAACGGCGTGGTAAAGCGGAAGAAGTAGCCAGCGTGATTGCTTTTCTAAGTTCAGACCGCGCCTCGTTTGTCAATGGCGCTAATTATCGCGTAGATGCCGGATCGGTGGCAAGCATTTAAATAT
>Ga0079226_10003632_pt1 | contig 11811 bp, 13 predicted proteins | sample Poulit2014_FD_76345 | JGI IMG/M metagenome (GOLD analysis project Ga0079226, IMG submission 76345) | Agricultural soil microbial communities from Georgia to study Nitrogen management - Poultry litter 2014 | ecosystem: Environmental > Terrestrial > Soil > Agricultural land | place: USA: Georgia... | reverse complement strand
AAAAAGAGCTCACCTAGTATGAATTGACAATAAAGTTGCCCTATTGTAAAATTCATCGTGTGGAAGAAATTAATATGATAAACACACTGTGTTTACTTATCTTTTTTATGTGAATCATTCTACATAAAAAGACAAATTCCACGATTGCATGTCTAAATATCATATTTAGATCTGACGAAAGAGAGTACACTATGTCAAATTATCGTACAATGGCTATTAGGCAAAGGAAATGGATGCTTATTCTAATCGCTCTTGCTGCAGTTGGAGCAGGCGTCATGCCGAACAAGCATTTCTTTCTTGGGCTGTTGCTGGGGACTGCAATTAGTTTTTACAATTTATGGCTCTTACAGCGAAAAGCGGATATCGTTGGAGAGTCAGCCGCAAGGACTGGTTCCCGCAAAGGGGTTGGTACGATATCAAGGCTTGCAGCGGCTGCGCTTGGTATTTTGATTGCACTCCGCTACGATTTGAGCATCATCGGCTTTATTATTGGACTAATGACAGCTTATCCAGTCATTATGATAGATTTTATCTGGTTCAATAGGAAATAAACGTTTGAAAGAGGGGTGAGACAATGGAGCATGGAGCGCCAATCATCGAAAATGTATTCGGTATTCCTTGGCTTTCTGTGAACCTATCCAACGTGTTGATGATCATTGTGACATCAGCTATCGTTTTTATCCTTTCAGTATTAGGCGCAAGAAAATTGCAAATGAAGCCAACAGGTGCACAAAATGTCATGGAATGGATTCTTGACTTTGTCAAAGGGATCGTCAACGATGCGATGGATTGGAAAACAGGCAAAACTTTCCTGCCGTTAGCAATCACTTTATTCACATTCATTTTGGTAGGAAACTTATTAGGTGTCATGACGACTATTATTTACAATGGAGAGGTATGGTGGACTTCGCCGACAGCTGACCCAGGAATAGCATTGACACTTTCCTCGATGGTTATCATATTATCACATTATTATGGTTTGAAACTTCGTGGAACAAAGCATTATGTCAAAGGGTATTTCACTCCGGTGTGGTTTTTATTCCCGATTAAACTCATCGAAGAATTTGCTAACACATTGACGCTTGGTCTGCGTCTATTTGGCAATATGTTTGCGGGGGGAGTGCTGCTTACGTTACTAGTCGGTTTGGCCACTTCGGGCATCTTAGGATTTATCGGCGGAGCTATTCCGTTTTTAGCATGGCAAGGATTCAGTGTGTTTATTGGAGGAATCCAAGCATTTATCTTCACGGTGCTGTCAATGGTATACATTTCAGACAAAGTGAGTGAAGAGCATTAAAAAAATCAAAAACATTAATTAACCAGCTTTATGAATATAAAACTGGAAATTATAAAAACATTATATACATTTTGAGGAGGATTTTATATTATGGGAGCTTTAGCAGCGGCAATCGCAGTAGGATTAGGTGCATTGGGTGCAGGTATCGGTAACGGTATGATCGTCAGCAAGACAGTTGAAGGTGTTGCTCGTCAGCCAGAATTGAGAGGTCAGTTGCAGACAATCATGTTCATCGGTATTGGTTTGGTTGAGGCACTTCCAATCATTGGGGTAGTTATTGCGTTAATGGTAATGGGTCAATAATAGGTTTTGATTCAGTGAGGCGAAGCAGGCATGTTGACAACTTCGCCGTCGTTTATGTCTAAATAACGTATTTTCCTTGAAAGGAGTGAATTGTGTGCTAGGAGGATTCCACTTAATAGATATGGTAGTCATGCTCTTCTTCTTCATTTTGCTTGTCTACTTGGTGAGCAAATTTGCATGGGGTCCAGTGGTGAACATGATGCAAAAACGTGAAGAGTATGTCGCCAATGAAATAGAGATGGCCGAAAAAAGCCGCGCAGAAGCAGAGAAGGCATCGACAGAAGCTGTTGAAAGGCTGAAGCAAACAAGACAAGAAGCACAACAAATTATTGAAGACGCGAAAAACGCTGGGGTTAAACAAGAGCAGGATATCGTAGCATCTGCAAAGCAAGAGGCAGAACGCATCAAGCAGGCTGCCCAAGAAGAGATTCAAAATGAAAAAGATAAAGCGATTCAAGCGCTTCAAGATCAAGTCGCTTCATTATCTGTCTTGATTGCAAGCAAAGTGATTGAAAAAGAAATTAGCGCACAAGACCAAGATAAGCTGATAGAAGAATATATTAAACAGGTAGGAGAAGAGCAATGAGTGAAGCAGTAGTCGCTAAACGATATGCAGATGCTCTTTTTCAACTTGCTACAGAAAAAAACAATATAGACAAACTTATTTCTGAACTTGAAGTCGTCAAAGAAGTTTTCGAAGGCGATAAAAAAGTAAGCGACTTTCTGAATCATCCACGCATCAAGAGCGATGATAAAATGAAACTGATTGATGAAGCATTCAAAAGTTGCGAAAAAGATGTCATCAATACATTGAAAATCCTTGTGGAGCGTCATCGCATCGGAGCTATTTCTTTAGTGGTCGATGCATTGATCGACCAGTATAATGAAGCGAAAGGAATTGCCAGAGCAACTGTCTATTCTGCACGCGCTTTGTCTGATGAAGAGAAGGATAAAATAGAAGCTTCATTAAAATCGCAACTTCATAAAAAGAATGTATCAATCAATAATATAGTAGAACCATCCGTATTGGGTGGGCTTAGAATCAGAGTAGGAAATACGATTTATGATGGGTCGATTAGCGGCAAGCTCAATCGAATTAAGCATAACATTGGTTCTGCAACTATTTAAGGATAGGGGTGACATGGTATGAGCATTACTGCTGAAGAAATCAGTACACTGATCAAACAGCAAATTGAAAACTTCGATTCTGAAATTGAAATTTCCGATGTCGGTACAGTTATCGAAGTGGGTGACGGAATTGCGCGCGCCCATGGTTTAGATAATGTCATGGCCGGTGAGCTAGTCGAATTTTCAAATGGTGTCGTAGGTTTGGCACAAAACTTAGAGGAAAGTAATGTCGGGATCGTTATCTTAGGTCCATATACAGAAATAAAAGAAGGCGATGAAGTTCGTCGTACAGGACGAATCATGCAAGTACCAGTAGGAGAGGATTTAATCGGACGCGTCGTGAACCCGCTTGGGCAGCCAATCGACGGGAAAGGTCCAGTGGAAACATCAAAGACACGTCCAATCGAATCAGATGCACCAGGAGTGATGGCGCGTAAATCTGTTTTCGAACCGCTTCAAACTGGAATCAAGGCGATTGATGCGCTCGTGCCAATCGGAAGAGGGCAGCGTGAGCTTATCATCGGAGACCGTCAGACAGGAAAAACGACTGTTGCGGTAGACACAATCTTGAACCAAGCAGATCAAGACATGATTTGCATCTATGTCGCCATCGGACAAAAGGAATCAACGGTTCGCGGAACGGTTGAAACTTTCCGCCGTTACGGCGCATTAGACTATACAATCGTTGTATCAGCTGGAGCGTCAGACCCAGCACCGCTTCTTTACCTTGCTCCATATGCTGGAGTAGCGATGGGTGAAGAATTCATGTACAACGGTAAGCATGTGCTTGTCGTTTATGATGACTTGTCCAAGCAAGCTTCGGCTTATCGTGAGCTGTCATTGCTCTTGCGTCGTCCACCAGGCCGTGAAGCATTCCCAGGGGATGTTTTCTATTTGCACTCACGACTGCTAGAGCGTGCGGCAAAACTGAATGACGAGCTTGGCGGCGGTTCATTGACTGCACTTCCTTTCGTTGAAACGCAAGCTGGAGACATTTCGGCATATATTCCGACAAACGTTATTTCCATTACAGACGGACAAATATTCTTGCAAAGCGATTTGTTCTTCTCAGGCGTCAGACCGGCAATCAACGCAGGTCTTTCTGTATCGCGTGTCGGAGGGGACGCACAAATCAAAGCGATGAAAAAAGTTGCAGGGACGCTTCGTCTTGACCTTGCATCATATCGTGAACTAGAAGCATTCGCTCAGTTCGGTTCCGACCTTGATAAAGCGACACAAGCACGGCTGAACCGCGGTGAGCGCACGGTTGAAGTGTTGAAGCAAGGACTTCATAAGCCGTTGCCTGTAGAAAAGCAAGTGATGATTATTTATGCATTGACAAAAGGATTCTTAGACGATATCGCAGTGGATGATATTGTCCGTTTTGAAGAAGAATTCCACGTATGGCTAGATTCAAATGGCAAAGAAGTGCTTGATACGATTCGTGAAACAGGCCAGCTTGCAGAGGAAGAGGACATGAACAACGCGATTGAAGCATTCAAGAAGACATTTTTGCCTACTGAAAAAGCAGAAGCGTAATTGCTTCAAAAACAAATTTTAAATGAATGAAACAGATTTTTATGCGAACGTAACATACACTTCTGTTTTAGAAGGGTGGTGAAAAGCTTGGCATCACTTAAAGATATTCAAGACCGAATAAATTCGACAAGTAAAACGAAACAGATAACGAAAGCGATGGAAATGGTGTCTGCCTCAAAGCTTTCCAAAGCTGAGGAAAACGCTAAACGTTACTCTTCATACAGCGATAAAATCCAGGAAGTCATTGCGAACATTGCTTCCAACAACACAGATGTGTCGCACCCGATGTTGGAGCGGCGCGAAGTGAAGAAAACGGGTTATATCGTTGTCACAGCCGACAGCGGACTTGCAGGCGCATATAACAGCAACGTGCTCCGAAAGCTTCACCAAACAATCGAAGAGCGGCACAAGTCCACGGATGAGTATGCGGTTATTGCAATCGGGCGCATGGGGGCTGACTTTTGCCGGAAACGGAATATGCCTGTGGCTGATACGGTGATCGGCTTGCAAGATCAACCGCAATATGCGGAAATCAGAGCGATTGCTTCCAATGCTGTGCAAATGTATGAAGATGAAGAAATCGATGAACTGATTATCATTTACAATCAATTCGTCAGCGCGATTTCACAGGTCGTTCAAATGGATACGCTCGTGCCGATTTCGAACATCGAAAGCGTAAAAGCAACGAGCACTTATGAATATGAGCCTGATGAAGAGCAGATTTTGAAAGTGCTTCTGCCGCAGTATGCGGAAAGCTTAGTATACGGCGCGTTGCTCGATGCAAAAGCGAGCGAGCATGCGGCCAGGATGACTGCAATGAAGAGTGCGACCGATAATGCAGATGAATTGATCGACGAGTTGACTCTCTCGTTCAACCGCGCCCGCCAAGCTGCAATTACTCAGGAAATCACCGAAATTGTTGGTGGAGCGGCTGCATTAGAGTAATGATTGAAAACAATGCATTTTTTCAGATAGCACTTTAAAAGGAAGTTAGGAGGGAAATCGATTGAGTAAGGGTTATGTTACACAAGTAATGGGACCAGTTGTCGACGTTAAATTTGGAGACGGGCAACTGCCAGAAATATACGATGCGTTGCATGTTGAATTCGATCAAACAGATGCAACGGGACAAAACGAAGCTAGAACACTCGCATTGGAAGTAGCATTGCACTTAGGCGATAACGCCGTCCGTACGATTGCGATGTCTTCAACGGATGGAGTTCAGCGCGGCATGAATGTTATTAGTACGGGTGGACCGATTTCTGTTCCTGTCGGTGATGCAACGTTAGGCCGAGTGTTTAACGTATTGGGCGATCATATCGACGAAGGTGAAGATTTGACTGAGGATGTTGCCAGAAGTCCGATCCACCGTGAATCGCCACAGTTTGAAAACTTGTCGACTGATACCGAAATTTTGGAAACAGGAATTAAAGTTGTCGACTTGCTCGCTCCATACATCAAAGGTGGAAAAATCGGTTTGTTTGGTGGTGCAGGAGTAGGTAAAACAGTTCTTATCCAGGAATTGATCAACAACATCGCTTTGGAACACGGCGGAATTTCCGTTTTCGCCGGTGTTGGAGAGCGTACACGTGAAGGAAACGACCTTTACTATGAAATGAAAGACTCAGGAGTTATCGATAAAACTGCGATGGTATTCGGACAGATGAACGAGCCTCCTGGAGCGAGAATGCGAGTTGCGCTTACAGGTCTTACGATGGCGGAATACTTCCGTGACGAACAGGGGCAAGACGTGTTGCTCTTTATCGACAATATTTTCCGCTTTACACAAGCAGGTTCGGAAGTTTCGGCGCTCCTTGGCCGTATGCCGTCAGCGGTTGGTTACCAGCCTACGCTAGCAACAGAGATGGGGCAGCTGCAAGAGCGGATTACATCGACGGAGAAAGGTTCTGTAACATCTACCCAAGCAATTTACGTACCGGCGGACGACTACACAGACCCGGCGCCAGCTACAACTTTCGCTCACTTGGATGCAACGACGAACCTTGACCGTGGCTTGTCAGAGCAAGGTATTTATCCAGCGGTTGACCCGCTAGCTTCTACTTCACGCGCCCTTGACCCAGAAATCGTCGGGGAAGAGCATTATGAAGTTGCAACAGCAGTTCAGCGTACATTGCAACGTTACCGTGAATTGCAAGACATCATCGCAATTCTTGGTATGGATGAACTAGGCGATGAAGATAAGTTGACTGTGTCTCGTGCACGGCGCATACAGTTCTTCTTATCGCAAAACTTCCACGTTGCGGAACAATTCACTGGTCAGCCTGGGTCATACGTGCCTGTTCAAGAGACGGTAAAAGGATTTAAAGAAATCCTTGAAGGGAAATATGACGACCTGCCAGAGGATGCATTCCGTCTTGTCGGTCGCATTGAAGAAGTAGTCGAAAAAGCGAAAGAGATGGCTTGATAATAGTGTCATGGACAGATGATAGGGAGCATAACAGAGTATCCCTGTCATCTTCATGCATTATTCAATCGGATGGGCTAGTCATTTGAAGTATTAGGAGGTGTTTCAACTTTGAAAACACTAACAGTAAGTGTCGTTACGCCTGATGGATCTGTTTTGGAAGACGATTATGAAATGCTGAGCTGTAAATCAGAGAACGGCGAGCTGGGCATTTTGCCAGGGCATATCCCGCTAGTAGCGCCGCTTACCATCAATGCAGTCAGAATGAAGCGCGATAATGATGAAGATTTAGTTGCAGTAAACGGCGGTTTTTTAGAAGTGAGACCGGATAAAGTAACCATCTTAGCCCAATCTGCTGAAAAAGCATCAGATATAGATGTTGAGCGTGCTGAAAAAGCAAAAGACCGTGCGACACAATTGCTTGAATCGAACAATCCGGATATCGATGTCATGCGCGCAAAACTTGCGCTCAATCGAGCAATCAATCGGATTAATGTCGCAAAAAAATAAGCATATTGCTGAAACCTCATAGCATGAGGTTTTTATTTTTTTAAAATGTGAATGGCACACGTAGCTCCTTCCGCCGCGTTCGTGATTAATTTTCAAATTGGCTGATGAAATTGCAGTTTACGTGGATAAATTGCGATTTAGCTGATGAACGCGCTTTTTCGTGATTAATTTTTCAGATTGGCTGATGAAAAGGCGATTCCCCGGGAATAAATCGATTTATATCCTGAATAAAAACAATGGTTCATCACAAAGCCCTAAATTTCACTTGATGTTCGGCAGTTCCTATAAACATTCCTTCCTTAGAAGTGCCGACAAAATGTGTACAGTTAAAAACTTATTCACATATTTGTCGATATTTCCCGGGCAATATAACTATTTTTGACGAAGGCCTGTATTTTGCGTCAAATAACTCTATTCCATTGGAACTGATGTCAAATGTTAATGTCTGATGTAAAATACGGAACTTGCAATAAATAACTTTTTTTACATTCATCCATTTTCTTTCTTCCTTATTATTACCCTGCAGCTCGAATAGAAAAACAAATTAATTTTCTTTCTCTTGATTGACTTTTCCACTCGTTCGTGTCATTGTTACGATAATAGATTAGAATGGATTGTTAGGTGATAAAATGATTTCAATCGGATATTTTTCAATCATCGGCATGCTTTCTCATGTTGTTTTCATTTATATCACATGGACAGCTATGCAAAGTGTCAATGTCGAGCCATTTGTCCGCAAAAATAAAGTGACTGAAGCTCGAATTTTGCTTATTTTCATATCGATTGTAATTGGCACTGGAGTCAGTCGCTTCGTATTGGATATTATCCAATGGTCTCAAGATCTCATTTATTTATTTTAATCATTCATTGTTGATTCATGTAAATTTTTGCATCGTTTAAATAAATCCCCCTTGTCCATACTGATAAATGACGGGGGGATTTTTCATGAAAAAATTAATGCTTATGTCAAGCTTTCTTTTTCTTTTCAATGTGCATCCGATAAATGAAATGACTCATGATGAACTTGCTCTGTTGGCCCATGCAGGGCTGGAACAAGGTTGGGAGCTAGATGAATGGCAAGTCGTCATGATGAATGACATGAACATAAAAGATTTTGACAATATTACGAAAAGATTACAAAATAGTTACTTTGTCTCTACTTTTGAAGATGAAAATGCGGTAATATATTCATTTGAGAGCAAAAATAATAACCCGTATATGAATCATTCTTTCGAAGCTGTCGTTCCAACTCAACATAATAATGAAACAATAACGCTCCATCTCATCATTTCAGGAAATTCTTGGGATGAGAAAGCGAGTGATTATTACACTGAGTTGACAAATCGTTTAAAAACGGATTATAATATGCAGTTTGCCAGAAATTTCACTTGTTTAAAGTTTCAAGTGAGTGGTATAATTAACATTGGGTTGTCAATTGACGAATTTTGGCAAAAAATGAAAGTTGTACATACACAAGAACAGTACGACAATGTTCAGCATTCGATATATGAGAAAGAAATTTACGGGCACTCACCTTTAATAGGCAATGACATCGAAGTAAACGATGAAAAAATAAATTTGCAAATGGCTTTAAAAGATGAACCAGGAAATAAAAAACAAGTTATTGTAGGAACGCCTATGATCTTAAATGAATATTAATATACTAACTGAACAGATATTGAAGGAGAATTGTCAGATGGATAAAATCATTGTAAAAGGTGGCAATAGATTAAACGGGAACGTAAAGATTGAAGGCGCAAAAAATGCAGTTCTTCCCGTATTGACAGCAAGTTTGATGGCAAGTGAAGGAAAAAGTGTCATTTGCGACGTTCCGACTTTAGATGATGTCTATACAATTAACGAAGTACTTAGGAATCTGAATGCAGAAGTCCATTTCAAAAATGACAAAGTGACGATAGATGCGACAAATAAATTGGAAACAGAAGCACCTTTTGAATATGTAAGAAAAATGAGAGCATCGGTGCTCGTTTTAGGGCCTTTGCTTGCACGTTATGGGCATGCGAAAGTTGCACTTCCTGGAGGATGCGCAATCGGCACGCGGCCAATCGACTTGCATTTGAAAGGCTTCGAAGCGATGGGCGCGACAGTGAATATCGGCAATGGTTATGTAGAAGTCCGCGCTGATGGGCGGTTGCAGGGCGGAACGATTTACCTCGATGTCGCAAGTGTCGGAGCGACTGAAAACATCATGATGGCGGCAACGTTGGCAGAAGGAAAAACGGTCATCGAGAACTGTGCGAAAGAACCGGAAATAGTGGATCTCGCCAATTATTTGAATAAAATGGGCGCTAAAATCGTCGGTGCAGGAACTGAAACAATTCGCATTCATGGGGTCGATAAACTGCATGGAGCCGAACATACTATCATTCCAGATCGAGTGGAAGCCGGAACGTTTATGGTCGCTGCAGCAGTGACCGGCGGAGATGTTTCAGTGGAGAATGTCGTGACAGAACATTTAAGGCCGGTAATTGCAAAACTTAGAGAAATGGGCGTCGAAATCATCGAGGGAGAAACGAGCGTGCGCGTCATCGGGCCGCACAATTTAAAGGCAACAGATATCAAAACGTTGCCGCACCCGGGTTTTCCGACCGATATGCAATCCCAGATGATGGTGGCGATGCTTCGGGCGGAAGGCACAAGTGTGCTTACAGAAACGGTTTTTGAAAATCGGTTTATGCACGTAGAAGAATTCAGAAGAATGAATGCCAACATGAAAATTGAGGGCAGAAGTGTCATCATTGAAGGTCTAAGCAAATTGCAAGGCGCTCAAGTGCAAGCAACTGATTTGCGGGCAGCAGCAGCGCTCATTTTGGCTGGCCTTTGTGCCGATGGACTGACAGAAGTGACAGAACTTCACCATTTGGATCGTGGTTATGTCGGCTTCGCTGAAAAATTGAATGCGCTCGGAGCCGATATTAAGAGAGTGAAGGTCAAGGCGCCAGAAATGAAATCAGACGACAATGTAATCAAATTGGATTTCAAATCTAAAAATATGGCGATTGAATTGCCATAATAAGTAATAATAGGGACTCCAACGACATAAACATGATAAAGGAACAGATAGAATGCATTTTCTATCTGTTTTTTATTTTTTAGAGGCAAATCTATTAAAATTTATTGCGAGAAGTTCTAGATTCGCTAGAAAATGTATATATTGGCTAGTAGAGAACATTTTAATAGAAAGGTCTTGAAAAATATTGAAAATAGGAGGGAGTCCCAATCAAACCATACAAACTAAGCAAAAAAAAGAATAGGACAAAGAGAGAAAAGCTTTTGAAAGAATTGACTAACCGCAAGAACAACCCTCTATCTTCTGGCAATCGGGGACCGGGGAGAGTGATAGGCTTGGGGGCGATAGCGCTTCTCATGTTCATCATCGTTTTAATTCCGACGCTCATTGTCATGATACCGAATTCTGAAAAACCGACAGAAGAGGACGTAACCGAATTGTCGGATAATGAAGAGGAAATTGAGATGCCCCAACTTCATGTTTCCGTTGAAAGGTCTGAATCTGGGGAAATAGAGAAAGTGCCGCTTGAAAAGTACGTCGCATCGGTTGTCGCTTCCGAAATGCCGGCAGAGTTCGAAGTGGAAGCATTGAAGGCGCAAGCGATTGCAGCCCGAACTTATATCGTCAATCATCTGCTCTTGCAAGAAGGACAAGAGGATATTGTTATATCCGATACGACAGAACATCAAGTGTATAAAAACGAAGATGAATTGAAGACGGATTTGGGTTCCGATTACCATTGGAAAATGGAAAAAGTGATGGAAGCAGTGGATGCGACAAAAAATGAAATCATTACGTATGAAGAGCAGCCGATCACACCGACATTTTTTTCCATGAGCAATGGCTATACAGAAGATGCAGAAAACTATTGGGGAAATGAACTCCCGTATTTGAAAAGCGTTGAAAGCAGATGGGAAGAGAGCCATCCGAATTTTACGGAGCAAAAAATATTTACGCTCGATGAAATAAGCACAAGTTTAGGGGTGCCGCTAAAAGCTGGAATGTCGGTCCCGATTCAGATCAAGCGGACGAAAAGCAATCGCGTGAGCGAGATTACGATAAACGATGAAACGTTTTCCGGAAAAGATGTGCGGGAAAAACTTGACCTGCGCTCCAATGACTTTTCGATAAAGCAGCGAAACGATCATCTCATTTTCACGACAAAAGGATATGGCCATGGAGTCGGCATGAGCCAATATGGCGCAAACGGCATGGCTGAAGAAGGGAAAGGATACAAAGAAATTCTATCGTATTATTATCAAGATGTGGAAATCGAATCAATTACAGAAGCGGTGCCGACATTGGTCGCAAAATAAAGCAGAGCGGAAATTTCAGTCCGCTCTATTCTTTTTCTAGCGAATGCGATTGAATCATATATTTTTTAAAAATAGATTGTGCAATCTTTCCATTTACCATGTCATCCAGGCCGGCAATTATTTTCAGAAGTCTCGCTAGAGGGATTTCCACAGTCGAAAAAATGACTACTCCGATTTGTTTCTCTTTCATGAATCCGCAGTACGTATGAAATCCGACCGTCGTTCCCCCATGATGAATAATCGGTTCATCCGCCCATTTTTT
>Ga0079226_10003629_pt1 | contig 11815 bp, 12 predicted proteins | sample Poulit2014_FD_76345 | JGI IMG/M metagenome (GOLD analysis project Ga0079226, IMG submission 76345) | Agricultural soil microbial communities from Georgia to study Nitrogen management - Poultry litter 2014 | ecosystem: Environmental > Terrestrial > Soil > Agricultural land | place: USA: Georgia... | reverse complement strand
TTTTCCGTTAGTCCTCTTTTTCGTCTGGCACGAATCAATGTACTTTTTGAAATGCCGGTTTTATCCTCTACCTGTTTGTAGGTATGTGTCTCTTTTAGCTTAATAGCATGCTCGATTTGCTTGTTACTGTATATTCTTGGTCTGCCTTCCCGAAAGTCCGGGTCTAGCTTTGCGAGTGCCTTTCCCTCCTGTGTTCGTTCAACAATCATATCGCGTTCAAATTCAGCAAATGCTATCATGACATTGAAAATTAGAAAATACGTTTTTCACATTCTCTTCATCTACTTGAATTTCATTACAACTGAAATTTGACAAGGCAAATATATAGCTACGGATGAAAGCAAATGAATTCTCTTCATGTATAATCTTCCTCGGTAAGTAAAAGATATTACTTTGATAATAATGGGGTGGGTATTCTATCTGCTACTTATCTATACTTCTGACATTAAACGCCGCGTTTCAAAATATAAAACTTGAATAAACTTTTTTGTGTTAATTCTTATTTGTGAATATGCTAATGTATCCTTCTTCTTTAATTCGTACATTCTTTTTTGTACTATTGAGAAATCAAAAAATTTAGAAGAGTAATTTTCAAATGTTGGATTCATAAAATCATGTAAACCAAGTGATGCAAGGTGTGTTAATGAATGATAAATGGCTCTTCGAATACGTTGTTTAGAAGCCTTTATTTCTCGATGTAATTCTTCCGATTCAAATGTTTCTCCCTGCTTTTTTCGCGCTATATTTAAAAAGATGTCTTTCATATAAGGCAAACCATCCTGAAATACTTCCTCTCTTTCATGCTTAAAAAGATAATCTAAAATATCCAATAAATCCTGATATCCATTTTCACCAACTATACTTAAATCGGATAAAATACTCTGTGCATAAGGAATATGATTATTATCTGAAGTATTATAATTGCCCTTTGGTATAGGATTATCTATAATTGCCTCTCTTGTTAGTTGATGAATATTATGTACTGATTCCTCTAAATAAATACTTTCTGCAACATTTTTAATAACCGATAAAACTTCTATTTTGTTTATTGGTTTAGTTATATAATATACGACGCCGTTTGAATAAGCTTGTGCAACCAGTTCTTTGGATTCAATTTGAGAAATCATAATGACTTTCCCCTTAAATATAGAACTAATATCGTGGATGGTTTCAAGACCATCCTTAGTTGGCATCAGTAGATCGAGTAATAAAATGTCTACTTGTTTCAAATCAAAAAGTTGTTCATCTGACATAGATCCATCTACTGCTTCGCCGACTACTTTCCCTAAATCCTCATCTTCTATGATGTCACCTAACATAGCGCGCGTTGCATCATCATCATCAACAATATAAAATAACATGATATCAACCTTTCAAAGTTAATCCTTTAATTGGCAACTGTATTTTGCAAGTAAATCCACCTGATCCCCCAACGTTACTTTGTAATAAAATCTCACCTTCCAAGCTTTCAACCAATCTCTTTACATAGGTTAGTCCAATTCCAGTGAAGGATTCACCATTATTATCGTATTTTTTAGTAAAACCGGGTTTAAAAGCTAAATGTAACTTATTAGGATTAATGCCAGGACCATTATCTTTAATATTGAATTCAACTATATCGCCATATCTGCATACATATATAGTTATTTTCCCAACGTATTCAATAGATTCTATTGCATTTGAAAGGATATTATTTATAATTGAAAAAATCTGATAAACATGATATTTAGGATGTTCATCTTGAATATCATATGAAATGTCAATGTCTTTTCCTAATAAATTTGCATATTTTTTATTAGATTCCAAAGCAATATTTAATAGTTTATTTATTTTCATGTAATCTGAAAATCCTTTGTCGGTTATTAACCGTGAAAGCCCAGCAAATATTCTTTGATTATCCTTTTTAATTTCATGAATTCCACCAGCAATCTCAAGGGCGATTTGGTGTGTGTTCATTTTTGAGTCTGTTTTATATTCCAAATTTGTCGGATCAATTCTTTTTAAAAGACGGTATAAATTATAAGCATCTTGAGTAATTTTTTCGCTATTTATTAAGGTCTTATTTAAATTAATTGATTCCTCATACAAACTAGAAATGATTACAGTGAGTTGATCATTTTGCTTTTGTGTTTCTTCTTCTTTCAATCGTGTTTTATAGAGCTGTAATAAATTTAAAAATCCTACTACAAAAAAACTTCGAAAAATTGCAATAATGCTGATTTTATGGATATCACTGATTGTTGTAATTGAGCTAAATGAAATGTATTGAAATGTTAACTCTCCTAAGCTAGATAAAATATCGAATAAGACACCAAGGAAACCTATTAATATTGGTTTTAGAGTATAGTTATTTGCCTTTGTAAACTGAAAAAGGCAACCAAAAGTGAAGTAATAAAAAAACGTTGGATAATGCTGTTTAAATGCATATAAAGCGCTATCATAAGTTGATAGGTCGTCCAATAGAAGCCGAAAAATTACTACGAAAATTCCAACGACTATTCCTGAAAAAACAGAAGGGATCTTTTTTTGAGCATACAATAAAAAAAAGAAAAATGTAGGCATACCAAAACTAACACGAAAAAAATCATTAAAAGGATAAAAATTTAATTCACCTGCCAGAGGGATTGCAAACATCATATATATAAATATAAAAAGATTACTTTTTATAGAATAAATCAGTATTTTATTCCCCCTTATACCCGTGAATCAGAAAGTGGATATACTTTGTGTATTTTCCTGTTTAATAACGTAACTTGCTATTATAGTACAAAATAAGAACAACTTTGTAAACAGTTACCCAGTATTACTGACATGTATGGAGGTGCATAGAATTGACTCTATAATTGAGGTTTCAAAGAAAGTTATACCTAAAAGGAGGAGGAAAAAATATGAGATTAATTAAAGGTAATTTATTAACGCAAATATTAATTGCTTTTGTAATCGCTATCACCCTGGGATTGGTTTTCGGTGAATCAATTGCAATTGTAGAACCTTTAGGTGATCTTTTTTTACGGCTCATTAAATTCATTATAGCCCCACTCGTTCTGGCAACACTTGTTGTTGGGGTGGCTAGTATAGGGGATCCAAAATTCTTAGGACGCATAGGATTTAAAACTATTGTCTATTATCTATCTACAACAGGGATGGCTATAATTATTGGACTAGGCATCGCTTTTATGATTTCACCAGGAAAAGGGTTATCTTTGGATGTGTCCTCAACTGATAAGGTAGAAGTGGAAGAATCTGAGGGCGTTGTTCAAACCTTTTTAAACATTGTTCCTGAAAATCCTTTTGAAGCTTTAACTCAAGGAGAAATTTTGCAAATTATTTTCTTTGCTATTTTTTTAGGATTGGCAATCTCATTAATTGGCGAGAAAGGGAAACCTGTAAAACGTTTCTTTGATAGTTTAGCAGAAATTATGTTTTGGATTACTGGTGTTATTATGCGTTTTGCTCCTATCGGGGTTCTTGGGCTGATCGCTCCAATCATTGGGGAATATGGAGCATCTATTTTATTGCCATTGCTTAAGATTATTATAGCAGTAGCTATAGCTTGTATTCTCCATGCTATTATTGTTTATTCATCAGCAGTAAAATTATTTGCAAAAATGAGCCCCCTTAAATTTTTTAAAGGAATAGCGTCTGCTGCTGCTGTTGCATTTAGTACAGCAAGTAGTGCGGGAACTTTACCTGTCACACTAAAAAATACACAAGAGAACTTAGGTGTGTCAAATAGGATAAGTAGCTTTATTTTACCCCTTGGAGCAACAATCAACATGGACGGAACAGCTATATACCAAGGTGTTGCAGTCATTTTTATTGCCCAATTCTATAGTCTTGATTTATCTCTAATGCAACTTCTTACCGTTGTTATTACTACGATACTTGCTTCAATCGGAACTGCGGGCGTACCTGGAGCAGGAATGATTATGCTTGCAATGGTTTTATCAGCAATTGGTTTACCACTTGAAGGTATTGCTTTGATTGCTGGTATCGACCGAATTCTGGATATGTTTCGAACAACAGTTAATATTGTAGGAGATGCATCTGCAGCTGTTGTTGTAGCTGGATCAGAGAAAGAATTAAAAATGCAACCTTCTGCCTCTGTATCGGAGATTTCCAAAAGCAATTAATAAATAGAAACAATAATTGTTCAAAAAGATAATGTTATCGGTACTAATCAAAAAGAAAAACCTTCAAAATAATGCAAATAATAACGGAATAAATACTGTTTACATAATACTGTTACCATTAATAGGAATATTAAGTGTCAGTAACTATAATATTAATTGTATTTTTAGGCATGTGGTATTTGAAGTGTTGCACAAATGCACGGAAAAATGTTTGAATTATCAAAATTGTTTGTATTATCTTGTATATTTATGTAGCTTATCATTTAATATTGGGATAAGATTTCAACTTATTTCGTAACCACGAGAAAGGGAGTGAGAGTTTGTTAGAGAGTAGAATAATACTTTTAATAAATAGTACGACACCGTTACTTGAACATATCAGGAACAATTAGGAATTCCGAAAAATTAATATTTGAGGAGGAGAAGATATTATGGAGGCTATTAGAAGTAAAGACATTTTTAAAAAAATAGTGTTTTTAGCTATAGCTTTACTAATGTTAATTCCTACAAGCAAGATCTCCGCAGAGCCTAAAAAAGAATGGATGACGAATGATGAGTTTCTTCAAAAGATGGAAAAAATTGTAGAAGACAGTTCTGGAAGAGTTGATTTTAAGGTAGAAGGTCATTCCTCACAGGGAACAGATATAATGTCTGCTCGGGTAGGTACGGGTGATCAAGTGTTATTAGTTAATAGTAGTATTCACGGTAATGAAATGAGTGGTGGAGAAGCACTTGTAGAAATATTTGATTATCTTGGAACTAGTGAAGATTCTTTTGCTCAGTCTGTCCGCGATAACGTAACTTTAGTTGCTTTACCTCGATTTAATGTAGATGGAATGGAATTCCCGCAGAGACAGAATGTCTATCCGTGGGATGAAGTGGTTGCCGATAACCCTCAGTTGGAAGGTGCAGAGCCTGCTTGGTACTATAGTGAAAGTAATCAAGGCTTTGATATCAATCGTGACTTTAACGCTGATCTAGACTATGAGGTAGTAGCTGAAGACTTACCTGGAAATACTCTACTACCTGGCTTTTTCATAACTAGTGAAGCTAAGCTTTTAAGGGATCTTTACAAAGATTTGCAAGAGGAGTTTGGAAAAGTGGAGGCTTTTGTGGATCTTCACCACATGGGAACTCCAAATCTTAATAAATCTGGAGAAGAAGTTACTATAGCGGTGGATTATCCACCGTTAGGAAATGATCCTGATAAATATGCTGAGTGGCCAGAGTTAGATCAAGATAAGTCCAAACGCTATACATTAGCTGCTGCCCTTGGCGTGGAGGAGTTTTCGGATAAAGAAGAACCTGGTGTATCTCAGTATATTCACTTTGAAGAACGTGACTTTCCTGGACAAGCAAGATCTGCATTTGCTCTCAATGGTTCAGCAACTGTCCTTTTTGAAATGCCTGGGCAACAACCACAATTTGGCTATGATCAGGATTTAGTAGATCGTGTAGAAAACGGTCTATGGGGTATTATTTCCGGCATGGCTGAAGGAACCATTGATGATTTAGATGGTGATGACTTTCTCACAGAAATACCTAAATATTGGACAAATGATACAACTGATATGAGAGATGTCTTAGAACGATTTGCAAAGGAGGACCAGATTGAAAAGGATAGTGATGCTCGTTTACTGGACAATCAATTATCAGTACTAGAAAAATTTGAAGAGCAAGAAAAAAGTGAAAAAATGGTTAAGCATTTGGAAGGGTTTAAGGTTGTGCTTGATGATTTGAAAGAAAAGGAATTAATCAAGAAAGATGCTTATGATAGGTTGGATAGTGATGCTGATATGTTAGTTGAAAGATGGGAGAAAAGGTAGTTTTATAGACTTAACCAGGTTACCCATTTTTACCATGAGATGGGTAACCCTATAATCTATAATTAAGGAGGAACTTATTTTTATGAATATTAAAAAGGCCTTGGGTATTGGGATAATGTCAGCAATACTAGGTTTGTCTCTATTGGTTGGAGGAACCTTTGCATATTTCAGTGATTCAGTAGAATCAAATAATACATTTGCAGCTGGAACAATTGATTTGGCTGCTGAGCCTACTGAAATTGTTAATTTAGATGATTTAAAACCAGGTGACACGGTAGAAAGGTTATTTGAACTTCAGAATAATGGAACACTAGATGTTAAACAGGTACTTTTAGAAACAAATTATACAGTAAACGACGTAGATAATAATAATACAGATGATTTCGGAAAACATATACAGGTAAAGTTTTTATATAATGCTGATCAAGCAAGAGAGGTTGTTTTTGAAACTACTCTACATGAATTAAAAGATATGGATCCTGAGGCAGTAGCAGAAGAAGCGTTATCACCTTTGTTGGAAGAAGACGGTTTAGAAGCAGGCACATCTGATGACTTCCTAGTCGAATTCGAGTTTGTGGATAACGGAGAAGATCAAAATCAATTTCAGGGTGATTCACTGAACTTGGACTGGACATTTCAAGCACAACAATCGGATGGAGAGGAAAAATAATAAATAACTTTTCTGACAAGGTGTTACCCTTATTGTCTCAAGGTAAGAATCCTTGAGACAATTTCCTCTACGTAAAATAATTTTAATATTGAAGGGGGGAAATTAATAAAGTGAGTCTTTTTTCTATTTGTTGTACAAAAGTAATAGATAGTTTTAAAAATTCATATATTAGTATATCATTTAAAATATTAATTTTAGTTTATCTTACATTTATAATAATATTAAATTTAACTACACCTACTACAGCCTACTTTGTAGACGAATATATTCATAATGAAACCTTCCAAATAGGTGATAATTATGAAGAAAATCCAGAGAGTTTATCAAATGATGATGAAAATTTTGAGACGGAATACGAAGACAATAACACCAATGATAGTGATGAACAAGAGAAAAAAGGAGAAAAGTCAAAGGTTAATGATAAAGTTCAGGACTCGAAAGACAGTTCAGATAATGATGAGGATGATAATAAGAAACAGGGGGATTCAAAAAATAAATCAAATAATGAAACTAAGAATGAGAAACAAGAAGTTCCAGAAAGTAATCAAGCATTGAATGATGAGTAACTCCTCTGACAGGAAGTTAAAGTTTTCCCTAGTCTCAGTCCCTATACTAGCATCAAAAAACAAACATTTGAGTAATTATATTTTAATGAATACATAGTGGGGGTTAATCCAACAGTAAAGAGGGTGATAATCAATGAAAAAGTTGAGTAACATATTTAATACTACATTAACTATATTAATATATATCATATTACTCTTCATTATAATTTTAATCTTTTCTTCAAAATTAACTAGTGGAGATACTAATTTATTTGGTTATCAATTAAAATCAGTTCTATCGGGTTCGATGGAACCAAACATTAAAACTGGATCTATCATAGCTATTAATTCAGATATTGATAAAAAGAAGTTAACAGAAGGCGATGTCATTACATTTTCAGGAGACAACAACTCTGTTGTGACCCATAGGATTGCCGAAATACCAAAGGATGATAAACAATATATAACAAAAGGTGATGCTAATAATGCTAATGATTTAAACCCAGTTCCTCCCGAAAATGTTATCGGAAAATATACTGGTTTCACTATACCTTTTGTAGGCTATCTTTTGGGTTTTACATCCTCAGATTTTGGTATAATACTATTCTTGATTATACCCGGTATTATTCTAACCAGCTATTCCGTTGTGGTTTTTTGGAGAGTTACTCAATATGTTGATTAATAAGGTTGGATATTGAATAACTCATTTTCTTATCAGATATTTAAAAGACTTTAAATCAATCCTCTTTCTCGTCTAGCACGAATTAATGTACTTTTGGAAATGCCAGTCTTATTCTCCACTTGTCTATAAGTGAGCGTCTCTTTCAGTTTGATAGCATGCTCAATTTGTTCTTTTCCATAGACCTTTGGCCGTCCTTCTTGGAAGTTTATATCTTGTTTCGCAATAGCCTTACCTTCCTGTGTGCGTTCCACAATCATATCCCGTTCAAATTCTGCAAATGCAAGAATAACGTTTAAAATTAATCGTCCAGTTGACGTATCTTCCACCAATCCCATATTTAACACATGGACTTTCACGCCTTTCTGGAAGAGTTGCTTAATGATTTCAATGCCTTCCATTGCAGAGCGGGCGATTCTATCCAATTTTGTAACGACTAACGTGTCTCCTAATTCAATTTTTTGCAACAACTGTTGTAATTGTGGTCGGTATTTATTTGTCCCGGTCAATTTGTCTTGGAATACTTCCTTACAGCCCTCGTTTTTAAGAGCTTGAAGCTGCCCCTCTAAATCTTGGTGTATGGTAGACACTCTCGCATAGCCATATTTCACAAAAATCCCCTCCTTAATATGATTCCTAGTTATGACACCTTTATAACCTTATCATTTCAAGCACACGAAAAAGGTGTCAATACTTTTGAGTTATGGACATGATGAAAGTTTAATTAATTTAAATTTTCAAAAAGTGTTGACATGCGTTTATATTTTAGATACACTTTAAAAAATCAGTTTAGTAAAACGGTTTATCAAAAATGGAGGAACCAATGAAAAAAAAGACAACTATAGCAGATGTTGCAAAACATGCAGCTGTTTCAAAAAGTACCGTTTCTCAATTTTTAAACGGACGTTATAGCTATATGAAAGAAGAAACAAAAAACCGTATTGCAGATACCATTAATGAGTTAGGATACCAGGGGAATTTTGTTGCGCGTAGTCTAAGATTAAAACGAACCTCTACAATCGGAGTTATTGTCGCAAACATATTGCATTCATCTTCCTCAATTGTTATCCAAGCAATAGAAGATGTTTGTAGCAGTGAGAATATGCACGTCATTGTTTGCAATGCAGATGAGGATCCTGATAAGGAAAGAAAATATATTAATATGCTACAGGCAAAACAAGTAGATGGACTCATTGTTTTTCCGACAGGTAAGAATATAGAGCTCTACAAGACTATGGTTGAACAAGATTTCCCTATTGTTTTTATGGACCGTTTAATTCATGGGGTTTCTATTGATGCGTTTCTTCTTGATAATGAATTAGCATCCAAATTGGCTATTGATTGCTTTATAGAGGGAGGGCATCATCGTATAGGTATGATTACACCACCTTTAGATCGAAAAATAACCCCTAGAATTGAAAGAGTTGAGGGTTATAAAAACGCTCTAAAATATCATAATATTGATGCTAAAAAAGAATATGTAGAGATCACGGAGATAAATGAAGTGAAAAACGGACTAGACCGAATGTTGTTCACTGATTATCCACCGACTGCCCTCTATATTGTAAACGATTTAATGTTGATGGAAGTGTTGAGTTTTGCAAAAGAAAAGAGTATTAATATTCCAAAAGATTTAGCTGTTATTAATGTTGATGACGTCCCTTTTGCAGATATTTATACCCCAACGCTAACAACTATTTTTAAACCTGAATTTGAAATGGCAAGGGATGCAGCACGTTTACTTTTGAAAAAAATTAACGGTGAAGATCCGAAGAAAGGTGGCAATGTTTATCGTTATAAACCAAAACTAATTGTTCGTGGTTCATCATAATTGAATTATTTTATTACGTAAAGGGGGAGTTTTTTGGTAATACATTGAGGTCAGAATTTGATTAGGACTATAAATAATCTACTATTTATACAAAACCATTTACAGTATCAATGCTCTTAAGCAGAAGGTAGCCCATAAGGAATGTAATAAAGAACTCTAAAGTAACACCTATGATTGCCTAATAATAAATGCAAGAACTCAACTCCATTTTTATTTTCGTTGATTGTGCACGTCATTTACAGCACAGTTTTGCTTTTTAACAAAATAATAATCGGCTATGATTAGGGTCCTCCTAAAGATAAAAAAGCTGCTCCTAGTACTGTTATAAAGCCTTCAAAGAAAAGTTGGTAGAATTCCAAGGCACTTATAATAGTACCTATAATTCCCACCACTAGTACAATGTTTTTTTGCTTGACAGGATTTTTTGTATGAGGATATTATCGAATCTGTATATAATGAGTTACAATAAATATCAGCGTTGTTCGTCGTCCATAAAGTAGCTACCCAATAAGGAATAATTTCTGATGTATTGAAAGCATTTATTAGTAACTCATCTGGAATAAGTGTTATAAATCCTGCAAATATTGAATTTGAGGGTATTTAACCAATTACTTTAGAATAATTCTGCCTAAATTCATTGTAACTATTATGAATTTATATTTTGTGTACATAAACGTAAACAATTAAGAACAAATATGTATTTGTGTTTAATTGTTAAAGGTTGTATTGTACAATAAATTTAAAGAAAGAGGTGCTGTATATGACAAAAATTGTTACATTTGGTTTGCAGAAAGGTGGTGTATCAAAAACTACTACCACTGGGATCATGTCATACTTGTTTTCTAAAGATAATAAAAAGGTGCTTGCGGTAGATTTTGACTCACAAGGAAATTTAACTGAATTACTCACTAACGAGCCAGCGAATAATTTTATTAATAACTCAATATTCGAGGCCATTGCATTCAGAGACTATAAAGAACCACATAATTATATAAAAAAAGTGAGTGAAAACCTAAGCATTTTACCAGCCAATAATTTATTAGCCTCTTATTCAAGATGGTTATATACGAAGCAAATGCCTAGTATAGAAGGTAAATTAGACTATCAAGGTGCTGCAGTTCAACAGTTATATTTAACTTTAAATGTAATAAAAAATGAATACGATTATATTTTTATAGATACTCCTCCTGCTTTATCGGAACAAACAACAAATGCATTAGCGGCGAGTGATTTTGTGGTAGTGTTATATGAATGTTCTAAATTTTGCTATTCAGCAATCGATAACTTTATGGAAACAGTTGAATTAATACAATCATCAGTAAATAAAGATTTAGTTAACTTAGGTATTTCTCGAACACTGAGTGATAATAGAAGAAAAGACGCTCACTTTTTTAATAAAGTTATAGAAAAAGATTATCCAGAGTTAATATTTAACACTATCATTAATAGAAAGGCGACAACTGGACGTTTACCACTGCAAGGGTTTGAACAAAATAAAGAATTAAATGATGCATTGTTTCAGTATCATGATTTGTATGAAGAAATGGTAAATAGAATGGAAGGAAGGGAAGCCAACAATGAAAAATAACGATATGGAAGATTTACTTAATAATTTTAAGAAGAAAGAGATTAACCCAACGGCTGCTATAATCGAACCGACAGAAGAGGAGAAAAAAGATTCCGATAAACTTTCAAAATTGGTTAAGAAAAAAGAAAGGATGGAAAACACACATACAAGAAGAACTTTCTTAGTTAAAAACGAGCTTTTACAAGAATTAGATAGCTTTGCTGATAAAATTAACAATACTGGTTTTAAAACAAAGTTTATCAATTATGTTATAGATAAAGGATTATCAGAATTGAAAAATATTGACGAAGAAAATTAACTAATATCTTGTTATTTAAATAGATGAAAAGACATTCTCGCCTATTTTCATCTATTTTTAGTTCTATTAGAGTTACACATTTATTTTTATGTAAACACATATGTAAACGTAATACATATAATTGATGTAAACTCTGAATTAAACTTTATAGTTTTAACTGTATGCTGTATGTGCATCCAGATTTTTAACTGTACTTTTATAGCATACTTTATTTCAGCTTCAACCAAAAAGGTTCAGCTAATTAG
>Ga0079226_10003627_pt1 | contig 11816 bp, 8 predicted proteins | sample Poulit2014_FD_76345 | JGI IMG/M metagenome (GOLD analysis project Ga0079226, IMG submission 76345) | Agricultural soil microbial communities from Georgia to study Nitrogen management - Poultry litter 2014 | ecosystem: Environmental > Terrestrial > Soil > Agricultural land | place: USA: Georgia... | reverse complement strand
TCGGCCGCGTTGCCCAGTTCTGCCGATGCGATCTTGACCTGGTCTTCAAGCTCGAACATTTGCAGATACTTGGCGCCTTCATTGGCGCCGAACGTGCCCTTGCCGAGCAGGATCGTCTTGCCGGCAAGATCGGCCAATTTGGTGGCGTCCTGGTCCGCACGCACGATGAAGTGCATGGTCAGCGACGGAATCGGGAACAGCGCGCGAATCTGGCCGAAGGCTTCGCTGGGGCGCTTCTCGAAGGCGCCCTTGCCAGCCGCGGCGCTTGCGACCAGCGCCGGCGGTGAAGTGAACACGTAGTGGCCCGAACGCACGGCCGCCTCCATGACATTCTGCACCGAGCCCTGGCTCTCCTCGATGGTGAGGATGACATCGCCATCGCTGCCATCCTTGATTGCCTTGGCCAGCTCAACCGCCATTTGATAATAGGACGTGCCGGCCTTGGCCGATTTGTAGGCAATGCGCTGCTCGGCATGGACCATGCCGGCTGCCAGCAGGAGTATGGTCGCGGCGCCGACGATGCCGGCATGTCTTAGAAGTTGCTGCATGTTGTTCCTTGTTGTGGGAGTCGCAGTTGCAAGGGCGTAAAGATACCCGGCTTGCCTTGCCAGGGCAATTGGCAGAACTCTGTCATCTCGACTGGAGGGAGCCTGCGACCGCAATGGAGAGATCTCTCCCTGCCAACACCAGCTTCGTCAGCCACGGGCGTCGAGACTCCCCCACTGCGCGCTCCGGTCGGAATGACACACAGAGCCTGTCATCTCGACTGGAGGGAGCCTGCGACCGCAATGGAGAGATCTCTCCCCGCCAACACCAGCTTCATCAGCCACGGGCGTCGAGAATCCCCCACTGCGCGTTCCGAGGCCGGCGCTGGTCACGCGTTGCGGATGAAATCGCGCAGCAATGGCGCGATTTCGCTGCGCCAGCGCCTGCCACTGAACACACCATAGTGGCCGACGTCGGGCTGCAGGTGATGGCGGCGCTTCGCCGCAGGGATGTTGGGGCATAGTTGCTGCGCAGCTTCGGTCTGACCGGGGCTGCAAATATCGTCTTTCTCACCTTCGATGGTGAACAGGGCTGTGTTCTTGATCGCAGCCAGATCGACCGGGCGCCCGTGATGGGTGAAACAGCCCCGCGCCAAGTGGAATTCCTGGAATACACGCTGGATGGTGTCCAGATAAAATGCGGCCGGCATGTCCATGACCGCGAGGTAATCATTATAGAAGCGCCGGTGGCGATCAATGTTGGCGGCATCGTTGTCCACGATTGAGTGAAACAGGCGCTTGAAGGCGTCCAGGTGGCGCTCTGCATTCATGGTGATGAAGCCGCTCAGCTGCAGAAAGCCCGGATACACCCGGCGCAGGGCGCCCGGATACGGCGGCGGTACGGTGTCGATCATGTGTTGGCTGAACCAGGCCAGATCGTGGCTGGTGGCCAGCTTGTTCGGCGCGGTCGGGTCGATGCGGGTGTCGATCGGCCCGCCCATGAGAGTTAGCGAGCGCGGCGTACAGGGGTGCCCATCCGCTGCCATGATCGCGGTTGCAGCGAGCATGGGCACGGCCGGCTGGCAGACCGCCAGCACATGCGTGTTTGGCCCCAGATAAGCCATGAAATCAATCAGGTAATCGATGTATTCATCGAGGCCGAAGCGTCCGGCAGCCAACGGTACCTGGCGCGCATCCCGCCAGTCGGTGATGTAGACATCCTGCTCGGGGACCAGGGCCTGCACGGTGTCGCGCAGCAGGGTGGAAAAATGCCCCGACAGCGGCGCCACGATCAGCAGGCGCGGATCATCAGGCCGATCCGCCTGCCGCACGAAATGCTTGAGCTGGCCAAAGGGGCGGCGATGGGCGATCTCTTCATGCACGGCGACGTTCTTGCCGTCACAAACCGTGCTGTCAATGCCGAATGCGGGCTTGTCGTAGCGCCGGGTCAGATCCTCGAATACATCGCAGGCGGCGACAATACTGCGCCCCGCAAAGGTATGGGCCAATGGGTTGAGGCTATTGCGAAACAACATGCCCTGGATGGCCGCGAGCGCCCGCATTTGTATGCTGGCAGCGCGATTCATTTCATATGCCTGATAAATCATGCTTTTCTCCCTTGCGAACTGAAGGTACCGCAATTTGTTATGAACATCCAGCGCAATTTGGCCCAAATCTGGCCAGCTGAGCCGGACTGGCGAGCCATTTATTAGGTACTTTCCCGACCTCGGGTTTACCCGAGTATAGGCATTGCATTCAGCATAGGTAAAGTCTGGCGCGTGCGCAGACCGGGCAAGGATTGGCTGCGGTTACGCTTGCAGATGCGTCGGCAGATGGACCGGCTCGGCGGGTACCGGCAGGCTGAACTGCCAGGCACCAGGGCGTCCTGGTTTGCGCTGCAGCCTGTGATTCAGGCGCAGAAACTGGCTGCGTGGCAGATCCTGTGCGCCCATGCGGTACAAATGGCCGGAGCCGACCTGCGAGTCGAGCAGCGGGAAGCCCCAGGCGGACAGTTGCCGGGCCAGCCACACCAGCGCGATTTTGCTGGCGTCGGCCTCGCGGCTGAACATCGATTCGCCAAAAAACATGCGCCCTAGGGCCATGCCATACAGGCCGCCGATGAGGCGACCATGGCGCCAGACCTCCACGGAATGGGCATCGCCGAGCGCATGCAGGCGCGCGTAGGCAGCGCGCATGTCGGCCCCGAGCCAGGTGCCGGGGTTGCCCGCCCGCGGCGCGGCGCAGCCTTCGATGACGCTGGCGAAATCACGATCCAGGGTGATGGCATAGTCCTGCTGCCTCAGCGTGCGCGCCAGCCGGCGCGACACGTGTACGCGATCAGTGAGGAAGACGGTGCGCGGATCCGGACACCACCAGAGGATTGACTCGTCGGGGTTGAACCAGGGAAAAATGCCGGCGGCATAAGCACGGCGCAGGCGCTGTGCGGACAAGTCGCCACCCATGGCCAGCAGGCCATTCGGATGGCTCAGCGCCAGCTGCGGATCCGGAAAAGCGGCATCCGGCGCATCGGGATCCAGCCAATAAATGCGCAGCGAGCTCAAGGCGTTCGCGGCGCCGGGGCGGCGCCCTGCGTCGCGCTGAAGCTGGTGTGGGTGCTCTGCTGTGCCTGATAATCCGCCATCAGAGCCGCTTCACGCGAGTTGAAATCGGCGACCGCCGCGGCCAGCTGCGGCTCTGCCATGACGTGCGCCGACCAGGTGGCAACCGGCTCGAAGCCGCGGTGCAGCTTGTGCTCGCCCTGGGCGCCGGCATCGAAGCAGCAAAGGCCATGGCGGATGCAATACTCGATACCGGCGTAATAGCAGGTTTCGAAATGCAGGCTGTGATAGTCCTCGGCGCAACCCCAGTGGCGGCCGTAAAGGGTGGTGTCGTCAACCAGCATGAACGCCATGCCGACCGGTTGCGCGTGGTGCATGGCAATGAAATACAGGACTTGGTCGGGCATTCTGCTGTGCAATTCGGCGAAAAACGCAGGCGTCAGATAAGGCGCCTGGCCGCGCACTGCATAAGTGCGGGCATAAAAAGCGTACAGCGTTTTTTGCAGCGCCGTCGTCAGTTCGTGTGGTGATCTGACTTCGACATGCACGCCGGCCTCATGCATGCGCCTGCGTTCGCGGCGTATGTTCTTGCGTCGCTTCGCGGTCAGCGCGGCGAGGAAATCGTCGAAATCACGATAGCCGCGATTGTACCAACGGTAATGGCAGTCGCGGCGCAGCGATGCGCCCGCCTGCGCGAGCGCCTGGCGATCCTCTGTGCCTGCAAACAGCGAATGCAGTGACGAGTGCTTGCGGCCATCGGCCAGCGCCGCCAGCTGCCGTGCCAGCGCGGCGCGGGCCGGCGCATCCCGGGCCAGCAGCCGCGGGCCGACCACGGGTGTGAACGGCACCGCGTTGAGCAGCTTGGGATAGTAATTCAACCCCAGTTGCCGATAGGCGTTGGCCCAGGCGAAGTCGAACACGAATTCGCCGAAGGAATGGCTTTTGCTGTACAACGGCGCCGCCGCAGCCAGCGTTTCCTGCTCGTCGTACAGCAACAGATGTGCCGGCTGCCAGCCGTGCTCGGGGGCGGCGCTGGCACTGGCCTCCAGCGCGGCCAGGAAACCGTGCTGCAAAAAAGGGTGGCGGCTGGCGAGCAGCGCATTCCAGGCGCTGGCGCCAAGGGCGGTGATGCGGTCGATGCGGCGGACGTCATACATGGCTGTAGTCTAGTCGCAACACAGCTGGAACAAAATCGACACGGCAATGGCATCGATGTCCGGCAAGGGTTGGACATCGACTTTATGTATTACATCTGGTATATCTGCTATATTATTGTTTTATTGGTTCTTAATTCAGGGCATAATCCCAAGGTACAGCCTCTTTCAAGGCAAACTGAACACAGGCATCATGCTCGAAGTGCGACAGCTCGTCCGTTTCCTCGTCCAGACCACCGGCCTGCAGCATGCGGCCCTGGTCATCGAAAGAGATGATGGCGCCGAGCGTGCGTACACGCAGTTCGCCATTGTTGTCGACGCTGTCGTCGAACTCGACCTGCACATAGCGCAGGCGCTTGTCCGCAAACTGGGGCAGGGTGTCGGTGCCTGCGGCCACGCGTGAGGCCTGCTCGTCGCTGAATTCCTCGATGGTATTGTCTTTTGTCAGCAGAAAATGCCGGGTTGGCATGGTGCCTCCTGGAACACTCGGGTATTACAGTATCAGTATGTGTGTTAACGCGGCGGATTCAAGTTCGCGCGCCGCGCCAGTGCGCGCGGCGCGGTTATAATTTGCAAATGCGGATGGAATTCCATGGTTGAAACAACAGCGGCAGCCGCAGCGGCTGCCCGGATGGGGTATTGATGGCACGTGCGGCAACCAGCTCAGCCAAGGGCAGGAGCACAAGCAAGCGCAGCGCAACCGGCAAGCGGGGCAAGCGCAGCAAGACGACTTCAACGGCAGCGGCGGGCACCGCCAGCAGCGGCCCGCAAAGCCGCTATCAACAGCGCCTGGGGCGCCTGCTGCGCGAAGCGGTGCTGTTTGCGGCGGCGGCGGTCACCGCGTTTCTGCTGGCCGCCCTGCTGACTCACGACGCCACCGATCCCGGCTGGTCGCGCCTCGGCGACGGCGGCGCCGTCAACAACATGTTCGGCACGCCAGGCGCTTGGTTTGCCGATGTGCTGCTGAGCCTGTTCGGCTGGCTCGGTTATGTGTTCCCGTGGCTGATCCTGTATGGAGGCTGGCTGGTTTTTGCCAGCATCCAGCGCGGGCGCGCCACGGTGCTGACGCGCAGCATCCGCGGCACATCGCTGTGCCTGTGGCTGTTGTCCAGTTGTGGGCTGGCGTGGCTTGCGCTTGGCGACAGCGCCGCCTTGCCGCAGGGCAGCGGCGGCATCCTCGGCATGGGGGTGGGCAATCTCCTGAGCAGCGTCATCAATCGCCTGGGCGCGATCTGGCTGCTGTTCACCGTATTCGTCATCACCCTGTCCACCGGTCTGGGCTTTTCCTGGCTGGTGGTAACCGAGCGGGTTGGCCACTTCGTGTTGTCCAATGTGCGTGATGGCGGCGGTGGCTTGCTTGCACGCGTCCAGGCCTGGCGCCGTTCGCGCAGCGAAAAGGCAGCGCAGAAGGCGGACAAGAAAGCAGCGAAAAAGACGGCACAAAAGGCCGTGATCGCAACGCAGAAACCCACGCGCAGCGAAAAGAAGAAAACCAAGGCCAAGGCCGGGAAAAAACGCATCGAGCCGACCTTCATGCCCGACACCGGCATGGCCAGCGCGCAAGCGACTGCCGGCAACAAGCGCCGCAGCCCGCAGCTGGCGCAACTGAGCCTGCCCATGGACGATGAGTTCGCGGCGGATATTCCGGCCTACGATCCGGCCAAGGACCCGCCACTGCCGCCCACCGCGCTGCTGGATGCGCCGCGGGCAAGCGCCCGGACCAGCGCCGAGGACGAAGCTGTCCTGCAGCGCATGTCGGGTGAACTGGAGCAGCACCTGGCCGATTTCAACGTCCAGGCCAAGGTCGTGGCCGTGCGCCCGGGCCCGGTCGTGACCCGCTTCGAGGTGGACCCGGCGCCGGGGGTCAAGGTCAGCCAGATCAGCAACCTGGCCAAGGACCTGGCGCGCGCCATGTCCACCACCAAGGTGCGGGTGGTGGAGGTGATTCCCGGCAAGTCCGTGGTCGGGCTGGAAATACCCAATAAGGCGCGCGAAATCGTCGCCCTGCGCGAGATCGTCGAATCGGCGCGTTATCGGGATTCCGCATCACCGCTGACCTTGGCGCTGGGCAAGGACATCGGTGGCGCGCCAATCATTGCCGACCTGGCCAAGATGCCGCATCTGCTGGTGGCCGGCACCACCGGCTCCGGCAAATCGGTGGCCATCAACGCCATGATCCTGTCGATGCTGCACAAGGCCGAGGCAGCCGACGTGCGCCTGATCCTGATCGACCCGAAAATGCTGGAGCTGTCGGTGTACGGCGGCATTCCACACCTGTTGGCGCCGGTGGTCACCGACATGAAGGAAGCGGCCAATGCCTTGCGCTGGTGTGTCGGCGAGATGGAGCGGCGCTACAAGCTGATGGCGGCGCTCGGAGTGCGCAACATGGCCGGCTTCAACCGCAAGGTGAAGCGGGCCATGGAGGCCGGCGCGCCACTGGTTGACCCGCTGGCACAGCAGGGGCAAAGCAATGATGCCGCGCGCGCCGGCGAGCCGCTGCCCAAATTGGAACCGATGCCGGCCATTGTGGTCATTATTGACGAGCTGGCCGACCTGATGATGGTGGTCGGCAAGAAAGTGGAGGAGTTGATTGCCCGCCTGGCCCAAAAGGCACGCGCCGCCGGCCTGCACATGATTCTGGCAACGCAGCGGCCGTCGGTCGATGTGATCACCGGCCTGATCAAGGCCAACATCCCGACCAGGATCGCGTTCCAGGTCGCCTCGCGCGTGGATTCGCGCACCATCCTCGACCAGCAGGGCGCGGAAAGCCTGCTCGGCCACGGCGACATGCTGTATCTGCCGCCGGGCACCGGCTTTTCCACGCGCGTGCATGGCGCGTTCGTGGACGATCACGAAGTGCACAAGATCGTGGAATATCTGAAGCAGGTGGAAACCCCGGAATACATCGATGAAATCCTCGAAGGCGGCAGCACGGGTGCCGGCGGCGAACTGGCCTTGGATGAAGATGCCGAAGCCGATCCGCTGTATGATCAGGCCATTGCAATCGTGACCAAATCGCGCAAGGCGTCGATCTCCTATGTGCAGCGGCGCCTGCGCGTGGGCTACAACCGCGCGGCACGTCTGATCGAGCAGATGGAAGAAGCCGGCGTGGTCGGCCCCCAGGAAGGCAGCAGCGGGCGCGAAGTTCTGGCGCCGCCGCCGCCGGATGATTGAGCGTCTTGGCCAGGCTTGCCGCAGGAACAGCGGGTTCAGCACTGCTTCATGGCATGCCCGTAGCCTGTCTGCAGATTCGGATGATGGAGTATTAATGCGCGTATTCAGCTTTTTCCTGTGTGCCGTGGCTCTGCTGGCAGCCCCGCTTGTGCAGGCCGATGACTCGGCTGCGTTGCAGCGCTTTTATCAGGAAGTCGATTCGTTGTCGGCCCATTTCGAGCAGCAGCAGCTGGCCGAAGATGGCGCCGTGCTGCGCGAATCGAGCGGCATCTTCCTGCTTTCCCGGCCGGGCAAGTTCCGCTGGGAATACGATCAGCCCTATCGGCAGATCATTGTCAGCGATGGCGATGTGCTCAAGTTTTATGACGTGGGCCTCGCCCAGGTCACGATCCGCGCTGCTTCCGGCACCCTCAGCTCGACTCCGGCGCTGCTGCTCACGGGCAGTGTCGACCTGCAACAGGCATTCGTGGTCGAGGAGGCGGGCCGGCGCGATGGCCTGGCGTGGCTGCGCCTGACCCCGCGTTCCGAGCACAGTGACTTCAAGGAAATCCGGCTGGGCCTGGACGCTGGCCTGCCGGCGGCCATGGAACTCGATGATCAGCTGGGCCAGACCACGCATATTCGTTTCTTCGACATCGAAGTCAATCCATTCCTGCCCGCAGCCCGCTTCGAGCTCGTCGTGCCGGATGGTGTCACGGTCGTGGATGCACGCGAGCAGGACACGCAACAACTGCGCTGACGGTCGCAGGCAAGCGCTGGCTGGCAGCGGCGCTTGTGGCCGGCGGCTGCAACTTTTCAATGGCTATGGCAGCACAAGACGAAATCCCACTGGATGAGCCGCATGACGACGCCCGGCCGCTGGCCGATCGCATGCGCCCGCAGACGCTGGCCGAATACGTCGGCCAGGAGCATATTCTCGGCGCCGACGGCCCGCTGCGCCGCGCGCTGGCCCAGGGGCGCATCCATTCCATGATCCTGTGGGGGCCGCCGGGCACCGGCAAGACCACCCTGGCGCGGCTGCTGGCCAATCGCATCGAACTGCGCTTCGTGCAGATATCCGCGGTCATGGCCGGGGTCAAGGACATTCGCGCCAGCGTCGCCGACGCGCAGCAGGCGCGCACCCGCAATGGCCAGGGCACGCTGCTGTTCGTCGACGAAGTGCACCGCTTCAACAAGGCGCAACAGGATGGCCTGCTGCCCTATGTGGAGGATGGCACCCTGATCCTGATCGGCGCCACCACGGAAAACCCCTCGTTCGAGGTCAACAACGCGCTGCTCTCGCGCACCCGGACTTATGTGCTCAAGGCGCTTGACGCGGCCGCGCTGCGCCAACTCATCGACCGCGCCCTGGAGGACGAAACCCGCGGCCTCGGGCGCCTGCACCTGCACATGGACGCGGCCCTGCGCGAGCAGCTCGCCGCGCGCGCCGACGGCGATGCCCGGCGCGCCCTCAACCTGCTCGAGTTGGCCGCCGATATTGCCTCCGGGCGCGCCGGCGAAACCACCGCGATCACGCAGGCGGATCTGCAGGCGGTGCTGCGCGATGGCCTGCGCCGCTTCGACAAGGGCGGCGATTATTTCTACGATCAGATGTCGGCCCTGCACAAGAGCGTGCGCGGCAGCGATCCGGATGCGGCGCTGTACTGGCTGGCGCGCATGCTCGAGGCCGGCTGCGACCCGCGTTACGTCGCGCGCCGCGCCACGCGCATCGCCAGCGAAGACATCGGCAATGCCGATCCCCGAGCGTTGCGGCTGGCGCTGGATGCCTGGGAGAGCTACGAACGCCTGGGCAGCCCGGAAGGCGAGCTGGCCCTGGCGCAAGCCTATGTGTATATGGCCTGCGCGGCGAAATCGAATGCCGTTTACAGTGCCTTCAAGGCGGCCTGGCGGGATGCGCGCCAACATGGTTCGCTGGAAGTGCCGCTGCATATTCGCAACGCACCGACCAGGCTGATGCAGGATCTCGGCTACGCCAAGGGCTATCGCTACGCGCACGACGAAGCCGATGCCTATGCCGCCGGCGAGCATTATCTGCCGGACAAGCTGCGCGGCACCCGCTATTACGAACCACCGCCGCGCGGGCTGGAGATCAAGATCGGCGAGAAGCTGGCCCGCCTGCGGCAAAGCGATGCCGCCTGGCAGCGCAGCCGGGGTACGCCCGGCGATTCCGAGCGCAACGACTAGGCCCAGACGCACGGCGCTGCTGCGAACAGCCGTGGCAGGCCGGATGTCGGCTTTTGGTCGCGGGGCCACCGATCCAACAGGTCACAATCGCATACTCATGAATCCCGTGCTATAGGCAAAAGGTCTTATTCACGCTATGGTAAGCAGGGGCGGACCGAGGAGGAGATCAGCAATCTGCAGGTTCGTGCCATCAATGAGTTTCACGAATGGGATGACTGATGAACGCCGGCATGGCTGCCAATAAGATCATAATTGCAGACGACCACCCGCTGTTTCGGGCGGCTCTGGCACAAGCACTGCAGCAAGCGTTGGCTACGCCCGATATCGTAACGGTGGGTTCGTTCGCCGATCTGAGCGCGCAGTTGGCGGAGCATGATGATGCGGATTTGCTGCTGCTCGATCTGAACATGCCCGGCAGCCGCGGCTATTCGGCCCTGGTGCATGCGCGCAGCGTGGCTCCGGCCTTGCCGGTGATCGTCATCTCCGCCTTCGAGAGTGCCAAGGTTGCCACGGCCTCGATGGCGCACGGCGCTGCCGGCTTCATCCCCAAGTCGGCGCCGCGCGAAACCATGGCCGAAGCGATCCAGACCGTGCTCGGCGGCGATACCTGGCAGCCGCAGGAGGCGTTGCCGGAAGGCAGTGACGCGAACAGCTTCACGCAAAAGCTGGCCCGCCTGACGCCGCAGCAGCAACGCGTCCTGGTGATGCTGACCGAGGGCTTGCTGAACAAGCAGATCGCGCTCGATCTGGGAATTTCCGAGGCCACGGTCAAGGCCCACATCACGGCCATTCTGCGCAAGCTCGGCGTGCAGACGCGCACCCAGGCGGTGATTGCCGCGCGCAGCCTGGAGATCGATTGGCGCGCCTATGCGCAGCGCGACAGCGACGCGCCGAGCTGAGCCCGTTTCTTCAAGCGCGCATCTTGCGTCTTGGCAGCCGTGCCTCGATGTGGCTGAGCACGGCCCGCAGCTTGGCCGGCGCCACCGGCTTGTAGAGGATGGAAACGCCCAGGGCGCGCGCCTGCTGGCGGATGGCCCGGTCGCGATTGGCGGTGATCAACACACAGGCCGGCACCCCTTGCTGCAGCAACTGCTCGATCACTTCCAACCCGGTGGCGTGATTGTCGCCGAGATTGTAGTCGATCAGGGCGGCGTCGAAAGCGGCGGCCGCCAGGTTTGCCTCCTGCGGATCGAACAGCAGGCGCGCGCTGACCTGTATCTGCCAGCGCTGCAATAACTCATCCAGCGCCGCCAGCGACGCCGCATCGTCATCCACGCACAGCAGTTGCAACCCGGCCAGCACCGGCTCCGGTTCGACTCGCTGCTGCGGCAGGCTCGGTGGTGCCGGGCGCGGCGCGCGGCGTGCCACCTCAAGGCTGAACATCGTGCCCCGGCCGGGCTCGGACTGCACGCGAATCGCATGCCCGAGCATGCGCGCCATGCGATCGGCCAGCGACAGGCCGAGCCCCAGGCCCTGATCGTTGTCCTGGATATTGTCGCCGCGCTGGAACTCCTCGAAGACATGCTCGATCTGATCTGCGGCGATGCCCGGCCCCGAATCCCAGACCTGGATTTCCAACGTCTCCGGACGCCGACGACAGCCGATTCGCACGCGCCCCGCAGCGGTGTAGCGCACGGCATTGGCGAGGAAATTCTGCAGTATGCGGCGCAGCAGGCTGGCATCGCTGTGCACCCAGCAACTGCTCGGCAGGCAGGCAAAATCCAACCCGCGTTCATGCGCCAGCGCCTGGAACTCCGCCGCCAGCGGCGCCAGCACCTGGCTGATGGGGAAAGTCTCCAGGCGCACATCCCAGCTGCCGGCGTCGATCTTGGAGATGTCCAGCAGCGGGTTGAGCAGCGCCTGGGCGGCGCCGAGCGAGCTTTGGATATTGTTCAGCGCGCGCTGCATTTGCGCCGCATCCTGCTCCGGTGGCGCCGCCGCGAACAGGCGCGCCGCATTGAGTGGCTGCAGCAGGTCGTGGCTGGCCGCGGCCAGGAAGCGGGTCTTGCTGAGATTGGCCCGCTCGGCTTCGCGCCGGGCCTCGTGCGCCTGGCGCTGGGCCAGCGCCCGCTGGTCATTCTCGATGCGCAGCTCCGCGTTGGCGTCGCGCAGCGCCGCCGTGCGCTCGGAGACGCGGACTTCCAGCTCCTCATTGACCTGCTTCAGCGCCGCTTCCGTGCGCTTGAACACGGTGATGTCGTTGTACGTGGTCACGAAGCCGCCGCCGGGCAGGGGGTTGCCGTGGATCTGCAGCACGGTGT
>Ga0079226_10003626_pt1 | contig 11817 bp, 8 predicted proteins | sample Poulit2014_FD_76345 | JGI IMG/M metagenome (GOLD analysis project Ga0079226, IMG submission 76345) | Agricultural soil microbial communities from Georgia to study Nitrogen management - Poultry litter 2014 | ecosystem: Environmental > Terrestrial > Soil > Agricultural land | place: USA: Georgia... | reverse complement strand
TAAAAGTCTGCCAAGAGTTTTTCGGCACGTTTGACCTTGACTGTGTCACCTTTGGCGATTTGTGCTGCCTCAATCATATCTGACATTTGGTCCACAATTTGTTGGTGAATCCCATCACGAAGCTCGTCTTTGTCAGCATAGTGGGCATAAAAAGTGGCGCGGTTAATCATAGCCTCATCCGCAATGTCTTGAATCGTAATCTTTTCATAAGATTTCTCACTCAAAAGTTTTGCAAAGGCATCAAAAATCAACTTCTCGGTTCTTAAATAGCGAATATCTGTAAATTTCATCCGTCTTCCTCCAAGATAATCAACAGTTTTAGCACCTTGTGTTGTTTAAACAACATAACCATCAAAATTAACGATTGTATTTTATTAGGACTATTTTATAATAGTATTATAGCAGACACTTTGTTGAATAAACAACAGAATGTTGTTAAGCCTATCTGTTTTTCTTATCCTATGTAAAAGAAAAAGGCAAAACAAAGTCTAAATCACTAATCGAGGATACTGGAATATGTATAAAGCAGGTGTAGATGTCGGATCGACAACGGTTAAAGTTGTGATTTTCGATGATCATGAAAAGCTCGTCTTTTCACGTTATGAACGGCATTTTTCAGATGTCAAAACAGCAACCATTAAGGTCTTAAACGATGCCATTTCAGAAATTGGCGACCAAACGGTCAGTATTGCCATCACAGGTTCTGGGGGCATGGGATTGGCAGATGTGGCCAAAATTCCATTTGTACAAGAAGTTATAGCGGCCACAACAACCGTTGAGCATTTTATTCCTGAAACGGATGTGGTCATTGAGCTAGGCGGTGAAGATGCCAAAATGACCTTCTTTGGGGACGCTCTTGAACAACGCATGAACGGTACGTGTGCTGGTGGAACAGGTGCCTTTATTGACCAAATGGCAGAACTCTTGAAAACAGATGCCAATGGGGTTAATGAACTGGCCAAGGGGTACGAAACCATTTACCCTATTGCCAGTCGTTGCGGGGTTTTTGCTAAAACTGACGTTCAACCTTTGATTAACGAGGGCGCACGCAAAGAGGACATTGCAGCCTCTATTTTCCAAGCCGTGGTCAATCAAACCATCGCTGGATTAGCATCAGGACGTAAAATCACAGGGAATATTGCCTTTCTTGGTGGACCTTTGTTCTTTATGAGCGAATTGCGTCAACGTTTCATCGAAACGCTTGATATTAAGCCAGAAAATGTGATTTTCCCTGAACACCCACAACTATTTGTGGCAATGGGAGCTGCCTTAGACGAAGAACAAGCTCAATTAGCCTTGTCAGAAATCATTAACAACCTCAAGACCAACAGTTCACAAGCCTTGGTCCCTAAAAATACCTTGGATGTGCTCTTTAAAGACCAAGCCGAATTGGACGCTTGGCGAGCACGTCACAACCAAGCCAGCGTGACCTACAAAGACATTTCCCAAGCTTCTGGGCCTGTTTTTCTGGGCATTGACGCAGGTTCGACCACTTCAAAAGTGGTGTTGACTGACCCTGACGGCGCTATTTTGTTCCAACATTACGGCAATAACCAAGGACAACCGCTGGAAAATGTCATTGCCATTTTGAAAGAAGTTTACCACCAATTGCCACAGGAAGCCTATATCGCGCGCTCTTGCGTGACAGGTTACGGCGAAAAACTCATTCAAGCAGCGCTGCACGTGGATTATGGTGAAGTGGAAACCGTGGCTCATTTCAAGGCTGCCAATTACTTTAACCCTGGCGTTGATTTTATTTTGGATATTGGTGGGCAAGACATGAAAGCCATGAGCGTTCAAGACGGGGCTCTTTCAAGCATTCAGCTAAATGAAGCTTGCTCTTCAGGTTGTGGTTCCTTTATTGAAACCTTTGCCAAATCCCTCAAATACGACGTCAAAGATTTCGCTCAGGTTGCTTTATTGGCACAACACCCCGTGGACCTAGGCTCAAAATGCACGGTTTTCATGAATTCAAAAGTCAAACAAGTGCAAAAAGAAGGAGCAACCGTGGCAGATATTTCAGCAGGATTGTCTTATTCAGTCATCAAAAATGCCTTGTACAAGGTTATCAAACTCAAACGCCCTGAAGATTTAGGGGAAAAAATCGTGGTTCAGGGAGGAACCTTCTACAATGAAGCGGTACTTCGTGCCTTTGAATTGGTCAGCGAACGCGAAGTGGTTCGCCCAAGCATTGCTGGTCTAATGGGAGCTTACGGCTGTGCCATCATTGCTCAGGAAAAATACGAAGATGAAACCGCCGAGGTACCCGCTTTTAGTACGGTACAGTAAAGGAGAGAACGCATGACGGAAACATTACTGGAACACCAACCCCAAACCTCACGTTTGATGGGGCTAGAGGAACTGGATAACTTTACCACCCAAAAAGAATTCACCCGTTGCGGCTTGTGTGAAAACAACTGTGCTTTGACCGTGACCATTTTCAATGACGGTTCCAAATTTGTCACAGGTAACCGTTGCGAACGCGGAGCAGAAAAAGTCACCAAAATCACATTTGACCGCAGCAACCAAAAAGAAAACCTCGTTGATTACAAATATAAAAAACTTTTTAAATTTAAAGCTCTCTCAAAACGTGACGCTGTCCATGGCATTATCGGTATTCCTCGTGTGCTCAATATGTATGAAAACTATCCCCTTTGGCACACCATTTTAACCGACCTTGGTTTTCGTGTGCAATTGTCCCCAAAATCAGACAAAACCTTGTTTGAAAAAGGGATTGAAACCATTCCAAGTGATACGGTTTGTTACCCTGCCAAGATGGTACACGGCCACATTCAAAGCTTGATTGACCGCAAAGTGGATGCGATTTTCTACCCAAGTGTCATTTACGAGCAAATTGAAAATAACAAGGCGCCGAACCACTACAACTGTCCTATTGTTCAAAGCTATCCTGAAGTTATCGAGAAAAACATGGACCCTATTCGCAATGGGGAAGTGGCTTATTTCCATCCCTTTGTCAATTTAGCAGACCACGAATCCGTTGTGCTATCTCTTAGCAAGGCTTTTCGTGTTTACGATGACATCACGCTTGAGGACATTCGAAGAGCCATCGAACATGGCTACCAAGCCTTAGCCGATTTCAAACAAGATTTGCAAGATAAAGCTGACGAACTGCTTTCCACTCTTGCTACCAAGGGCGAAAAAGCCATTGTCTTGTCTGGTCGCCCTTACCACCTTGACGCTGAAATCAATCACGGTATTGCCAATATTATCACGCAAGAAGGTTTTCATGTCTTGACAGAGGACATGGTGGCTGGTTTAGAAGAAGTGTCAGGACTGCGCGTGGTTAACCAATGGGTTTACCATTCTCGCCTCTATGCTGCTGCTAAAGTCGTTTCAAAAAATCCAAATCTAGAACTGGTGCAGCTCAACAGTTTTGGTTGCGGGCTGGATGCCGTGACTACTGACCAAGTGGAAGAAATCATGCGTGGACACAACAAGCTCTACACCGTCCTAAAAATCGACGAAGGAAGTAACCTCGGGGCTATCCGTATTCGCTTGCGTTCGCTTAAAGCTGCCGTTGAAGAACGAGATAAAAAAGCCCAAAAAGCTCAATTAAAACACATCTTCAACCAAGCACCGCAATTTGACAGCCAAGCCGAAGAAACCGAACCCCAAGAACCTGTCTTTACCAAGGACATGAAAAAGACGCACACGCTTTTGATGCCTATGCTGTCACCTATTCACCAAAATGGGCTCATCGAAGAAGCCTTTAAACAAGCTGGCTACAAGGTCGCGGTGTTGCCAGCCATGGACAGAAAAGCGGTTGACGTCGGCCTCAAATTCGTTCATAACGATGCTTGTTACCCTGCTATCATTTCTATCGGTCAGTTGATTGAAGCCTTGCAAAGTGGCGAATATGACCTGGAGCACACCAGCGTCATGATGACCCAAACGGGAGGAGGTTGTCGGGCAACAAACTACATTCCGCTCTTGCGTAAAGCCTTAAAAGACGCAGGATTTGCACAAGTTCCCGTGGTGTCTATTTCCATGGGCAATCAAGGAACTGAAGAAACACCAGGCTGGAACTTGACTTATTCCTTTGTCAAACGCCTACTCATCAGCGTTTTGTATGGAGACTTGTTTGAGCGTGTGCTTTACCGCGTGCGTCCTTACGAAGCCGTACCAGGCTCTGCCAATGCCCTCTATGATAAATGGCTTGAAGTTGCTCGCCACAACATCAAAACAGGTTCTTACTTTGAATTTAACCGCAATATGAAACGCATTATCAAGGAATTTGACACCCTTGAAACCGTTGATTTTGGTCAAAAACCACGTGTCGGCGTTGTCGGAGAAATTTTAGTCAAATACGCTCCAACAGCCAACAATGACATCGTTGCTATCATTGAACAAGAAGGGGGCGAGGCGGTCGTGCCAGACTTGATTGGCTTTATGAATTATTCACTGTTCAATCAAATTTGGAAGGCTGATGAGCTTAACATGAGCCAAAAAGCCAAACGATTTGCCAAACTCGGCATTGATGCCATCAACCTTCTCGAAAAACCAATGAATAAAGCCCTTGAAAAATCCCAACGTTTTGAAGGCATTGAATCCATCTATGACATTGCCAAGGGAGCTTCAAAAGTGATTTCTATCGGCAATCACACGGGGGAAGGCTGGTTCTTGACGGGTGAAATGATTGAATTGCTCAATAATGGCGTTAAAAACATCGTCTGCTTACAACCTTTTGGCTGCCTACCAAACCACATCGTTGGTAAAGGAATGGTCAAAGAATTGCGCCGCCAATACAAAGGGGCCAACATCGCACCAATTGATTACGACCCAGGTTCATCAGAAGTGAACCAACTAAACCGTATCCGCTTGATGATGACAACAGCCAAGAAAATGCAAAAAGCTTCACTCACAAATCATTCTTAACAAATAATCTCCTATGAGAAAGAACTCGTAGGAGATTTTCTTATCTTTAATCAAGGTAGGCAATCACTTCAATTTCTACCTTAACGTCTTTTGGCAAACGCGCCACTTCAACCGCTGAACGAGCTGGAAAATCCGTTTTAAAGGCTGTGGCATAAACTTCGTTAAATGGGACAAAATCATTGATATCACTTAGGAAACAAGTTGTTTTGACCACATGGTCAAAGTCTGTTCCCGCTTCGGCTAAAATGGCACCAATATTTTTTAAAACTTGCTGGGTTTGTTCTTGGATAGTCGTTCCAATGATTTCCCCAGTTTCAGGCGATAAAGGCACTTGACCTGATGCAAAAAGGAACTGACTAACGACCTTGCCTTGCACGTAAGCACCAATTGCTGCTGGGGCTTTATCTGTATGAATGGTTTTTGCCATAATGAACTCCTTTTCTTCATTTAGTAGGATTATTATAACAAAATATTCTGAATATTAAAATATCTTATAACTAACTTTTTGCTAAGAAAAAAAGAGCCAAATGGCTCTTTTCTGTTATTCTAATGTTAATCACCTTATGGTTTCAAACGATGAAGCATACGTGGGAATGGAATGGCTTCACGAATGTGTTTAGTACCAGCAACGAAAGTCACCATACGTTCGATACCAATACCAAATCCAGCGTGTGGCACTGAACCGTATTTACGAAGGTCAAGGTAAAATTCGTATTCTGATTTGTCCATTTCAAGAGCATCCATTTTAGCTACAAGAGCATCGTAATCGTCTTCACGGACAGAACCTCCGATGATTTCACCGTAACCTTCTGGAGCAAGCAAGTCCGCACAAAGAACGCGGTCTGGGTTACCAGGAACGGGTTTCATGTAGAAAGCTTTGAAACTTGCTGGGTAATTGATCACAAAGGTTGGCATACCAAAGTAGTTTGAAATCCATGTTTCATGTGGTGAACCAAAGTCATCACCGTGTTCAAGGTGTTCGTAATCAGCATCTTCGTCATTTTCATGTTCTTGAAGAAGGCTAATGGCATCATCATAAGACACGCGCTTGAATGGCTCTGCAATGTATTTTTTAAGCAAATCAACATCACGTTCCAAGATTTCAAGGGCTTGTGGTGCACGGTCAAGCACACCTTGGATAAGGGCTTTAACGTAAGCTTCTTGCAAATCAAGTGATTCTTCATGTGTCAAGAATGAATACTCAGCATCCATCATCCAAAACTCTGTCAAGTGACGGCGGGTTTTTGATTTTTCAGCACGGAAAACAGGACCAAAGTCAAAGACACGACCAAGTGCCATAGCCCCAGCTTCAAGGTACAATTGACCTGATTGGCTCAAGTAAGCAGGTGTTCCAAAGTAGTCTGTTTCAAACAACTCTGTTGAATCTTCTGCTGCATTTCCTGACAAGATTGGGCTATCAAACTTGATGAAACCATTTTTGTCAAAGAAGTCATAAGTAGCATAAATGATAGCGTTACGAATTTGCATGATAGCCATTTGTTTACGAGAACGCAACCATAAATGACGGTGGTCCATAAGGAAATCCGTTCCGTGTTCTTTTGGTGTAATAGGGTAATCTTCTGAGTGCCCTACGATTTTGACATCTGTGACGTCCAATTCATAACCAAATTTTGAACGTGAATCTTCTTTGACAATCCCTGTGATAAGGATAGACGTTTCTTGGCTAAGGTGTTTGATGGTATTGAATTTTTTAGTTCCTTCTTCTTCACCAAATTTTTCGATAAAGTTTGGTTTGAAGGCCACGGCTTGGAAAAATGCAGTTCCGTCACGAAGTTGTAAGAAAGCAATTTTTCCTTTTCCTGATTTGTTAGCAACCCATGCACCGATAGTCACTTCTTCGCCAACATGGTCTTTAACATCAATAATTGATACGTAATCTGTAGACATATTTCCTCTTTCCAATGTTTCCTCTCATCATCTGAGCAAGACACTATGCTTTATTATAATTTGGAATCCAATTTCATAAACAATTTCAATCGATTCACAGCTTCTTTTAAAGTTACCAAATCGGTCGCATAACTCAAGCGAACATTTTCAGGAGCTCCAAAACCAGCACCTGTTACCAAAGCCACCCCAACTTCTTCAAGAATGTCATTGGTAAAATCAGTAACGTCTGTGCAACCCTTCAATTCCATAGCTCTTTTCACATTTGGGAAAAGATAGAAGGCACCTTGTGGTTTAATCACGTCAAAACCAGGAACTTCACACAAGAGTGGGTAAATGGTATTTAGACGGTCCTCAAAGTCACGACGCATGCTTTCAATGGAATCTTGTGGGCCTGTCAAGGCTTCAATAGCTGCATATTGTGAAACGGTGGTCAAATTTGAAGTGGTTTGGCTGATGACTTTTGCCATACCAGCGATAATGTCTTCATTACCAACCGCAAATCCCACACGCCAACCTGTCATAGCATAGGTTTTAGACAAGCCATTAACAACAATGGTGTGTTCTCTGATTGCCTCAGAAATGCTTGAAATAGGGGTAAAGACATTGCCATTGTAAACCAAACGACCATAAATGTCGTCAGCTAGAATTAAAATACCATTTGCTACTGCCCAGTTACCAATTGCTTCTAGCTCATCACGGGTATAAATCATACCTGTTGGGTTAGAAGGGGAATTGAGCAAAATCACTTTGGTTTTATCTGTGCGAGCAGCTTCTAATTGCTCTACTGTGACTTTAAAATGATTTTTTTGTGTCGTAGCCACTGTCACAGGTACCCCACCAACCATTTTCACTTGGTCCACATAAGATACCCAACATGGTGATGGAATAATCACTTCGTCACCTGGATCAAGAACCGTTGTGAAAAAGGTGTATAGGATGTATTTGGCACCTGTTCCCACAACGACTTGATTACGAGAAACAAAGTAGCCGTAATAATTTTTCATGTATTGACCGATAGCGTCTTTCAACTCAGGAAGTCCTGAAGCTACGGTATAAAAGCTGGCTTTCCCATTTTTGATGGAATGAATAGCTGCTTTTTGAATGTTTTTAGGGGTTTCAAAATCTGGTTCCCCCAAGGTTAGTGATAAAATATCACGTCCTTCTGCTTTTAAGGCTTTGGCACGTGCACTAGCTGCTAAAGTCACACTTTCGTCCATGTTTAACACACGTTTTGATAAGTTTGTCATACGCCCTCCTTTTTAATAAGCTCACCTGTTTTGAAATTCACAAGATAGTAACCGTTAGTAGCCGTCACCTCCCAAACAGGGGATTTGGCATAAATCCCAAAAACCACCTTGGAAATATCTGTTGCACCGTTGCTTGCGGCTGTTTCTTCGGCTTGTTGGCGACTAATCCCGTCACTTTCGGCATATACATAAACCTCTCGGTTATCCTCACCAACTGAAACAATGCGCTTACCACCTGATTCGGTAGTGCCATAAACACTATAAAAGGTGTTCGGTCCATTATAGAGTTCCACAGAGGAAGTTTTTGATAATTTAGCGGCTTTGATAGCGACCTGGGTAGCTGTTCGTTCTGCATCCAGTTTTGGTTTCATTGAGAGATATAAAACCATCCCTGCAGAAATCAAGAGAACTAAGAAAACCATGCCAAAACCAAGTAAATATTGTTTTACTGGTGTTAATTTTTTCATTTACTTCTCCCCTTTGAGTTATCCTTTTTATTATACCAAAAAATCCTTCATTTCTGTTAATGACTTTGCAAATTTTTGGGAAGAAAGCTGAAATTCTTCTGCTAAGGAATCGGTCATCAATTTACCATAAGACTTGGTTAAAAGGCGGTTATCCAAAATCAAAACAGCTGAGCGCTGGTTTTCTCGCCTCATGGTTCTACCGATTGCTTGCTTGAGTTTTAAAATCGTCAGCGGCAAAGCATAATCGTAAAATGGTGATTTGGCTTGTGCCAGCAAGTGATTGCTGACTTTTTGGAAAAAGATATCTTTAGGATTGTCAAAAGGCAGGCGGGTAATCACTTCAATCATTTTATCGGATTGCACAAAGTCAACCCCCTCCCAAAATGAGCCTGTCCCTAACAACATCCCACTTTCCTTACGTTCAAAACGCCGTTTGACATTATAAGCCATACCGTTTTTATCCTGTGTCAAATGGGGAACGTCCTTATCATCAAGGTAATCTGAAACTGCAAGCATCGTCGCTCTGGCATTAAATAAAACCAAGACCTGCTCACCTAAGTTTTGAATCTGACAAAGACGCTCAGCAATAGCTAAGGCATAAGCTTCCTCAGACACTTGGGTGACATTTGGCATCTCTTCATCAATCCACACGCGCTGGCCACTGCTTTTTTCATGAGCCAAACTCACAAAATGATAAGAGTCAAAGCCCAGCAAATCCGCTAGACTGACTTGGGGACTGATGTGCAAGGTTGCTGAAATCATATAGGTTTTGCGTGTTTCAGGCAAAAACTCTTGAAAATTCAACAACTCATCATTACTGGCATTGAGGTAGGTTTGGCGCTTGTCATTTTCAAGCATTGACTCCATCCAAAAATCCGTAAAATGATGGGACAATAGCAAACACAAATCCTCTAAACCATTGAGGCGCCACTGAGGATTGACCGCCAAAAGTTCCTTGACCGTCTGCTCGATAGCTGCCATGGCCTCGGTCGTGACAAATGTTTCTTGATTTTGGTAGAAACGTGTCACCAAATGGCTCAACTGGAAGGACAGGTTTTCAAGCAACCGTTTTTCCAGCACAGGCAATTTAGCTGTCAGGTGTTTTTCTAATAAGGTCACTAACTGAGTGACATTTAGCTGACGACGAGAGAAATGCTCAACATTTAGCATCAGCTTTTGCGCCTCGTCAAAAACCAAAATCTTATTGGCCGCGAAAGCCTTGTCGTCTTGCACTCGTTCTAAGAAATAAGCGTGATTGACCAGCAACAGCTTGCTGTGCTTGGCCCTTTCATAGGTTACCTGCCAAAAATCGACTTCTTTGTAAAGGCTCTTCTCACTCAAATCCCCATCGTGTTTGATGGAGTCAAAATAAGCGGCAAAACGTTGTTTTTGCTTGATTTCATCCAAATCACCCGTTTCTGTTTCGGTCAGCCAGACCAGCAACTGCATCTTGTAGCGATTGATAAGGCGATTGTCGTCTTGATGATGCAAACTCTCGACAAAGGCATCTAGTTTTAGGTAATTGCTAGGCCCTTTGATGGATTGGCAAGAAATATGAAAAACATCTTGAATGCGTTTGGCTTCGTTGGCCATAATTTGGTCTTGTAAGATTTTGGTGGGAACCGATACAATCACCTGTTCATCTTGTGCCAAATGCAAGAGAGGCAAGAGATAGCCGTAGGTTTTACCGATCCCAGCTTGAGCTTCTAAAAACGAAACGGCTGATGAGGCAAATTCATCCTTGACCAAAGTAGCAAACTGAGCCTGCTTCTCCCGATTGTCTAGGCCAAGCAGAGCCACATTAACCGCAAAATCATCTGACAGGCAACGCGGCTCGGTTATCGCCTGCGGTCGGCGTAAAACCAAATCCCCCACCATCTGAAAGGTCGCTGGCGAAAACGGTTTGGCCTGTGAAAAGCCCGCTTCAATGAGCATACCCGTTTCAAAGATCAGATTATCACAAAAAGGCAAAAGCTTTTCCAAAACTTCTTTTGGCAATTGATTGATTTTAGCCTGCAAGCGCAAAAAAAGCTGCGCTGTCGCATAGGCATCTGAAATAGCTGTGTGAGCATCTGTCAAATCCAAATCCAAGGCCTTAGCCAAATGCTCCAAGGTGTATTTTTCAAAAGTTGGGTAAAAAACCTGAGCCAATTCGACCGTATCCACGCGCGGTGTTCGCAACTCAAAACCTTGCCAAAAAAGCTGTTCCGCCAAAAGATTGGCATCAAATTTGACGTTGTGAGCCACAAAGACACAATCTGCTATCAAGTCGTAAATTTCGCCCGCCACCTGAGAAAAATCAGGGGCCTTGGCCAATTGATCATCGGTAATACCTGTCAGCTGGATAATGTGCTCTGACAAGGGTTCATGCGGATTGACATCCGTTTGATAAGTCTTGGTAATCTGATTATTTTCTATAATCACGATACCCACTTGAATAATTTCTGCTGCGGCATGGGCTCCTGTCGCCTCTAAGTCCACAACAGCGTATTTTAGAAAATGTTCATGCTTCATAACAATCCTATTATATCACAAACCACTCTTCTTGTATTTGTGTGGAAGCTTTATGAGCAGTAAACGAGCTGGCTTTTAGTATGACTTTTTACCAAAATTTTGATACACTTTTTTTATGAAGATATTTAGAATAGTTAATCGCGTTGCGCGTGAAAATACTTACTTGTTGGTCAATGACCAAGCCATTATCGTTGTCGATCCTGGAAGTGATGTGGATATGATTCTTGAAAAAATCACGTCACTGAACAACCCTGTGGCGGCTATTTTACTGACCCACGCTCATTATGATCACATTATGAGCTTGGATGTGGTGAGAGAGCATTTTGGACATCCTCCTGTTTATATTTCTGAAAAAGAAGCGTCATGGCTCTATTCACCAAAGGATAATTTTTCAGGTTTGGAGCGCCATGCGGATTTGCCTGATGTTATTTTAAAACCTGCTGAACATCACTACCAGTACGAAGACGATTATCACATCGCTGGTTTTCATTTTTATGTTCGCCCAACGCCAGGACACTCTTATGGTAGTGTATCGCTGATTTTCCCAGATGACCACGTCGTTTTGAGTGGTGATGCTCTTTTTAGAGAAACTATCGGACGAACAGACTTGCCAACTGGAAATAGTGAGGAACTCCTAGCTAGCATTCAGCGAGAATTATTTACCTTGCCAAATCATTTTGCGGTTTATCCAGGGCACGGCTCTGATACCACCATTGCCCATGAAAAAAACATGAACCCTTTCTTTAACTAAACCAAAAACAACTTCTGCAAAAGCAGAAGTTGTT
>Ga0079226_10003624_pt1 | contig 11821 bp, 11 predicted proteins | sample Poulit2014_FD_76345 | JGI IMG/M metagenome (GOLD analysis project Ga0079226, IMG submission 76345) | Agricultural soil microbial communities from Georgia to study Nitrogen management - Poultry litter 2014 | ecosystem: Environmental > Terrestrial > Soil > Agricultural land | place: USA: Georgia... | reverse complement strand
GCAACACCGTCACCAGTTCCCAACCGTCCTCGCCCCACTGGTCGAGAATCTGCTTGGTCGCGTGGATCAACAACGGAACCGTGGCGTACTCCCATTTGGTCATGTCGAGACACTATCGCGAGCCCTGAACGCGGCGAAGGGTGACAACCCGATCAGGCTCGCACGGATACCGACACTCCCCCGTACGGGCGATGACTTCCGCGAGCCACGGGGCCGCGAGTGTGGCATGCTTCACCAGTTGTTTACTTTCCAGTAGGTATTGGAGGCTCGCATGCGCGCCGCACGATCCCTGTTCAGCGTCGTCGCCGCAGCATTGCTGACACTGGCTGTCGCCCCGGCCGCGTCAGCGGATTCCCAGCAGCAACTACCGGTGCCCTACACACTCGCCGCGGGAGTAACCGCTCAGCTCGCCCACCCGGACTCCCCACCCCCCGGAGCCAACGACTGGCACTGCAAGCCCAGCAAGGAGCATCCGAACCCCGTGGTTCTCACGCACGGCCTCGCGGCGAACCAGACGGTGAACTGGCAGACCTACGCCCCGCTGCTCGCCAACGAGGGCTACTGCGTGTTCTCGCTCACCTACGGCACCAAACAGGGTGTGGGCATCCCCGGGGTGTATCAACCCGGGGGCCTGCAGCCCATGCAACGCAGCGCCCGCGAGTTCGGGGAGTTCGTCGACAAGGTACTCCGGGCGACCGGGGCCGCCGAAGTCGACATTCTCGGACACTCCGAAGGAACCTTGATGCCCAGTTACTACGTACGGAAACTGGGCGGTGCATCGAACGTGGACAAATACGTGAGCATCACCCCGCTCTGGGAGGGAACCACGCTTGCCGGATTATCCACTCTGTACCAGGAGTCCGCTCTTATCGACTTTCGACCCGTGGTCGACGGCGTCCTCAACCCGGTGTGCGAGTCGTGCACCCAGTTCCTGACCGGATCCGATTTCCTCAAGGAACTCCACCGGGTGGGAATCTTCGATCCCGACGTCGAGTACACGAACATCGTCACCAAGTACGACGAGCTGGTCCTGCCCTACACCAGTGGACTCGCGAAAGGTCCCAACATCACCAACATCGTGCTGCAGAACAAGTGCGCACTCGACCTCACCGAGCACGCGGGCGCCGCAGCCGACCCGGTGGCCGCCGGGTACGTTCTCAACGCCCTCGACCCGGCCAACGCCGAGCCCGTCCAGTGCACTCCCGTCACACCGTTGGGTGGCCTCGGCTGACCGGCCGGCCGAGCCGTCCCGGGCATGGAACGCCGGGCGTCGAGCGCACTTCACACGCAACCCACATCCGGGTCCAGACATCCCACGGGACAGCAACGGAACACGCAGCCGATGTGCTGATTGGTGAGTAGCAATGAAACAACTTGCCGCAGTAGCCGCGGCCGCCGCGACCGCCCTCGCCCCGGCGCTGGCCGCTCCAACCGCCGACACCTCCCAGAATCAACAACCTCCCCGGACCGGGCAGCAACAACCGCAGTCCGCTCTCCAGAACACGCAGGATCCCCAGGGCACAGCGAATGGGCAGGATCCAGCCGAGATCACGGACGTACAGCTGGTGCATCACGCGGGTTTCGACACCGTCCGGGTGGAGTTCGCCCCCGGTAGCGACATCCCGCAGTACCAGGTTGGTTACCAGCCGCGGCCGTTACGCATGGAAGGCTCGGGCAAACCCGCGAACCTGGCGGGCGCGCCCGGCCCCGAACTGGCCGTGGAGCTGGAGAACACCCGCGACCGTGACACGCCCGCGGGGGCCGAGCTGGGCCATCCGGAGCACATGCCCAGCGTGGCCCAGACGAAGAACCTCGGGTCGTTCGAGGGACACGTGAAACTCGGAGTCGCACTGCCCGGGGGCAGCACCCCGCCGGTGTCCGTGTCGACCGGCGGGAACAGCATCAGTATCAATATCGACTACGGAGCGCCCGAGCAGCCCCGGGCTCGGGACTGCGGGAACGTGGGCTTCGTCCCGGCCTCGGATGCCGGCGCGTTCAACATCGCCGCTCGCGGGGTGAACTGTGGGACCGCCCGCGACGTGGCGGCATACGCCGAGGGCGAACACGGCGAACCCTACGGCACCGCCAGCGGCTACTCCTGCCTGCCCGAGCGGGACAACAGCGGCGCCCTGCCGGTGACCGAATACACCTGCACGCGTGGCGAGGCAACAGTCACCTTCGAGACCTGATCCACCCGAGAACACGGTGGCCCGCTTCGATGGACGCATCGGGGCGGGCCAACGAACATCGCGGGCACCGCACGAGAAGGAACCGATGCCACTCGGCAACGGGGCGGCCGAAAGGGATGTTTGTCCACCACAAGCCGGCGAACACGGGATGCCGGAGGCACACCACGGGTCCTCGTGCGGGCACCACGGCGGCCGGTCTTTACAGTGGGCACATTATGGCTGGTTGGACCGAAGAGCTCGCGCGCGCCCGGCTGCATTTCGTCACCGGGAAGGGCGGCACCGGGAAAACAACGCTCGCGGCGGCGCTCGGTCTCGCCCTGGCCGACGAGGGCAAACGGGTGTTGCTCGTCGAGGTCGAGGGACGGCAGGGTATCGCCCAGGCCTTCGACACCGCACCGTTGCCGTACGCCGAACAGCGCATCGCGGCGGGCGCGGGTGGTGGTGAACTGCGGGCACTGCACATCGACGCGGAAGCGGCGCTGCTCGAATACTTCGAGATGTTCTACAACCTCGGTTTCGCCGGACGGACACTGCGCCGGATGGGTGCGATCGAGTTCGCCACCACCCTTGCTCCCGGACTCCGCGACGTCCTGATCACCGGCAAGATCAAGGAGTGTGTCGGTCGCACCGACGCACACGGCAAACACATCTACGATGCGGTGGTGGTGGACTCACCCCCCACCGGCAGGGTCGTGAAGTTCCTCGACGTCACCAGAGCCGTGACCGACCTCGCGAAGACGGGCCCGATCCGCAGTCAGGCCGACGGTGTGGTGCGATTGCTGCACTCCGGGCAAACGGCGGTCCATCTGGTGACGATGCTGGAGGAAATGCCGGTGCGGGAAACCATGGAGGCCGTGGCGGAGCTGGACGGTGCGGAATTGCGTCCTGGTGCCGTACTGGTGAACCGGGTACGGCCACCCCGCCTGCCCGCCGAGCATGTGGCCACGGCTGCGGAGGGGCGGGTCGACGCGGCACGCATCCGCGATGACCTCGCCGCGGCCGGCGTGGAACTGCCGGACGCCACGATCGACGGTTTGGCCGCGGAGACAGTGCAACACGCAATCCGTCTCGATGCCGAACAGCGTGCTCGTGACCAACTGGCCGAAACGGACCTGCCGATCCTGGAACTTCCGGAAAGCACGGGTGGTGTCGATGTCACCGCCCTGTACGAGCTGGCCGAGTCCCTGACCGAATCCGGGGTGTCCTGACCGATGACGGAACGGCTCGATGTCGACTCGCTGATCGACGATCCGGACACGAGGGTCGTGGTGTGCTGCGGTTCCGGTGGCGTGGGAAAGACCACCACGGCAGCCTCACTCGCGCTTCGCGCAGCCGAGCGCGGCAGACAGACCGTCGTGTTGACGATCGACCCGGCGCGCAGACTCGCGCAGGCACTGGGTCTGCGCGAATTGACGAACTACCCCAAGCGCGTCGAGATGGAGGGATTCGCTCCCGAAGGTGAACTGTGGGCGATGATGCTGGACATGCGTCGCACCTTCGATGACATGGTGCGTGCGCACGCAGGGGCGGAGCGCGCCGAGCAGCTGTTGGCCAACCCCTTCTACCAGACGGTGTCCACGTCGTTCTCCGGCACGCAGGAGTACATGGCGATGGAGAAACTCGGTCAACTCGCCGCAACGGGTGAGTGGGACCTCATTATCGTGGATACCCCGCCGAGTCGGTCGGCGCTCGACTTCCTGGACGCACCGTCGCGGCTGTCCACAGCGTTGGACAGCCGGATGATCCGTATGTTGACCTCGCCGGCCCGAGCGAGCGGCAAGGGACTGCGCAGGATGGTCAACGCCGGGTTCCAGATGTTCGCCAAAGCGGTCTCCACCATTCTGGGAGCGCAACTACTGGCGGACGCGTCCGCGTTCATGCAGGCGTTCGACAGTACGTTCGGTGGTTTCCGCGAGCGGGCACACAAGACGGCAGAGTTGATGAGCTCACCGGGCACATCGTTCCTGGTGGTCGCGGCGCCCGAACCGGATGCGATGCGCGAGGCCGGCTATTTCGTGGAGCGGCTGTCGCAGGAGTCGATGCCGCTGGGTGGCCTGGTTGCCAACCGCACACATCCGGTGCTCGCCGATCTCCCGGAGGAGCGGGCCCGTGCCGCGGCGGAGTCCCTGGAACGCGGCGGGCAGCACTCACTGGCGGCTGCGGTGTTACGGCTGCATGTTGATCGGGTGGTCCGCGCCAACCGGGAACTGCGCCTGTTATCGAGGTTCACCCGCGCGCACGGCAGTGTCCCCGTCACTCACGTACCGGCGTTGCCCAGCGATGTACACAATCTCGCAGGGTTGCGCGACATCGGCGAACGGCTCGCCGCCGAGTGATTCCGCCGCTGGCGCGAACTACGTCGACACGGCGACCCGCTCGTGGTCGCGGCGAGCCGCGTGCAACAGGCCGGCCCAGTCCGTGACATCACGCCTGCGGCGCAGCAATGCCCGACGTTCCCGCTCCGTCATGCCACCCCACACGCCGAAGTCGATGCGGTTGTCCAGGGCTTCGGACAGACACTCCGTGCGTACGGGGCAGCCCATGCAGACTCGCTTGGCCCTGTGCTGCTCGGCTCCCTGGACGAACAACCCGTCCGGATCGGTGTCGCGGCACGCCGCAAGCACTCGCCAGTCGGTACCCGTCGTCGTCATCTCCCTGGCCTCTCCCCTCCAAGGTTGCTGTTTCCCTCGTTCGCCGCTGGGACGTATCCAGATCCGGAGTGGTTCCACGAACCGCCGCTATAGGTCACACTGCTCCCACCGGGGCCCAGTATCCTGACAACCATGCGCAAGACGGACGGCATGCTGAAACTGGCGGGACTCTGCGTGCTCGCCGGCATCCTGGTTGCTGGATTGCTGTTCCCCGTCGTCGGCGGACTAGGCGTGCTGTCCAACAAAGCCAGCGAAACGGTCAAAACGACATCGGCGGAACTGGCGCGCAAACCACCGCCCCTGACCAGCGTGATGCTCGACGACGACGGCGACAAGATCGCCACGTTGTACGAGCAGTACCGGCTGCCACTGAGTTCCGAGGATATCTCTCCGGCGATGAAGTGGGCGATGATCTCGGTCGAGGACCGCAGGTTCTTCGAACACAACGGCGTCGACATGCGTGGCATCACCCGTGCCGCCATCAACAACTCCGTCGATGACGACACCCAGGGCGCCTCGACCCTGACACAGCAGTACGTGAAGAACTATCTGATCAACGTCGTGTACCGCAACGATGAGGAAGGCCAGCGCAGGGCCCAGGCGCCGACGATCGCCCGTAAGCTGCGCGAAGCGAGACTGGCGGTCAACCTGGAAACGCGGATGAGTAAACAGGAGATCCTGACCGGGTATCTGAACGTCGTCGAGTTCTCCCGGCGCGTCTACGGCGTCTCCGCGGCGGCCAAAGCGTACTTCGGCACGACCTCCGACAAACTCAACGTCACCGAGTCCGCACTGCTGGCGGGCATGGTCAACAACCCCGGCATGTACGACCCGTGGCAGAATCCCGAACAGGCACTGAAACGTCGTAACTACGTGCTCACCAAAATGGTGGAGAACGACAAACTGGCCAAGGACGATGCCGAGCGGCTGAAGGAGAAGCCACTCGGTGTGCTCGACGAGCCACGGATTCCCACCCCCAACTGCCTCAGCGCCAGCCCGCAGAACGGATTCTACTGCCAGTACGTCATGGACTTCCTCCAGAAGCACGACATGAGTCCGGAGGAGGTCAAAACCGGCGGATACACGATCAAGACCACCCTGAACGAGGAGGCCACCACCGAGGCCAACGAAGCGGCCGAGAACCAGGTCGACCAGGACGAGGATAACATCGCGAACACGCTCTCCCTGGTACGTCCGGGGGACGGTCCACGCGATGTGGTGGCGCTCGTGGCCAACCGCGATTACGGCGCCAGCGGGGAGCAGGGCGAGACGGTGCTGCCGCTACCGTCCGGTCTGGTGAACACCACCGGTATCGGCTCCAGCATGAAGATCTTCACCGCGGCCGCCGCGTTGCAGGAGGGGGTGCGGGGCATCTATGACACGGTCCAGTCGCCGAACAGCTATGCCTCGGACGTGTTCACCTCGAGCCGTAGGAGTTGTCCGAAGATCGGGATCGGCACTTGGGCCTACTGTCTGAGCAACGCCTACGACAATTACCCACCGGAGATGACGCTGCAGGAGGCGTTACAGACCTCACCGAACACCACTTTCGTCATCCTGGAGGAGAAGATCGGCATGGGGCCGGTCGTGAATATGGCGAAGAAGCTCGGGTTGCGCACCACCATGTCGAACAACCTGATGGGCAACCCCCCGAACCCCGACGCGGACAGCGCAGAGCTGAGCAAGTCGCAGCTGGAATTCTTCGGGCCGAAGGAGAACGCGCCAGGGCGTGGGTCATTCACGCTCGGGGTGAGCCCGGTGAGTGGGCTCGAGATGGCCAATGTCGCGGCCACTCTGATGAGTCACGGCAAGTGGTGCCCGCTGAGCCCGGTCGACACGCTGCTCGACCGGAACGGTGAGGAACAGCAGATCGACCTACCGTCGTGCGAACAGGTCGTGCCCAAGGGGCTCGCGGACACGCTCGTGGTCGGGTTGAGCAAGGACACCAAGGGCGAGGGTACTGCGGCGGGGGCGGCCGACGCCGTGGACTGGGACCGGCCGATGCTCGGTAAGACCGGTACCACCGAGAACAACAGCTCCGCCGCCTTCGTCGGCGCGACACCACAACTCGCGGGCGTGGCAATGGTGTTCCGTCCGGATCGGCCGAACGGCGGCATCCACTACGGTGGTCCGGGGAACGTGCACGCCGTCCCCCCGGCGGCGGGAAACATGTTCGGCGCCAAGACACCCGCCCAGACCTGGTTCGGCGCGATGACCGACATCCTGGAGGGGAAGGAGAAACTTCCCCTGCCATCCAGCGTCGACAAGTACGAGGACATGAATTAACACCGCCGGTAGCACACGTGTCCAGGTCGTGACAAAACTGTACGCGCGTGTACGCGACGGGCACCCGGTAGAGTACGTATGCTGAATGTGTGGACACTGTGAGTAAAAGCCCTCACCGTGGGATTCCGGGGTGCGCAGTCGGACTGGCGACCATGGGAGCCGGTGTGGCCGCCCTCGGGTACGCCACCACGATCGAGCGCCAACTGTACAAGCTGCGCACCGCCCGGGTTCCCGTCCTGGCTCCGGGAACACCCCCACTGCGCGTACTGCACGTTTCCGACCTGCACATGCTTCCCGGACAGCGCGCGAAACAACGCTGGGTCGCGGCGCTGGCGAGGACCCAACCGGACCTCGTGGTCAACACGGGTGACAACCTCGCGCACCACGCGGCCGTGCCCGCCACGCTCCGGGCGCTGGGGCCGTTACTGGACTATCCCGGTCTGTTCGTGTTCGGCAGCAACGACTACTACGGACCCAAACCGAAGAACCCGGCCCGGTATCTCATGCCAGAAGGGCGCAAGAAGCGAGTGTTCGGCGCCCGGTTGCCTTGGCGGGACCTGCGCGCCGGGATGATCGAACACGGTTGGCACGACGTGACCCACGTCCGACGCAGCCTCGACCTCGGGCACGCGCGGACGTTCGCTGCCGGCGTCGATGATCCACACCTGCAACGTGACCGTTACGCCGACATTTCGGGACGTGCCGACCGTCGCGCAGCGCTGCGGCTGGGCGTGACGCACTCGCCCGAACCGCGGGTACTCGACTCGTTCGCCAACGACGATTACGACCTGGTGCTCGCAGGACACACCCACGGTGGCCAACTACGGGTACCCGGATTCGGTGCGTTGGTGACCAACAGTGAGCTCGACCGTGGCCGTGCACGGGGCGCCTCTCGTTGGGGATCACGGATGTGGTTACACGTCTCGGCCGGGCTGGGCACGTCGCCGTACGCTCCGGCCAGGTTCGCCTGTCCGCCGGAGGCCACCCTACTGACCCTGGTACCACGCGATGCCACGAACCTTCCCGCGCGGACGGCGCGCCGACGCGGCAAACACGGTGAACGCATCACGAAGACGCGGTGAGAGACCGACGCCGAGCGGCGATCACGGGAAGCGCCGGCCCGGGTCTTCCACCGACACGGCCGTGGGCTAAACTGACCGACAGCCCGTTCGGAAGATTTCGGGGTGTAGCGCAGGTTGGTAGCGCGCCTTGTTCGGGTCGAGGAGGTCGTGGGTTCAAATCCCGCCACCCCGACAGATATTGGGAGGCTCCCGCACAGCGGGAGCCTCCCAATATTTTCTGCAACCTCTCTGCTGTATGCCGTCTCCGAGAACGGCGCGATCACTACGCCCGAACGGGTTTGTGAGCCACCAGCCGCTCGACGATCCCCAGCCTGAATCGCTCGTGCACAGCAATCTCGAACCCCACGTTGCGCACGTGTTCGATCGGTCGGCGGCGGTAGTGTTCACCCCCGATCGGGATACTGACCAGTTCCACCGCCGTCTGGGCGACACGCACCGGCAGCGCGGTGCTCACCACGTGATCGGCGAGCAGCAGTAGCCCTCCGGGCCGCAGCACCCGCCACATTTCCGCCACGGCCGCGCGGTCATCGGGAACCCCGCACAACGAAAAGGTGCACACCACGGTGTCGAACGTGTCGTCCGCGAACTCCAGCCGCTGCGCATTCCCCGTCATCAGAGTGGGGTTGGCCGGACCATCACCGCGCCGCCCGGCCTGTCGAAGCATCCCGGGGCTGAGGTCCACACCGGTCAATCGGACGTGCTCGGGATAGTGCCGCAGGTTCATCCCGGTGCCGATCGCGACTTCCAGCGTCTCGCCGGCAGCCCGTCCACAGAGCCACGCCCGGGTGTCGCCGAACAAGCGCTCCGCGAGCGCCATCTGTCTGTCATAGCGGCCGGCCTGTTTATCCCAGAACCGCCGTAACCGTTCCAGATCCTGTGGTGCCCGTACCATCCTCGGAACTCCCGTCACTCGCTGTGCCGACAGCACCACCCTATTCGGCCCCGCGGCGGGAGCGCGGTGACAACGGAACGGCCGGCACGCCACCTCAGCCACCGGCCATCGCACCGACGACCAGGAACGGTTCCGAGCCGGTGACCACAGGCTCCGGGAGGGGAGTGTCCATCCGCTCGTGCGACAGGTCCTGCTCGCAGGCGAAGAAGCGCACGAACGCTCGGCGCCGTTTCGTGTCGTGGTCCCGGATCGTGCCGCGTAGGGTCGGGTGATTCTCCTCCAGCGCGTCCAGCACCGATTCCGGTGTCACCGGCTCGGCCACCGTGAGCCGCACCTCGCGTGCGTCGAGTCCAGCGAGGTCGCGCAGATGGGTGGGAAGCACGAGGCGGATCATGGCAGTGTCTGCGCTTCGACCGCGAGCACGGCGGGCAGGTCACGCACGATGGGTTCCCAGCTGTCGCCCACGTCGGCCGAGACGTACACCTGCCCACCGGTGGTCCCGAAGTAGACGCCGCACTCGTCGAGCGAGTCCACCGCCATGGCGTCGCGTAACACGTTGACGTAGCAGTGTTGCTGCGGGAGTCCCTTCGTCAACGGCTCCCACTCCTGGCCACCGCGGCGGCTGCGGTACACACACAGCCTGCCTTCCGGCGGAAACTGCTGCTCGTCGCTGGTCATCGGCACGACGTACACGGTCTCCGGTTCGTGGGCGTGCACAACGATGGGGAAGCCGAAGTCCGTCGGGAGATCACCACTGATCTCGTACCAGGACTGCCCCGAGTCGTCCGAACGCATCACGTCCCAGTGCTTCTGCATGTACAGCGTGTCAGGCCGTTGTGGGTGCATCGCCAGGCTGTGCACACAGTGGCCCACCTCGGCTGCGGGCGCCGGAATCCCCTCGGAGACCAGGCCGGTATTGGCGGGTTGCCAGGTCTGTCCGGTGTCGGTGCTGCGGAAGACTCCCGCTGCAGAGATGGCGGTGTGGATCCGCCCGGTCTCACGCGGGTCGAGGATGATGGTGTGCAGGCACAGACCGCCCGCGCCCGGTTGCCACTGCGGTCCGGACTCGTGGCCACGTAACCCTGCCAGCTCCTGCCAGCTCCGCCCGCCGTCCGTGGAACGGAACAGCGCCGCGTCCTGCACACCGGCATAGACGGTGTCCGGGTCGTGGGTGCTCGGTTCGAGGTGCCAGACGCGGGTGAACTCCCAGGGGACCTGCGTGCCGTCGTACCACTGGTGGGTGTTCGGACCGCTCGCGGCGTAGCGGAAGGTGTTGTCCATCGGCTGCCACGTGTCGCCACCGTCGTCGCTGCGTTGGATCTGTTGGCCGTACCAGCCCAGTGACTGCGACGCGAACAGCCGGTTCGGCGCCGCGGGCGAAGCCGCCAGATGGTAGATCTCCCAGCCCGCGAAGTAGGGACCGTGTACCTGCCAGCTCTCCCGTGCGCCGTCCGCTGACAGGACGAACGCGCCCTTACGGGTACCGACGAGCACTCGTACTCGGGACATCGCGACCAACTCCTTGCTGCGCTGTGTTGTACGTCACCCCTCTAGTGTGGATTGTTAAAAACAATCGTCAACTTTCACAGAAAAACTACTTTGGTAGACTCGGGATCATGGCCACCAACCGCAGCTACAACGATCTGTGTGGCCTCGCCCACGCGCTCGACCTCATTGGCGAACGGTGGGCACTCCTCGTGGTCCGGGAGCTCCTGCTCGGGCCACGCCGCTACAGCGACCTACGGGCCGAACTGCCCGGAATCAGCAGCAACATCCTCTCGCAACGGCTCGACGGGCTCGTGACGGCGGGCACCGTCACACGACGGACACTGCCCCCGCCCGCCGGCTCAACCGTGTACGAACTCACCGCGTGGGGTCGGCAGCTCGAACCGGTGGTGTTGCAACTGGGCCACTGGGGAGCGCGTTCACCCGGTCACCCCGCAGGAGATCACCTCAGCGCCGTCTCCCTGATCCTCTCGCTTCGTACCAACCTCGACCCCACCGCCGCACGAGACGATGATCTCGCGCTGGAGCTGGTGATGCGCCGCGAACGGTTCCACGCCCACCTGGCCCACGGCACACTGACAACGGGCCGCGGGCCGCAACCACACGACACCCGCGCCCCCGATGCCACTGTCGCCGCCACCCCCATGACACTGGCGACGTTGCTCTACGGCCCGCACGACCTCGACAGCGCCGTCACCGCCGGGAACGCCACGGTCGCCGGGGACACCACCGCCGCGGCACGATTCCTCACCCGGTTCGCACTGCCGGACACCGCGGACGTCCCGCCCGGCCGGTGACACCACCCGGTCTCTACGCTGATTCCTATGAGCACCGAAAGTCCCAGGAGCACCGAGACCGAGCTCGTGGAACCCGCCGCAGCATGTGATCCTCTTCGGCACGCCCGTCTCCTCGGTCAGTGGGTTGGCAACGGGCGCACCAGCACGCCCGAGGGATGGCCGCAGTCCGACGACCTGAGCGAGCTCGCGGACACGCTCGGCGTGCCACTTCCCGAAAACCCCCTCGACCCCCGGGCCCCGGCCCTGGGACGCGCCTGGGTCACGGCTCGGGAAATCGGCTTCGTCGAAATCCACCGGCACCAGGCACACCCCGGCCCCGCCCTGCACGAATGGCACGGGCTCACCGCCCAGGACACGCTCGACGCTTGGCTCAGCGCCCTGCTGTCCGCAGTACACACCACACTGGCGACAGTCGACG
>Ga0079226_10003623_pt1 | contig 11823 bp, 12 predicted proteins | sample Poulit2014_FD_76345 | JGI IMG/M metagenome (GOLD analysis project Ga0079226, IMG submission 76345) | Agricultural soil microbial communities from Georgia to study Nitrogen management - Poultry litter 2014 | ecosystem: Environmental > Terrestrial > Soil > Agricultural land | place: USA: Georgia... | reverse complement strand
TCACATTTTTCTTTAAAGTTGTTTTTTTCTTTCTTTTTTTGCGTGCCATGATATATCCCTCTTTCACACGTTAACGATTGGACGAATGAACCCTTGCCTTACGATAGGCAAGGGTTACAATTGCTTATGTGTACAATAGTATACCATAGTTTGCTCACTTAAAAACACTTGAATCTTAACTTATGGGAATATCTGTTCCCGGTTGAAAGGATGTATCCATAAAATCACTTGGATTCGTAGAAAGTAATTGAACAATTTTGTATGACTCTTCTTGTTTGTCTACACAAATCGTCTTCCCTTGTACTTGAATATACTCATGCGTTGATTCAAATGTACTTGGAAAAACGTCTTCTTGGCATAAAGGAGTATATAAAATCAATGAACTCCCTCCTTCTCTCGATGTTCAATAAGATCTTTGATTTTTTCCATAGCTTCTTTAATTCCACCCACATGATCGATCAGTCCATATTCAACCGCATCTTTACCAACAATGTTCGTTCCAATGTCTCTTGTTAAATTCCCTTTTGCAAACATTAAATCCTTAAATGTGTCTTCTTTTATATTGGAATGATTCACAACAAAATTAATGACCCGATCTTGCATTTTATCCAAGTATTCAAATGTTTGAGGCACACCAATCACGAGCCCTGTTAAGCGAACGGGATGAATCGTCATGGTGGCTGTTGGGGTAATAAACGAATAATCTGTGCTTACAGAAATAGGAACACCGATGGAATGGCCCCCTCCTAGTACAATGGACACGGTTGGTTTGGAAATCGAGGCAATCATTTCAGAAAGAGCTAAACCTGCCTCTACATCTCCACCTACTGTATTTAAAATAATCACGAGCCCTTCAATTTCAGGATTTTGTTCAATTGCGATAAGCTGTGGCAACACATGTTCATATTTGGTCGTTTTATTTTGCGGTGGTAAATGCATATGACCTTCAATTTGTCCGATAATCGTTAACACGTGTATCGAGGAATCTGGTGGTTGAGGGACAGATGTTTGTCCTAACTTCTCAATTTTTTCCACAAGAGAACTAGCTTGTTTCTCTTCCCCTTCTTCTTTTGGCACTTCATCAGCCATTTTAATTCACTCCTAAATGTGACATATAGGTATAGTATGAACGAGATGAACGGAACCATACAAAAATAAAAAACCTAGCAAGAGACGAATAAATTCCGTCTGCAATGCTAGGAAATGTTTTCAAGCATAACTAAGATTGTAATCCGTGATTAAAGAGTCAATCAAGTCTATTTCTGCATCATTTGCTTGAACAAGAGGAAGGCGAGTATTGGATGTTGCCACTCCTAATTGTGCAAGCATCTCTTTAATTAATATAGGGGACGTGGTTTTAAATAACCCATTCATTAGTGGGGAAAGTTTTGCATGAATCTGTGCGGCTTGATGTACATCGCCAGCTAAAAATGTGTCCATCATTTGTTTCATTTGCTTACCAATAACGTGAGATGCTACAGAAACAACACCCGTTGCTCCAATAGAAAGAAGTGGTAACGTCATAGCATCATCTCCGCTGTACACGTTAAAATATGGATCTGTCTCCTCAATTACTTCAGTAGTCGCTTCAATATTGCCAGAAGCGTCTTTTAGTGATCGAATATTTTTAATTTGGCTTAACTGTACAATGGTTTCAACATCTAAAGCAACAGAAGCACGACTAGGAATATCGTATACCATGATTGGTAAATCTGTACATGTAGCAATGGCTTGAAAATGTTTGTACATTCCTAGTTGTGTTGGGCGGTTATAATAAGGGGTGACAGCCATTATTCCGTCAACCCCAATATTTGTTGCAGATATACTTTCTAGAACAGATGTTTTTGTGTCATTTGTTCCTGCTCCAGCGATAATCCTCACTCGCTTATTCACAACCTCTATTGCAGTTGAGAATAAAGTTTTTTTCTCTTCTGAAGATAACGTTGGTGATTCTCCTGTTGTTCCAGCTACAATAATCCCGTCTGACCCTTGTGCAATCACATGTTCAATCACGCGCTCAAATGCATCTAAGTCAATATTCTTATCCTTATTAAACGGCGTAATAATTGCTGTTAATAACTCACCAGTTTGCACATGTTATCCCTCTCTTCAATCGATGTTTACATATGAATCTTGCTTCATATTTTCATATGTTTGGTGCAAGTTAAATTCATCATGAAGAGCGTTCATTGCTTTATGAATGTGTTCCTCAGCGATCAACACCCAAATGGTTGAGTGACTATCCGCCGATTGTAAAATATCAATATCCTGGTTTGCTAATGTTGTTACAATCCGTGCAGCTACTCCAGGAACTCCGGTCATTCCTGATCCAATTGCAGATATTTTTGCACAGTTTTTTACATAATCAACTGAAAATTTCTGTGCCTTTAATAATCTAACGGCAATCATAGCCATATCAGTTAATACTGTAAAGACAATTTCTGAAGGTGAAATATTAATAAAGTCTACGGAGATACCAGCCTCAGCCATTGTTTTAAATACAATGGATTGTCTGCGCTGTTCATCTTCTTTTAAATGAACTTTTATTTGTGTAATTGATTTTAAGTGGGCAAATCCAGTTACGACTCGGTCCTGAATCTGAACATCTGCTACATTGGATAGTGAGCTCGAAATATATGTTCCAGGATTATCGGAATATGTTGAACGAACTTTTACTGGTACTTTCGATTGCATGGCAATTTCTACTGCTCTAGGATGAATCACTTTTGCACCTTGATATGCTAAATGGCATATATCATTATATGTTACAGCAGGTAGAAGTTGTGCCTGTTTCACAATCCGTGGATCAGCCGTCATAATTCCTTCCACATCTGTATATATTTCTATATGTTCTGCTTGTAAAGCAACCCCAAGAGAAGCAGCAGTTGTATCACTTCCACCTCTACCTAGAGTTGTCACCTCGCCTGTAGGTGTTTGACCTTGAAATCCAGCTACAACGACAACGTCACACGTTTCTAGCTCTTTTAAAATTCTTCCTGGTTGCACAGAGGTAATGGTGGCATCTGAGAATTCTTCGTCTGTTATAATTCCTGCTGAACCTCCAGATAAAGCTGTCGCGCTAATTTCCTCACCTTGAAGTTCACTCGTTAACACGACTGATGAAATAGTTTCCCCACAAGACATGAGCATATCTAACTCTCTGCGTACATTTTTTTCATCTGAAAAGTCAACGAGTGAAAGAAGTGTGTCTGTTGCGTAAGGATCTGGACTTCTTCCAATTGCCGAAACAACTACAACTGCCTTCTTTCCCTCTTCAAGGACACGTTTAATATGGTTCATGACATAGATGCGGTTTTCTTTTGATTGTACCGAAGTTCCCCCAAATTTTTGTACGATGATTTCCATATTGACACCTCTATTTTTTAACCAATTTCGCTTTCAATAAATGCCTGTGCAATTTGTACCGTATTTAATGCGGCACCTTTCACTAAATTATCACTAACGACCCATAAATGGAATCCTTTATCATTGGATAAATCTTTCCGAATTCTTCCTACAAAAACTTCCTCTTGATCCTCTGCTGCAAGAGGTGTTGGATATTCCTGGTTTTGTGGATCATCTTGGAGGACAACTCCTGGTGCATCTTTTAAAACATTTTTAATATCTTCTACTGTGACTCCTTCTTCCTCGATTTCAATATAAATACTTTCCGAGTGAGACGTCACAATAGGCAAACGTACACACGTTGCTGCTACTGCTAAATCTGGTGTGTGTAATATTTTCTTTGTTTCATTAATCATTTTCATTTCTTCAGCTGTATAGCCATTTTCTTCAAATACATCTATTTGTGGGATTGCATTATATGCAATTGGAAAATGACGCTTATCCCCTCCAACAGGGAGAACTTCTGCGTTCATTTCTTTGCCTTCTAAATATGCAGCCGTTTGTTCGTTTAATTCTTCAATAGCTTGTAGACCTGCTCCTGAAACAGCCTGATATGTGGATACATTCACTCGAGAAAGTCCATATGCATGTAAAATAGGCTTTAATGCTACGACCATTTGAATCGTTGAACAATTTGGATTTGCAATAATCCCTTGATGTGTTGTAATATCTTGTGCATTCACTTCAGGGACGATGAGCGGAACATGTTCATCCATGCGAAATGCACTTGTATTGTCAATGACGACAGCACCATGATCAATCGCTGCTTGAGCGAGTTGTGTCGACACAGACCCTCCCGCTGAGAAAAATGCAATATCTATCCCTTCAAACATTTCAGGTGTTGCCTCTTGAATCGTAATTTCTGTAGTTCCAAATAGTACTTTTGTTCCTGCAGATCGCTTCGATGATAACAAGATGAGTTCCTTTATCGGAAATTGTTTGTCTTCTAAAAGTTGCTTAATCTTTTTTCCTACCGCTCCTGTTGCTCCGACGATTGCTACGCGAAACTTTTTTTCATTCGGCATGCTCTTTTTCCCCTTCCAACATCACATTCAAAATTGTTTTCATATAAACCTTTACTAAAGTATAATAATAGCATAATTATTTATCATATGGAATGAATACAGGTTGGATTTGCTTGTTTTTTAATGCTTCTTGAATAGTTTCTTGTAGTAGGTGCATATGTGAGACCATTGATCTGGGCTTTGAATATGGATCGTCTTGGCCTAATGGGATCAGGTAAATACTTTTTGTATTCATTAATTTCATTAAATTGTAACCGTTTAACCCTAAAGCATCGTTTGTAGAAATTCCTAAAACAACTGGAGAATCATTTCGTAAAGTAGACTTTGCAGCAAATAACACAGGTGAGTCCGAAACTCCGTTGGCAAATTTACTTAAAGACGTTCCTGTCATTGGTGCAATTACCATTGCATCTAGTGGATGTTTTGGACCAAAAGGTTCTGCTTCAATGATTGTAGTAATGATGTCATTATTCGTTATCCTTCGTAATTTTTCCATTCGTTGTTTCGCTGTTTCAATGGGACTATCCACTGTTGCTATGGTGTGTGAGACAAATACATAAACATCTGCACCTGCTTTTATTAATCGTTCTATTTCTGGAAGAATAAGATGAAACGTTGTATGTGACCCTGTAATTCCTATCCCGATTCGTTTATTGTTCAAATCCATGTGTAGACTCCTCCTTCATTAGTCTTTCAGCATATGAAGGATCACGTCTGCTAATATTTTCCCAGCTGTTTTTGGTGCTACAATGCCTGGCAGACTTTTTGCTAAATAAGCTTTAATGCCTCGTTGTTTTGCATATATAAAATCCGTTCCACCTGGATGTGAAGCTAAATCGATGATCATACTATGAGCTGGTAGAAATCGCATAGAATCTTTTTGAATAACTTTTGCAGGAACCGTATTAATGAGAATGTCACAGGTAGGTGTATGTTGGGGTAATTGCTCAAGTGGAATGGATACATACCCACGCTCTGTAATACGTGCAAGGTCACTTACGTCTTTGGCACATACAGAAACATGTGCACCAAGTGCGGAAAATTTATTAGCAACTGTATCTCCCACCCTACCAAAACCAACGACAATAATGCGGGAAGAGTGAATGGTATAATCTGTATGTTCCATTGCCATTAGTAAAGCTCCTTCGGCTGTTGGAATAGAGTTATAAATAGCTACATCATTTCGATCTAGTAAGGGAACGAGTGAAGTATTTGTATCTTTTGCCATTTGTTGTAAATGTGCATTAGCCATACCTGTAATCACAAGTGCGTGTGAGGGCAACCTTTGAAACCAATCCTTTGTGAGTTGAATGGACTGATCGGAAAATACCGTCTCCACATATCCCTTAGAATCTACTCCAGTAATCGGTAATATGACTACGTCCATTGTTTCGACTGGAAGAGCGGGGAACTTAATATGAGTTGCATGCACGAAACCTTTTGCGAGAGTATCAAATCCAACGGCTATAATTGAGGTGGTTACTCGTTGCAATTGGGTAATCAATTCTAAATATCTTGCGTCTCCTCCAATAACAGCAACATTTTTATTCATTGATTCTTTCCTCCATAAACTGCTGAAATATAAACCACTATTAGTTTATGTGCAGGTAAAAGAAATGTTCAACATCACACAAAAAAAGACTCTACACGAGAGCCTTTAATTCATGTGTGAATCTTCAATCATAATCATATCTTCACCAATCTTTTTAATGGAATTCCACGGAATTTTTGTGACGATACCTTCTTTTTTCAACCCAAGCCATTTGTAATTTGGAATGATAAATGCATCAATTTTACCAGTATTCACGTGGATTTCTATATCTGTTTGACCAAGTACCCCTAGTCGAATACCTTCTGTAATATCTACAATTTCTTTCCCACTAATTTCTTTGTATCGCACCACATCACAACCTTTCCCTAACGAAGAGGTAACATGTCACTCATCTATTGATCGGAGGGTACTTTAACTATATGAGCACTTATATCATGGTATGCTTTTTTATCTTTCTGATCGTAACAGTTGTTCAATTGTGCCGATGCGATACCCTTCATGTAAAATTTCTTCAATTAATTCCTCTAACCCTTTTGCCACCACTTCTGTCGGGTGCATTAAGATTGTCGCTCCATTGTGAATGTTGTCCATCACACGAGCATGCATGACAGGAACAGAAGGTTTACGCCAATCAATTGTATCTACGGTCCATAAAATTGTTTCCATATTTAATTTGGAAGCCTCCTCAACTACATCCATATTAAAACTACCACTAGGTGGAGCAAACCACTGTGGTTTTGTATTCGTAATAGCTTCTAAAATTTCATTTGTTTGATTCATTTGTTGGACAATCTCATCTTTAGATAGTCGCTTCATATCTGGATGGTTATATGCATGATTGCCAATTAAATGTCCTTCATCTTGGATCATTTGAACGTAGGTAGTTTGTTCTTTTGCCCATTTTCCTTCAATGAAAAATGTTGCTTTTACCTGATGCTTTTTCAACGCTTCTAATATAGGTGGAATGTGCTCAGCTCCCCAAGACACATTAATTAAAAGTGCAACCATATCTTTTTTCGGGTGCCCCCGATAAATTGGTGACGGAGGGAGGTCGGATAATTGGACATTTGGTTTAATGGACTCATAAATAAATAAAGAATCATCTACACGATCTTCATTTTTCATATTTTCAATCGTTTTTTCAATATTTACTTTCCGGCCGTCTCTTCCAGGTGTTTTTTTCCATACTTTATCAATATATGCATCTTCTGCATCTTCAAATAATGTTGAAGACTTCTCTTGTACTTCTCGTACACGTTGATCTTTTTCTTTCGGATGATCAACAGGTAATGTGTGAAAAAATACTGGTGAAAGGATACTGGATTGTTCTGTGTATAAAGATTGTGTAAAAACAATTAAAACAAGGATTACAAACAATAGAACATGAACATACTTTTTATAAAACTGCATCTTCTCATTCACCTCTTTTTATGAAAGTTTATGAAAGAGGAGGACAAGTTATGATTGTTTGTTCATCTGAGTAAATTTCATATACCCCAAAAAATAACATAGAACACGTATTATGAAATTCATTCATCGATCGCGACTGCACTCACGTTTAGTTGATCTAATCCTTCAAATATTTCCACGTAATCCATGCTAAATATAGGCATAAAAAAAGAAACTGGCTCTCCAGCTTCTTATTTTATGCTCTTTATTTAGATTGTTCTTCTTTGCGTTTTTTCTCATCAAGAAGTACTTCTTTTCGTGATAAGTTTACACGGCCTTGATGATCGATTTCTTTTACTTTAACCATAATCTTGTCACCGATACTCACGACATCTTCTACCTTATTGACGCGCTTTTCATCTAGTTGAGAAATATGCACGAGCCCGTCTTTTCCTTTGAATAACTCAACAAAAGCTCCGAACTTTTCAATTCTACGTACAGTACCTAAATAAAGCTCTCCAACTTCCACTTCACGAACAAGGTCTTCGATAATTTTTTTCGCTTCTTCGTTTTTATCTGCTTCCGTTGAACCAATAAATACAGTTCCATCCTGTTCAATGTCGATTTTAACACCAGTTTCATCAATAATCTTATTGATTTGTTTACCACTTGGTCCAATGACATCACGGATTTTATCTGGATTAATTTTCATCGTAATAATTTTTGGCGCGTATTCTGATAGCTCTTCTTTTGGTTCTTTGATGGTTTCCATCATTGAGTTAAGAATATGCAATCTTCCTACACGTGCTTGAGTTAGCGATTCCTCAAGAATATTTTTCGACAATCCATCGATTTTTATATCCATTTGTAATGCTGTAATCCCTTTTTCAGTTCCAGCCACTTTAAAGTCCATATCCCCTAAAGCATCTTCCATTCCTTGAATATCCGATAAAATGGAGTAATCTTCACCAGTTTTTACAAGTCCCATAGCAATTCCTGCAACTGGTGCCTTAATTGGAACTCCGGCATCCATAAGAGCTAATGTACTTGCACAAATACTTGCTTGTGAAGATGAACCATTTGATTCTAATACTTCAGATACAAGTCGAATCGTATATGGGAATTCTTCTTCATTAGGAATGACTCTTTCTAATGCTTTTTCGCCAAGGGCACCATGTCCAATTTCTCTTCGGCCTGGTCCACGAATAGGTCCTGTTTCTCCTACACTATATTGCGGGAAATTATAATGATGCATGAACCGCTTAGATTCAGCTAAATCTAGACCGTCTAATATTTGAACATCCCCTAATGCACCTAATGTACAAATGCTTAATGCTTGTGTTTGTCCTCTTGTAAAGAGTCCTGAACCATGTGTACGTGGGAGTACTTTCACTCGAGAGGCAAGTGGACGAATTTCGTCAATAGTTCTGCCGTCTGTACGTACTTTTTCTTCAGTAATAAGTCGTCGTACTTCTTCTTTTACCATATGATCCACAATGGCTTTTACTTGTTTCAATTGTTCTTCATCTTCAAGATTTTCATAAGGTTCGATGATTGAATCTTTTACAGCTTCCATTGCCTCTTCACGAGCGTGTTTTTCCTCTACTTGAATCGCTTGAGTCAATTCATCTTTATATTGAGCTTCAATCTTTTCTAGTCGTTCTTGTTCAATCTCAAAAACAGTAATTTCACGCTTTATATCGCCTACTGCTTGAATGATTTCCTCTTGGAACGTTACAAGTCGCTTAATTTCTTCATGAGCGAACATAATTGCTTCAAGAACAACTGCTTCTTCGACTTCGTCAGCTTCTGCTTCAACCATATTTACAGCATCTTTTGTTCCAGCAACTGTTAATTTTAGGTCGCTTTTTTCTTCTTCTTCAATTGTTGGATTAAGAACAAACTCTCCATCTACCCGACCAACATTAATTCCAGCAATAGGCTCTTCAAATGGGATATTTGAAATGGTTAAAGCGATAGATGATCCAATCATAGCGGCAATTTCGGAGGAACAATCTTGATCCACACTCATCACTGTACTAATTACTTGAACTTCATTTCTAAATCCTTCTGGGAATAAAGGACGGATTGGACGGTCTATCAGACGAGAAGCTAAAATAGCTTTTTCACTTGGTCTTCCTTCTCGTTTAATAAACCCTCCTGGAATTTTACCTACAGCATATAACCGTTCTTCATAATTCACCGTTAGCGGGAAGAATGGTAAATCTTTTGGCTTGTCTGAAGCGGTTGCAACAGATAAAACAGATGTGTCTCCATAATGAATCATGCAAGCTCCATCCGCCTGCTTTGCTAATTCGCCAATTTCAACAACAAATGGCTTCCCTGCGATTTCTGTGGAGAAAACATGTTTTTTACTTTCCATCAATGTATGCTCCTTTCAAAGTGCATGTTCTATTCATTTTATAGTGAATATGTAGAAAAGTACATTTTATGTATGAAAAAAGCAGGAGAATCTCCTGCTTTTCCTGAAATCTTATCGACGTAATCCTAACTTTTGGATCAATTCACGGTAACTTGCAATGTTATTATTACGTAAATAGTTTAACAAGTTACGACGTCTACCTACTTTTTTAAGTAAGCCACGACGTGAGTGGTGATCTCTTTTGTGTGTACGTAAGTGATCATTTAAAACAGTGATTTCTTCTGTAAGTACTGCAATTTGTACTTCAGTAGAACCAGTATCATTTTCATGTGTTTTAAATTCATTAATGATTTCTGCTTTTCGTTCGTTCGTAATAGCCATCTGGTTCACCTCCTAGTTATTTTATCCATAGCCCCGTTCGCCGAGAAAATGTCGGAGTAACAAATTTCCAAGCGAAGGTTTTACGTGTTTAAGCATACGACTTTTTACCTGAAAAAGCAAGGGGTATCTTACTTTTCTTTCTGAAAAAAACATTGAATTGTATTTTTATCATTGGTTAATTGATCTGTAAGTTCTTCGATCCCATTAAATGCTTTCTCTTCACGAATGAAAGTATAAAAAGCTACCTGTACTTCTTCACCATAGATATCTTTGCTGAAATCAAAAATGTTCACTTCTAGAGTAGTTTCTTCTCGTTTGTCGTGAAAGGTAGGTTTATACCCAATATTCGCCATACCTTCATATGTGTCTCCGTTTACTGTCAACGTAACCGCATATACGCCTATGGTTGGTAATAATGCATTTTCCTTACATTGTATATTTGCTGTAGGAAAACCAATCGTTCTTCCACGTTTTTCACCAGTAACAACTGTTCCAATAATTGTAAATGGACGTCCAAGCAGATGAGACACTTCCTCTACGTTACCATTCTCTAAATATGTTCGAACGGCTGTTGAACTAATTTTTTCATTTCCCTTAACAAACTTTGGAATGATTGTCGTTTCATAACGACCTTTTGCTTCTTCTTTCATTGTTTCCATTGTCCCAAGACCTTTATGGCCAAAAGAATAATCAAAGCCACCAATCACATGTTTAATATGTAGATTTTCAACAAAATGATTAATAAATTCCTTCGGTGTTAGTGCAGATAAAGCATGATTAAAGGTTACAACATATAAATAATCAATACCAAGCTCTTCCATGATGGCTTCTTTTTGTTGAAGCGGTGTTATATATTTCATGGGGGTGGATGGTTGTTTCAACACATCTTTAGGATGAGGATGAAAAGTCATAATAGCACTTTTCATTCCACAATCTTTTGCCTGATCGATTGCAGCTTGAATCAGTTTTTGATGACCTCTATGAACCCCATCAAAACAACCAAAGGCACAAGCTGTAGCAGGTAATTCTTCTGCATGAAAGTCATGGGGATATGTTAGCCGAATTGTTTTCATTGTGCTCACCTTCATCTTGAAATTTAGAAATTAAATACGCGTACAGGTTTACCAATGCCGTGTTCAGTCGGGTGTTTTTCATAAATTGCTAATAACTGCCCTTCTCGTACATATGCAAAAGGGAATGTTCGCACAGCAGGAGGAATTGGTAACTTATTTCCATGATATACTTTTTTCTGTGTAGATGCATCTACTTCTACTTGTTCCATTGCTTCAATTCCACGCAGTAGCGGATATAAACATGTATCCAATTCTCCATTTTCTTTCACAGAGGTAAGTTCAGAAAAAGAAATTGCTTCTTCTTTTGTAAAAGAACTTGCTTCTGTTCGTACTAAGGAAGACATGTGAGCTGGATACCCTAACATTTTACCAATATCTACACAGAGTGTCCGGATATATGTTCCTTGTGAACACGTGACTTCCATTGAAAAACATGTATTCGCCTCATCATATTCACCTTGCATAATGATAGATGTAATATGTACAATCCTTTCTGGTCGCTTAACGTATTCATTGGCGCGAGCGTATTCATATAACCGTTTTCCATTCACTCGTATAGCCGAATACATTGGCGGGATTTGTTTGATTTCTCCTACAAATTGTTGAAGTGCCTCT
>Ga0079226_10003621_pt1 | contig 11828 bp, 12 predicted proteins | sample Poulit2014_FD_76345 | JGI IMG/M metagenome (GOLD analysis project Ga0079226, IMG submission 76345) | Agricultural soil microbial communities from Georgia to study Nitrogen management - Poultry litter 2014 | ecosystem: Environmental > Terrestrial > Soil > Agricultural land | place: USA: Georgia... | reverse complement strand
TGACCTACCAAGTCAAAGTGCTGTCTGATCGCGGGCTCGTAAAACGAGTCAAGTGTGCTGACGATGGACGTGCGTGGCAAGCAGAACTGACAGCCGAAGGACGCACGATGTTCCGCAAAGCATCGGTCATCCATGCAAAAGGTGTCAAAGCACTGTTTACCGATGTAGTTTCCGAAGACGAACTCGCCACGATTTACCGTACGTTCGCCAAGGTCTGCGCTCAACTGAACGAAATACCTGAGGACTAAGACTTAGTGCGAACTGCCGAGGACAATCTCCACAGTATCGGCACGTTCTGCAAGTATCGGAACATCGGCAATCAACGATTGCAGCGTGGACAGCATCAGTTTACTGCCTACAGTGTCTGAGGGATCTGTTGGGGTCGCAACTAACGCCAGCTCTGGGCCGGCTCCCCCGCCAGCGACCACGTTACCGTTGTCAGTTTGTGTTCCAACACCTCGTCCCGGAGCCATGGCGAGCTGGCTGAGCCCAGGGACAAGATCTGTTAGTTCTGACAAAGCTTGCGCAATCTCAACATCTTCGTAGGAAGGTGTCCAGGCCCGTTGTTGTGCTAGAGCATACACTTCTGGTCGCCGCACAACATACGTCAAGTGTGCTCCAGGATCTATGACAACCAGCTCGTTGCCTTCATCCACAGCACTCAAACATGCCCGTGGCATCCAAACAGCTACCGGACGGGCTTTTTTGTGCCAGGCGGTAAGTTTGGGGATTGAGGTGAAGACTGGGAGCGCACCGCGACCATCAGCGGCCTTCAATGAAATCAGCGCAACATCTGCTTCTTTATCGGATTCCACAGTAAATTCTTTACCATGTTGATCCGCTCGCTTTTCATGAGTGGCCTCCGCCACCGTTGGGACGACTGCAGCGAATACCCGGATATTTTGGAGGACGTTAAAGACGTCCTTTTCGTCCGCGTTTCCGTCTAGAAGGTCTTGGCTGACTTTCGTCCAGGCCTCATCCTCTAGTCCATCATCGGTATCGAATGCATGCAGCGGGTTTGCTGAACCTTCGATTCCCGTCCCAGAGAGATCTCGACCAGTCCAAGTGATTCCGGCCGAGTCTGCTGGACGTCCAAACGCATCACGGTTCTGGCGTGCTAAATTCCGGTCGATTGCAGCTTGAATATGTCCAGGGAGTTGAGGTGTATCTGCCATGAATCCCTTTATACGTCTTGCACTGCTGAGCCGCTAGCGACTTGTAACGCTTGCGGTAGCGTGAATTGGCCGGCATACAGGGCTTTGCCGATGATCGCACCTTCAATTCCTTGGTCAACCATCTGAGCAAGCTGTTCAATATCCTCGAGAACAGAAATGCCGCCTGAAGCAATCACTGGTTTGCCAGTTTTCTGAGCAATCTGGCCCAGCAGCTCAGTATTCGGCCCGGTCAACGTACCATCTTTCGTAATGTCGGTGACCACATACCGAGCGCAGCCTGCTGCCTCAAGCCGGTCAAGGACATCCCACAGGTTGCCACCTTCTTCGACCCAACCACGAGTCGCTAATTGCTCACCCCGAACGTCAAGTCCGACAGCGATTTTGTCACCGAATTGGTCGATGACTTTTGCTGTCCAGTCTGGATTTTCTAGTGCGGCGGTCCCCAAATTTACTCGGGTAGCGCCCATCGCTAAGGCTTCTTCCAATGAAGCATCGTCGCGCAAGCCACCAGAGAGCTCGATTTTGATACCCAGATCGGCGGTAATCCGACGAATGATTTCACGGTTGTTGCCGTGCCCGAAGGCTGCGTCAAGGTCGACCAGGTGGAGCCATTCAGCGCCAGCTTCCTGCCAACCAAGGGCCGCGTCAAACGGGTCACCGTAGTTTGTGGCAGTGCCGTATTCCCCTTGAACAAGGCGCACGGCTTGGCCATTCTGAACATCAACGGCCGGTAGAAGTTGTAGTGGGGTGGTCATAGATTCTCCAAAGTTAGTTAGCCCAAGGGACGGTGAGGAATGCTGCAAGAATGGCTAAAGCGCCAAGGATGATAAACGAAACACGAACCCATATTGGCGCCTTTTGACGATGCAGGGACCAGGCGCCACCGATGAGGATGCCGCCCAGTGCCAGTAATAATGTGGACCACCATGGCATCAGAAACTACCCATCCAATTCTGTAATACGGTCAGGCCAGCGCGACCCGACAACTCTGGATGGAATTGGACACCGACAAGCGGCCCATTTTCCACCGCAGCAATAAAATCGCCGTCATGGTAACCCCACGAAACCTGCGGTGGCACCATGGATTCAATGCTCTGGTCAAATTCCCATTCAAGAACGGCATATGAATGTGAGAAGTAGTATCGTTCTTCACCGAGACCAGCAAATAGGACGGTGTCGGCAGCAGGGTGGACTTCACTCCAGCCAATATGTGGCACTGCCTCCGTTGCCAGCTTTTTAACTGTGCCTGGCCATTCCCCCATGCCGTCATATTTGCCAAATTCTTCGGAAGCGTCGAACAGGTACTGGTGCCCCACACATATGCCAAGCACGGGGCGACCACCAGCCACGCGTTGTCCCACCCAGCGGGGAATGCTGAGTCGTTCCATGGCTTTCTTGGAGGCACCGAAGGCTCCGTTGCCAGGCAGGATCATTCCCTCAGCGGCCAGCAAGGTTTGACCTTCAGAGGTCACAACGACGTCAGCACCTAGATGTTCCAAAGCGTTCACTAAAGATCCCAGATTGCCAATGCCATAGTCTGCCACGGCAATGGTTGGTTTGGTCTGCGACACTACAGAGCACCCTTAGTGGATGGGATGCCCTCAACGCGTGGATCATCCTCTATTGCTTGACGTAAAGCCCGAGCTAATGCTTTGAATTGCACTTCCACGATATGGTGCGGATCTCTACCGCGCAGTAAATCGATGTGGACGTTAATGGCAGCGTGGAATGTAAATGATTCAAAGACATGGCGTGTCATCGCGCCCGTAAAGTGTCCCCCAATCAGGTGATACACCTGGGCCTCTGATTCGCCTTCGTGCACGAAGTAGGGGCGTCCTGAAAGATCCACAGTGGCTCTGGCAAGAGCCTCATCCATCGGGATCGTGGCTTCGCCATAACGGCGGATACCTCGTTTGTCGCCCAGGGCTACTTTGAAAACTTCCCCGAGAGTAATCGCCACATCTTCTACGGTGTGATGGACATCGATATGCGTGTCGCCAGTCGCTTGCACCGTGAGGTCCAGGAGCGAGTGACGGCTAAGCGCATCGAGCATATGATCATAAAACGGTACACCGGTGGAGATATTTGACGTCCCGGTACCATCGAGGTCGAGTTCAACGTAAACATCGGACTCAGATGTTGTGCGTTTCATCGATGCTTTACGACCGGAGATCAGTTCAGCTGCCATTGAGGTCAGGAAACTCCTTATTCGACAATTAATTTGGTGCGATCCCTAAGTGTAGTCGTCACCAGGTCTGACAAACTATCTTAGGCACCAATTACTTCCCGTAGCGCAACAAGAAATGCCGTGGTTTCTTCCTCGGTACCGGCGGTCACTCGAAGATGATGTGGGATGCCCACATCACGAATAAGCACACCGCGATCCAGCAGCCCCTGCCAGACCGCGTGAGCATCTTCGAGCCAGCCGAAGAATACAAAGTTGGAATCTGACACTGCAGGTTTCAGACCCATCTGCCGAAGTTCCTCAACGATTCGGTTTCGTTGAGCCTTAATCTCACCGACAGTCGCTAAGAGAACGTCAACATGTTGGAGGGCAGCATTTGCTGCTGCCTGGGTGATGGCTGACAAGTGATAAGGCAATCTGACAAGCCGAAGAGCGTCAGTGACTTGTGGCGATGTAGCCAAGTAGCCAACTCTGGCGCCGGCCAAAGCAAAGGCTTTAGACATTGTGCGTGAGATAATTAATCGCTCTCGCCCATCAAGGAGAGTCAGAGCTGATTTAGTAGTGTCCAGGGAAAATTCTTCATAAGCTTCATCGACAACCACTATGGCGTTGAACGCTTGACTGGCCTCATAGACCGCTTCTACGACGTCGAGTCCGAGTGCCGTGCCGGTGGGGTTATTGGGCGAGCACAAGAACACAATATCTGGTTGTGAGTCTTTGACCTGTTGAGCAGCAGATTCTGGGCTGAGGGTAAAATCGTCCGCACGAATTCCAGCGATGTATTCAGTGTTCGTACCGGATGCGAGCAGCGGATACATCGAATAGGTCGGCGGAAAGCTCAAAATTTTCCGTTCAGGTCCGCCAAATGCCTGCAGAATTTGCTGCAACACTTCATTGGACCCATTCGCAGCCCAAATATTATCTTCGGTAAGGCCATGGCCAAGATAGCGTGCCAGGCGTTGACGTAGCTCTGTGAATTCACGATCGGGATAACGATTCAGCGAAGACGCAGCGTCAAGCACCGCAGCACCAATGGCATCCACGACAACTTGTGGTACCGGATGCGTATTCTCATTGGTGTTAAGGAGATGCTGGACCTCCAGCTGCGGGGCACCATATGGCGACTGCCCGCGTAAATTATCGCGAAGCGGTAATGCTTCCAATGCAGTAGTGCTGGCCTGTTCTTGCTGATTAGTCACGGCAATAAGCATAGCCTGGGTCGAACTCACAAAACTAAGAGTGACGCCACGGGCTGATCGCTAGTCCTGTTCAACGGGAACAAACAGTCTCTGACCGACTTTCAAGTCAGACGTTTTTAGATCGTTATACGTCATGATTTGTTCCAAAACGGCGGCACGATCATTGTTTTGTGCCAAGCGAGACGAAATTTCCCATAGTGTGTCGCCTGGCTGCACCACGATCATCTGGTAAACATCAGCAGATTGCTGATCAGCGGCAATAGCCGGAGCAATAGGTTGCTGGAACCACACGGTTGCCAGCAGAATTGCCAGCCCGGCCAACACCACGCACACTACGCACAAACGGATGACAAGGACGCCCCGAGATGTCACTCTAAGGTTTTTGGGCAATGACGGGAGGTTGCTCATCGAAACCCACCTTCTGTTGTTTGAATCATCATGGTCATGACTCATTGAAACAACTAGGTAGGACACTGTAAGCAGTTCAGGCCAAACGACGTGCGATGCCACCGGCGACGTGAACTGTCATTAGCCGAGGACCGTGGATGAGATTTAGTTTCCCTTTTGGAGTCCGGCGGAAAGACTCTCGAGGCTTGTGAGGACTTGTTTGTGTGACCCGGTAGACCAAAAATTTGGCATCGAGGCTCGCAGGAATCCACTGTACCCGGCGCTTGCTAGACGCGAGTCGAGAACAGCAACAACTCCACGATCCGACGTTGATCGGATCAGACGCCCAGCACCTTGGGCTAGCCGAACGGCGGCATGGCTAGCCGAAACCGCCATAAATCCGTTACCGCCGCGTTGGCTGATATATCGGGCACGCGCTGCGGCAAGTGGATCATCTGGTCGAGGAAATGGAAGCCGGTCAATAGTTACCAGACGGAGAGTCTCTCCGGGGACGTCAACCCCCTGCCACAAGGTCAGTGTCCCAAAAAGACAGGCTCGTGGGTCTTCGGTGAACTCATCGATGAGTCCCGACAGTGTTGATTCCCCTTGCACCAGAATGTTGAGTTTGTCCCCAAAACGCAGGCGCATCTCATCGGCGGCAGCCTTGGCAGCACTACGCGAAGAAAACAGGCACAAGGCTCCCCCATCTGAGGCAGCTAACAGCTGCTCAAGCCGCTCATGCGATTGGGCAGAAGGTTGCGGACCTGGTTTGGGCAAATCATCGGCGACATACAGGATTCCCTGTCTGGGATAGTCAAAAGGGCTGCCCACATCCAGGGTCTTATATTTGGCACCACCATTAAGGGTGAACCCTAAATCATTGGTTATAGTATCAAACTTGCCACCAACGGTCAGCGTCGCCGACGTCAAGATCGTGGTGGATTCGTTGAGTAATTTATCGCGGAATTTCCCAGCAATCGATAGTGGCGCCGCATAGAGTAACGGTGCTGCATGCGGATCAGCTTCCACCCATCCTTGGCCGGGTTCAAAATGTGAAGGACGAGTCGCCCAAACAACCGTATCCCCCTTGGGCTGTGAGCCCGCGGAGAGGAGTTGTTCGGTGGTCTCTAAAATTTCGGTGAGACGATTTTTGACCAACTGGCGATTCGACTCTTCAGTTTCGGTGCCACCGTTACCTTTGAGATCGCTGAGCATTTGTCGCGTCTCGTCTCGAACGCTTTCTAAAGCTGTTAATTGGTGTTCATTGAGGCCCTGAGCAAACCACCCGGTCGGCGCCGAAGCAAAAGCAGCTTCCATCGAGGCGGCCGCATCAGTCAGATCCGTGGCAACCACTGCTGCTTCTTGCCTTGCTTGTTTCGCGGCACTTCGAATCATAGACGCAGACAGATGCAGCGTCACTGCCGACGTCACGCGGTCCATGAGTTCGTGAGCCTCGTCGATGATAATCGCATCAGCCTCGGGCATGATGTTGAGGTCTTCGAAGGCAGCGATGGCCAGCATCGCATGGTTGGTCACGATGATGTCGGATTCGGCTGCAGCCTGACGGGCCAGTTCCGAAAAGCATTCTTCAGCGAATGGACATTTGCTAGCACCGATACACTCGCGGGCCGATACCGATACTTGACGCCAAGCTTCATCGGTAACCCCGGGTTTCAGATCATCACGATCTCCGGTATCGGTTTCTTCTGCCCACGAACGCAATCGAATGACTTCTTCGCCAAGTTGGGACAGCGGTTGGCCCACGACATCTGTGGTCGTTAGCAAACTGTCATCTTCGGTTTCGATCACGGCGCCGTGCAGTTTGTGTTTGCACACGTAGTTAGCACGGCCTTTCAACAGTGCCACATCGATGCTGCGCGGTAAGGCCGGTTCCAAGGTGTCCAGTAGTCGCGGAATGTCACGACTAATAATCTGGCTTTGCAGCGCAAGGGTCGCGGTAGCGATGACCACGGGTGACTCACTGGCCAGTGTGTAATCGATGGCGGGGACCAAATAGGCCAGGGACTTACCAGTACCAGTGCCAGCCTGCACGACCAGATGGGTCCCGGTCTGCAGGGCGCTGGCAACTTCAGTTGCCATGAGTTGTTGACCTGGACGGGTCTGCCCACCGAGTTCGGCAACGGCATCAGCCAGCCATTCGCTAACTTGCGTTTGGCTGGCTGTGTTGGTTACCGGTTGATTACCGGACATAGCTTAAGTAGTGGTCCTTATCCTCTGGATACACCAGCACGGTCAAGGCGGTGCCTTCCGGCTCATAGGTTTCGGCCAGAATTTCGGTGTCATCCGAGTGTAGTCGGTTCACGACGTCGCCGTCGGTATATGGCACCAGTAGATCCATGTGAACGCTAGGTCGTGGCAATCCCTCGGCGATGGCCGCTTCGAGTTCTGGGAACCCTTCCCCGGTCGCCGCTGAGACGACAAGCGCACTGGGGTATCGGCGTCGTAGTCGCGCTAAAACCATAGGATCTGAAGCATCGGCTTTGTTGAAGACGATGAGCTCTTGGATATCAGCAATATTGGTGTCGAGAAACACCTGATGGACTGCTTCGATCTGAGCTTCAGGTTCAGGATGTGATGCGTCCACGACGTGTAAGATCAGGTCCGCTTCATCGACTTCTTCCAGCGTGGAGCGAAAGGCTTCAACCAATTGTGTTGGCAGCTGGCGTACAAACCCGACAGTGTCTGACAAGGTATATGCAATGCCATCGTCGGTTTGGGCTGCACGGACAGTTGGGTCCAGGGTTGCGAACAAGGCGTTTTCGACCAGGACGCCTGCTTTGGTCAGCCTGTTGAGGATGGATGATTTTCCTGCGTTGGTATACCCAGCAATTGCCACCGATGGGATTTGGTTGCGACGACGACGAGCGCGCTTTGTCCGGCGAGCGCTTTCCATGTGCTTGATGTCGCGACGCAATTTCGCCATCCGGTCACGAATGCGACGTCGGTCGAGTTCGATTTTCGTTTCACCAGGACCGCGCGACCCAATACCGGCACCGCCGGCGGCCTGTCCACCGGCCTGCCTTGACATGGATTCGCCCCAACCACGCAGGCGCGGCAATAGGTATTCCAGCTGGGCTAGTTCAACTTGGGCTTTACCTTCTTTGGATTGTGCGTGTTGCGCAAAAATATCCAGGATCAGCGCCGTGCGGTCGATGACTTTCACACCGACAACATCTTCTAGTCCACGGCGTTGTGATGTGGCCAGTTCGGTATCGACGATGACGGTATCAGCGGCTTGTTCTTGGACGATATCTCGCAGTTGTTGTGCTTTTCCGCGGCCCAGAAACGTTGCGGGGTCAGGTGCGTGCCGACGCTGAATGATGCCGTCGAGCACTGTCGACCCGGCTGTATGGGCTAGGGCAGCCAGCTCTTGGAGTGAGTGCTCTGCTTCAGTTACGGAACCGTCAGTCCATAGGCCTGCCAGGACGACTTTTTCCAAACGAAGTTTACGATATTCTACTTCTGTAATGTCATCGAGTTCAGTTGATAAACCCTCTACACGCCGCAGCGCATGGCGCTTTTCGAGATCAAACTGATCACCATCAAATACAGTATGGTTCGACCCTCCTTCGTCCAGCGCTTGAGCACCCGCAGAACGAGAGTCCTCAACCGCACTTATCTGCGAAGCTTTCGCATCGTCGGCGGACAAGATTCGGTTGATCAGCGCTTTGACTTGCTCGTCAACTTGAGGATCAGAGGGTTCGTATGGTGTGACCATTTTCTCCTTGTTCAGAGGCTTTTCCTTACGTTGTAGTATGTCACATTTACTGTCATTAAGCCCATGATCTCGGGCTTTTCGTGGGGAACGCGTGGTGATTTTTCTATCAAATACATCTGTCTATAACAACAGCGTGCAGAGAGGAAATATTCCAGTTGACACACCGTGCCAACATGGTGCTGTGCCGCAGCGAATGTCCGGAACGTACTACACTACAAAGACCATGAATGAGCATTATTTCTCCTCCAGTCCGTCTGGCCAAGATCGTCGGCGTGTAGTCGATGTCGAGCTTGCCGAACAAGATGTTCAAGTTGAGACCTCTGGCAGCATTTTTTCTCCCGATGGGGTGGATCGCGGGACACGTGTCCTCTTGGAGGTCGTAGCTGATCCCCCTGCCGCGGGAGAATTCCTCGATATTGGGTCCGGATGGGGGCCCATTGCACTGACGATGGGGTTACTTTCGCCGGGTGCGGACATCACGGCCGTAGAGGTCAATGAACGCGCAGCGATGCTGACCCAGACAAACGCTGCACGTCTCGGGATCGACAACATCAGGGTCCAACACCCGGACGATGTTTCTACAGGTGCTACTTTCGATCTGATCTGGTCAAATCCCCCGATTCGAATTGGTAAGACTGCCTTACATGACATCTTGACCCGGTGGCTACCTACGCTGAAACCTGGCGGCCAAGCGTGGCTCGTAGTGGCTAAGAAACTCGGCGCTGATTCATTATTGCCTTGGATCCAATCCATGCTCGATGCGAAGGCACCTGGCGAATTTTCTGTTCGTCGGGCCGCTACAGATAAAGGCTTTCGAGTACTCCTTGTGGAACGCGTCTTATAACCGACCAATAAAAGCCGTTGAGAGCGCTGCGAAGGTAGATATTCGTTGACCCTCGTGAAGTTGCACCACGATGTCACCACATGGTGTTGACACATTCCACAAGCTCAGTTGGGTCAGTCCCGTCCACAGTTGGAAAGCAATTGTCGCAGTTGCTGCCGCCGTGCCCAGGTCAGAGACGCCATGAACTGCGGGGTGGTGCCGCAGTGCTAATTGGCCGATGCCCTCCACCATAAGCGGGTCGTGTGGCACAACGAAATTTACTCCGGTCGGTTCCGAAGCTTCTGGATCAATCGATGGGGCTTGTGCCAAGTCTATGCCCGCTAATTCTTCTAAAGACTCTACTGCTACCGTGACGTGTAGGTTTTGAGCTCGGATACTCAAGCCTGGTCGTGGATCTGTTAGTCCTGCTGCCATGACTAAAGTGTCAGAGCCTGCTGCACTTGCAGTTTCGGGCATCTCGTATGACCATTGGCCAATATCAACACCTACATAGGCAGGGGTGTAAACCGTGGTAATTAGGCCTGACGAAGAGCTGAAGACGTGGTGCGACGTGTCTGCATTTGCTATCTTCTTCAGGGCTACCAATGCATAAGTTGCAACACGGGCTGCTTCTGTCAGGTGCTGCATCGGTGTTCCATCAGCCATCCAGGCTTCTAGACTAAGCGCTGGGCGCCCGTGTAGTGGTGGAGCCTCAGTAATCAGCACCACCCCAACAGCACCGACGCCAGTGGAACGATTGCACAGCCAAATAATATGTTCTGAGGTCAGTTCGAAGCGCTGGGTTGGTTCGTCAATGACAATCCAGTCGCCGGTCGGACCTGTGATTTTTATAAATTGCTCACCGACTAAGTCTTCTCGCATGCCCTGTCGACGAACTTGCGGTGTGGACTGTGAAACGTTCATGTCGTCAGCTTAGCTGGATTCTACGAGACGGATGATATCGGCCAGCGCATGGTCAGCTTGTGGATCGATCCAATGCACACGGGGGTCGGCCTTAAACCAGGTTTCTTGGCGGCGGGCGAACCGACGGGTAGAGACGATGGTCGAGTCGATAGCTTCTCGCAAACTGATTGCGCCACTGAGATGTTCCATCAATTGGCGATAGCCAATGGCGCGGGACGCTGTTGGCGCTAGTCCTAAGCCGTGGGCTTGTAAATTTTCTACTTCCTCGAGCCAACCGCTTTCTATCATGTTGTACACGCGTTGTTCTATGCGTTCGTGTAAGTGGGCACGGTCAATGCTCAGGCCAATTTGTACCACGGGAGGTAGCTCGGGGTGGTATTGGCGTTTGGGCATGAACGAGCTAAATGTTCGTCCAGTGAGTCGGTATACCTCTATGGCGCGAATTATCCGACGGTTGTCCTGAAGACGCTGTGCTGATGCCTGGTCGACTCGCTGAAGCTCATCGAGGAGCGGTCCGATGCCTTCTTTTTCAACTTGTGTAGTGAGGTCTTGCCGCAGAGCGCGGTCAGTCGGTGGAAACTCAAGTGTGTCGAGGGCCGCCCGGACATACAGGCCTGAGCCTCCTGTCAAGATTGGCACCTGAGACCGTGCCCTAATCTCCTCAATGGTTGTTCGTGCCAACGTTTGAAAGGTAGCAACGCTGGCCTCAACCTGAAGGTCATAGATGTCCAACAGGTGGTGAGCAATCCCTTGGCGTTCTTCGACGGTAGCTTTGGCCGTGCCGATGTCCATACCTCGATAAAACTGCATGGCATCAGCATTGATGATCTCACCGCCAAGAACCTTGGCCAAAGCAATCGCTAAGGCAGTCTTTCCTGTGGCGGTAGCCCCAACGAACGCTACAACGGGCTGCTTATCCAATGCGCAAGCTTGGCAGTCCGAGGTTCACACCACCTGCTGGAGTACCGGTACCGGTACCGCAAGAGTCAGCCTGAGCTCGATCCCATGCATCCCCAGCACGTGAGGGTCGTAGATGGTACTGTTTGGCAGCTGTTGGATCAGCGATGAGGTGGTATGGATGTGATTCAGTAATGGGTACTGTTACGAAATCTCCAGGGCGCGGTGTTTGAGCACCTGCTGGGATGCTGAAGTGAACCAGGCGGTTGTCAGGCGCCCGGCCGGTGAGGCGTCCGGTCTGTTCACCTCGACTACCGGCATCGTTTGTTACAAGCAGTTCTTGAGATGTACCAACGAGTTTTGCAGATTCTTCTGCCGCGATGCGGTCTTGCAGTGCCACGAGCCGTTCAAAACGTTCTTGCACAACATCTTTTGGAATTTGATCTTCCATGTCCGCCGCGGGTGTTCCAGCTCGTGGGGAATATTGAAAGGTGTATGC
>Ga0079226_10003620_pt1 | contig 11828 bp, 13 predicted proteins | sample Poulit2014_FD_76345 | JGI IMG/M metagenome (GOLD analysis project Ga0079226, IMG submission 76345) | Agricultural soil microbial communities from Georgia to study Nitrogen management - Poultry litter 2014 | ecosystem: Environmental > Terrestrial > Soil > Agricultural land | place: USA: Georgia... | reverse complement strand
GAAGCATATGGATGTGAACACCATGCTCTGCGGAGCAAGTATGTTGATGTTCACCAGCGGGTAGCTGCGACTACTCCCCTAGAACGGCGGCGATTATAACGGGTTGTGTTATGCTCAGCAACTTCACCAATTTAAGGGGTATTGCATGTCGGCAGAGCGTTTGATCGAACTTGAAACCAAAATAGCCTACCAAGAGGATTTACTCGAAACTCTTAACGGAATTGTGGCAGCCCAGCAGCAACAATTAGACCAGCTAGAAAAAGTGTGCCGAGCGCTTATAGAGAGGTGGGAATATATGAACGATGTGCTTAAGGCGCAAAGCTTGCCTGAGCACGAGGTGCCGCCACATTACTAAATGCCGAGCATCGGCTGATGCCCGGCAGGGTGATTAATACAGGGTGTAATTAAGCAATAGGCTAAGGAAGAGCACAAGGCCCACCCATTGGTTGTTTAAGAAAGCCGCAAAACTAAGCCAGCGATCACGATCTTTTGTAAGCCATTGTTGGTAGGCAAACAGCCCACCGGCAATGGCAACCCCAACAAACCAAGGCCAGTGTAAATTAGCCAACAAGCCCACCATGCCTAATAATAAGAGTGTCATGAGCTGTAGGCCGCCAATAATATGGCGGTCGGAATCACCAAACAGCACTGCGGTGCTTTTTACGCCAATACGCAGATCATCCTCGCGGTCGCACATGGCATATTGGGTGTCGTAGGCCACAGTCCACACGAGCTTAGTTATGTAAAGCACCCAGGCAATTAATGGCACGGCCCCAAGTTCGGCAGCAAAGGCCATGGGGATAGCCCAAGCAAAAGCAGCCCCCAAAAAAAACTGGGGCATGTAGGTAAAGCGTTTGCTGAAAGGGTAAAGGATGGCTAAAAAGAGGGCGCCAAAGGCATACCAAAAGGTAAGCCAATTTAATGTAAGTAGCAGTAAGAAAGATAAGAACACAAGGCCCGCAAATAGCATGAGCGCATCGCGGCTAGTGAGGGCACCGGTAGCAAGCGGGCGGCCTTTGGTGCGTTCCACGCTGCCGTCAATATGGCGATCAGCAAAATCATTAATCACGCAGCCCGCAGCCCGCATGGAAAACACGCCAAGGGTAAACACCAACACAATTTTTAAGCTGGGGCTTCCGGCACCGGCAATCCACACTGCCCACAGAGTTGGCCACAGTAACAACATGGTGCCAATGGGGCGATCTAAACGCATGAGTTGTATCCAAGGCCACAGTGCAGGGTAGCGGGTTTGAACAAATTGCAGCATAGCAACACCTTCCGTGCTTAATCGGTTAGAAGCGGCCTAGTGTAGTGAGCTTGTTATGCGCTTGCATTGGTTTTGCTCAATTGGCGAACTGTTGCCAAAAAATGGGTAAAAAGAATTCGGCCACTAACAAGGGGGCGCCACGCTTAAGGTAGCGGTTTTGCCGCCCCCATAAGGGCCCAAGGGGATTGTGTGTGGGCAGTTGCGTTACCCATAGGGCATCGCGTGTGGCCGCAGGAGCTTCAAATAGCTCGCTGCCTAAAGAGCGATTAGCCATTCGCCCTAAGGTGGCGTTAGCACCCGCAAGGCTAGTGAGGGGTAACACCGTGCGGGCCACCACTACTGGGGTGCCGTTTAATGCCAAGAGCACTTCGCGCAGTTGGGCGCTTTGGGGTTGCGCCATGCCCAATAAAGTGGCTTCGGTAATGCTTGGCAGGCCTTGCCATTCGTGTTGTGGTAACACGGTAAACTCGCCATGCTGGCGCAAGCGCTGGGTAAGCGAACCCGGATGCAAAAGCCAATCATTAATGTGGGCAGGTGCCGTAGTTTGGTTGGCTGGCTGCCAAATAATTTGGGTGGGCAAATGGGTGTGTGGGCGAGTGGCAGGCACATTATCTCCTTGGGTGGCACGGGCGTAGTGTAAAGGCTTGGCATAAAAGAGTGTAGTGTCTGTGGCGGCACGATTACATTGAACAATGGCACCGTCTTAGCTGTCATTGCTTTTTGGCCCATAGATAGCTAGCTTATGCAGCCTAAATTACTCCTATCACCCGTTTGGTATTCAGTTGAGGCATAATCATGAAGAAGTGGGAATGTGTTGTGTGTGGCTTTATCTACGATGAAGCAGAAGGTTGGCCTGAAGATGGTATTCCTGCAGGCACAGCATGGGACGATGTACCAGAAGATTGGTGCTGCCCAGATTGCGGTGTAGGTAAAGAAGATTTTGAGATGGTTCAAATTGGTTAATTAGGTGCCTTGTTTGAGGCAGTATTGGTACGGATAGCATAGGAAATAGCGATGGCAGATCCCATTATTATTATTGGTTCAGGTTTAGCGGGTTTTAACACAGCAAAAGAAATCCGCCGTCACGACACAGAAACCCCTGTGATAATGCTGACTGCTGACGATGGCAATAACTATTCTAAGCCTATGCTGTCTACGGGCTTTACGCGTTCTAAACAAGCCGATGAGCTAATTATGGCAAGCCCTGAAAAAGTGGCGGAACAGTTCCAAGTGGATGTGCGCGCAGGCACCACTGTGGCAGCCATTAACCCAGCCGAGCGCACCGTTGCGCTGGCAAGCGGCGAAACGCTTGCTTATGGGAAGTTGGTGCTTGCAACGGGTGCACGCGTGTTTAACCCGCCACTAAAGGGCGATGGCTTAGATGTGGTGTACACGGTGAACAACCTGCTGGATTACCGTGTTTTCCGTAACGCTCTTGAAGGCAAAAAACGAGTGGTAATTGTAGGTAGCGGTTTAATCGGTACCGAATTCTCAAACGACCTCGCCAACGGCGGTTTTGAGGTGCATGTGGTGGAGCCTGCTGGGCGTTGTTTGCCTACCTTTCTTCCAGAGGTGGCATCACGTGCAGTGTCCTCTGCACTCAGCAAGCTTGGCGTAACGTTCCACTTTGGCCCTTTTGCGCAAGAAGTAGTGAAGCTTGAGCAGGGCGTGCGTGTACATTTGTCAGATGGTGCCACGATTGACGCTGATGTTGTGTTGTCTGCAGTGGGCTTGCAGCCTAATGTGGACCTTGCCCGCGCGGCAGGGCTTGAGGTTGACCGTGGCGTAGTAGTGGATCGCTTCTTGCGCACCTCGGATGAAAATATTTTTGCCTTAGGTGATTGTGCTGAAGTGGAAGGCCATGTGCTGCTGTATGTGTTGCCGCTGATGGCTGCTTCACGAGCCTTGGCACAAACGCTAACGGGCACAGATACAGCTGTGCAGTACAGCGCTATGCCGATCACCATTAAAACCCCAGCTTGCCCTGTGGTATGTGCTCCACATCCTGTGGGCCTTGAAGGGCAGTGGCAAGTGGAAGAAGACGGCCACCATGTAAGGGCGCTATTTTATGATGGTGAAGGCGCATTGCGCGGTTTTGCGTTAACAGGCGATGCCGTGAAAGAGCGCATGGCGCTTGGCAAACAGCTCCCTAGCTTATTGTAGGCAAACGATGTTATTCCGCTTAGTGTTGTGGTTGTTGGCGCTGCGTTTGCGCTGGTTAGGTAAGCGCAATGCCGAAGTGCAAAAGCGCTTGCAGCAACAGGATTTTGTAATGCAGTGGCGCACCGTGGGTGGCAAGCCAGCCCGTTGGTATAACTTTACCCCAAGTGGTATTAGCAGCCGTAAGGGGTTGCACCCAAACGCGCAAACAAGCATTAACTTTAGCGATGCTAAAACCGCCATAGAGGTGTTGAAGCGTTCGGCAAAAAACCAAATGGCCTTTATGGAGGCCATGCAAAGTGGCGCAGTTAAAGTTGATGGCGATGCAAGTAAACTGATGTGGTTTATGAGCTTGATGCCCTTTATTGGCCCACAAAAAAAACGGTAGTAAAAGAGCGCTCCGCTATGAACTGCTCCTAAAACTGTACTCAGTTTTTGAAATAGTTCAGCGGTAGGCGCTTTTTTATGCCTTGCCTATTGCCGTGCGGGCACGATTAAAGAAACAACAAAGCCCCCGGCGGCAGTAATCACAATAGAAGGGCCAACAGGAGTGTTGGCAAACCAGCTCATTACCAAACCTCCGACGACGGCACTAGCGCCAAATAGGCTAGCAAGGATGGCCATGCGCTCAGGAGTGGCCGAAAAACGGCGGGCGGCAGCTGGAGGAATAACCAACAGTGAAGTAATGAGCAACACTCCCACCGTGCGCAACGCGCCAGCAATCAGTAACGCAAGCAGCACCATCAATAAAGTGCGTGTTAGTGCTACAGGCACCCCTTCCACACGGGCAAGCTCCTCGTTAACGGTAATGCTCAATAGGTGGCGCCAATTTAACGCCATTATCACTAAGATAAACACCCCTCCTGCCCATAAATAAGCAGCTTCGCGTAGGCCCACAGCAAGCAAATCACCAAACAAAAAGCCGAATAAATCTACCTTTACGCTTGGTAGCAAGCTAAGTGCAACGATGCCTAAGGCGAGGGTGGTGTGGGCAACAATGCCAAGCAAGGTGTCGTTGGCAATCAGGCGTTGTTGTTGCAAGGCAGTGAGCACTAAAGCCATTAGCACGCAGCATAAAATTACCGCGGGATATAGTGACATGCCCACCGCCAAGCCAAATGCCGCCCCTAACAAAGAACCATGGGCAAGGGTGTCGCCAAAGAAGGCCATGCGCCGCCATACCACAAAGGCACCCATGGGGCCGGCCACGGCGGCAATTGCTAAGCCTGCTAATAAAGCAGGTAGAAGTAATTCAATGATCATGTTCGATGATGCCATCTAGATGGTGTTCGTGGTCGTGGTGGTGTTGGTAAAGTGCCAAGTTGCCGGGCTTGTGGTGGGGGAACAAAGCGCGAAAAGCGGGGTCTTGTTCTACCGCATCTGGGGTGCCAGCGCAGCACACGTGCTGGTGTAGGCAGAGCACTTCATCGGTGGTGGCCATTACTAAGTGGAGGTCGTGGGATATCAGTAGAATGGCGCATTGGGTTTCATCGCGCACCTCTTTAAGCAAGCCATAAAGTGCATCTTGGCCAGTAATATCCACGCCTTGGGCTGGTTCATCAAGCACTTATAAATCCGGTGAGCGCAAGAGGGCGCGGGCCAATAGCACACGCTGCCATTCACCACCGGATAATTGCTGCACAGCTCGCTTGGCCAAATGAGCCACGCCCACACGCTCAAGGATGGCAAGGCGTTCGGTTTTGCTGCACGCTTTGCCAAGCCATAAAAAGCGGTCCACTGTAAGGGGTAGGCTGTCGTCGAGTTTAATGCGTTGGGGCATATAGCCAATGCGTAATTTACGCTGGCGCTTTATGCTGCCTTCTTGTGGTTTAATGCTACCGAGCACCACGCGGGCTAAGGTTGATTTGCCCGCACCATTTGGCCCCACCAAGGTAACAATTTGGCCAGGGTAAAGGGCTAAATCCACCTTTGATAACGCCACGTGATCACCGTAGCGCACGGTAACCTGGGCTAAAGAAATGAGTGGAGAAGATGTGGGCATAAGGTTTCCGTTGTGTGAAAACACCAAATAATATACTAATCAGCCGCCAAGGGCATGGGAGTACGGGTAAATGTTGCAACGAATATGGGTTTTTTTAATGTTGGGGCTGGTTGCGCCCTTGGGCCAAACAAGCACGCCTACCCAAGTAACGGTGGTGGCTAGTGTTGAGCCGCTTGCGGCCGCCATGCGCGAGGTGTTTGCCGAAGCGCCGCAAATTGCTGTGCAAACATTGTTGTTGCCCAACCAAAACCCACACCATGCTTCACTCACCCCAGGGCAAGCCAAAATGATCCGCCAAGCCGATGTGTTTGTGTGGATGGGCCCCGATGCGGAACCGTATTTGGCCGCCTTTAGCCGGCGTTATGCACAACGGGAATTAGCCATGACGGCGCAGGCAAATATCCAGCGTTTGTATGAAGAAGAGCATGGCCACCAAGCCGAGGCGCATCTAGACCCGCACTTATGGTTGTCGCCCCATAACGTATTAGCACTGGTAAAAGGCTTAACGCCATTTGCTAGTGTGTTAGGGCTTACTAACGAGGCACTTGAACAAGGCCAAGAGCGTTTTGCTCAAGCCTTAGATGAAACCACTGCCATCTTGGCGCAACAACTTGCACCATACCAGCAGGTGCCCTACCTAAGCTATCACGATGCTTGGGGGTATTTTGCTGAAAGCTTTGCTTTACAGCGCCCAGTGATTGTGTCGGCTAGCCTAGAAGGTGAAGCCAGTAGCCGCCAGGCGGTGCAATTACGCAAAATCATGCAAGAAAAAAATATTCGCTGTGCCATGGCAGAGCCTGAGTCGCGTAAGGCATTGCTCGAACGCCTGTGCACAGGTGAGTGCGAGCTGCACCAGGTGGATCCCTTGGGTCGAAATGCAACAACAGGGTGGTATACTGATTTTTTGCTTAACATCGGCGAGCAATTCGAAGCTTGCTTAGCGCATTAATCTAGCCGCACCCGTGAACGAGAGCCAGCATGAGCGAATATATAAAAACAACGCAGGCACAGGCGCCTGGCGTGGCGTTGGCAAATTGGGGCTATGAGTGGTTGGTGCACGATGCCTATGATGACCTCGCTGTTAGCGTAGCCGAGCTGGTTGAGCGTGGTTACACTGGCTTAGTGGTGGATCCCTGCCCTCATTTAATCGCCGCAGACGAGTTTGGCACGAACCGCGAGTATTTTTACGTAACTTTGCCCCCAGCAAAAGCGTTTACTAAAGCTAACTGCGTGAAAGTTGCTCCGCGGGCACGCTTGCTAAGCTTGCTACATTTAGCGCGTGAGCATGCTTTAGAGCTGTGGTTTAGCAGTAGTTTTTTGCCCGATAGCTTGGCGCGGCGATCGTTTTTACGCCGCCCGAGTGATTTTATTCAAGCCTGGGCCGGCACCCTTGGTTATGTGGAGCAAAACCAACTGGCTGGTGTGGTGAAGGGTGTGGATTTCTGTGCGGGTTTTCCGCTGTCTGATGGCGCCAGTGGCGCCTATCGCCGTATTTTTCGCCGCTCTCCTGCCAACCCTGTGGGGCGCTATTTACCCTGGACGGGAAAGCAAAAGCGCAACATCGATGATTACTTGCTAGCAGTGCCGCGCACCTTGCGTGCTCTGTATCCGCGGGTGCAGTTTGGTGTGTCGGCCGCGGCAGGGGCAGAAGCCATGTACCACGATTTAAGCACTAACGAGCTTGATTTTTTTGCCTTGGCCCTATGGCAAGACGACGACGTTAAGTTCCAGCTAAGTAACGGCGTGTTGCGCGCGCGCCGCATGCCGCTGGAAAAGCTGCGCAACCGCGCTGCAGCACAATGGTATGCTTTGCAACAACCTTATTGGGCTGAGCAGTGGCGCGAGCGCTTGGCAGAAGAACTAACGTTTTGCCAACAGCGGCGCTTGCCTCCCGTGCTGATCGATGGTTATTTGCGTGTGCACGAAGAAGCAGCTTATTGGCCTTGGGTGAAGAAACTGTCCGCTGAGCGGGTGCAAATGGCATTGGCTGGAGGGGTTAAGCGCATGGTGGTGAGCCATTATGCGCGCCCAAGCAACCAATCCTGCTGGGAAGATGTGCTGTGGCACCAACACATTACCGCCACAATCAACACCGGCATGCCAGCCACAGAACTGCAAGAAAACGAGGATATGGCATTACCATGAAAAACCCTTTAACCACAGTACAAAACAAAGTTGAAAAGCTCGTTGTGGGTGGTGTATTACGCTTGCCAAATGGTGTAAAGCGTGGCCTAGCCGCTATGTTATCGCCGCGGCCAAGTGAGCACCTTGATGCGAACATTCGCTTCCTCCTGGCCGCGGCCGAACACCGCCCCTCCTTAGCCCAAGAGGATGTGGGCAAATCGCGCAAACAATATAATCAGGTTATTAACCTGCTTGATATGCCGCACCGGCGTTTGGAGCGTGTGCGTGACCACCAAGTAGCGGTGATTGGTGGGCGCATTACACTGCGTGAATATCGCCCGCGTTTTACAGGTGTGCTTACCCATGCCGTGTTTTTTAGCCATGGCGGTGGCTTTACCATTGGCACCGCAGCCGAATACGACCGCCTGTGCCGTTGGCTAGCGCACCGGTTAGATTGCCCCGTGTTTTCCTTAGATTATCGGCTGGCACCTGAGCATAAATTTCCTACGGGCATTGAAGATGCCTTGGCTGCGTGGAAATGGTTGCAGCGTGAGGCGTTAGAGCTTGGCGTAGATCCAGAAAAAATAGCAGTGATGGGCGATAGTGCTGGCGCCACCATTTCAGCAGTGATCGCCCAGCAGGCCAAGCAAAAGCCTGTTGCCCAGTGCCTTATCTACCCCACCACCGACCAAACCAAGGTGTACCCTTCGGCAGAAAAATTTGGCGAAGGGTATGGCTTAACGAAAGAGATAATGGATTGGTTTCGCAATCACTATCTGCCTGAGGGCGCAGATTTAACCGACCCGCGTATATCGCCCTTGCTTGCGCAGTGCCTTACCGGTTTGCCTAGCACAGTGATGATCACTGCCACCGATCCCTTGCGCGACGAGGGATTAGCTTATGGGTTAAAGTTAGAAGAAGCTGGCGTGCCGGTAACCTACTTGCACTACCCCCAATTAGTGCATGGTTTTGCTAGCATGGGCGGGGCGGTGCCCGCTGCTCGCCGCGCAATGGAAGAAATTTGCGCAGCCCTTAACCCTTTAATGAAATAATCCCACAAGGTGAACAACACAGTGCAAGCCCCAATAGTTTTGGTTGATGGTTCTTCTTATTTATACCGCGCATTTTTTGCGTTGCCGCCCTTAACTACCTCACAAGGCCAGCCCACGGGCGCCGTACGTGGTGTGGTTAGCATGTTGCGCAAGTTGCTTGAGGATTACTCGCCCAACGAGGTGGGAGTGGTGTTCGATGCACCAGGCAAAACCTTTCGCGATGAGATGTATGAAGAGTATAAGGCCCAGCGCCCACCTATGCCCGACGACCTGCGCGCACAAATAGAGCCTTTGTATGCCATTATCCGCGCCATGGGGTTGCCGCTGATTATTAAAGAAGGCGTGGAAGCCGACGACGTGATAGGCACGCTGGCACGCCAAGCTGAAGCCGCAGGCCGTGATGTGGTGATTTCCACGGGCGATAAAGATATGGCACAGCTGGTGTCGCCCCACATTACCTTAGTGAACACCATGTCGAACACGGTATACGATGTGGCCGAGGTGGAGAAAAAGTATGGCGTGGGGCCCGAACTGATTATCGATTTGCTTGCGTTGCAAGGCGACAGCGCCGATAACATTCCTGGTGTGCCAGGGGTGGGTGAGAAAACGGCGTTGGCGTTGTTGCAAGGGTTAGGCAGCATGGAAGAAATTTATGCCAATCTCGATAAAGTGCCCGAGCTTACCTTTCGTGGCGCAAAAACCATGCCTAAGCGCTTAGAAGAGCATAAAGAGGTAGCGTTTTTATCTTATCGCTTAGCTACCATTAAGGTGGATTGCGAACTAGAACAAACCCTTGCAGATTTAGTTTTGCAACCAGCTGATAACGAAGCATTGCTTGAATATTTCACGGAGCTTGAGTTTCGCAGTTGGCGTGAAGAGCTAGCAGAGGGCGAGCCCGAGCAGGCCGAAGAGCCAAAAGAGGCGAATTACACCACCTTATATAGCAAAGCAGAGTTTCATCAGTGGCTTGAACGCTTAGCTAAAGCTGAACTGTTTGCTTTTGATACTGAAACCACGGCGCTTGATTACATGCAGGCAGAATTGGTAGGCCTGTCTTTTGCTATTGATTCCTATGAAGCTGCTTATGTGCCGGTGGCCCACGATTACATGGGTGCGCCCGAGCAGCTAGATCGCTCTTGGGTGCTAGAGCAACTTAAGCCTATTTTGGAAAATCCGAAGATCAAAAAAATTGGGCAAAATTTAAAATACGACATGAATATTCTAGCACCCTATGGCATTACCCTGCGCGGTGTGGCCTTTGACACCATGCTAGAATCTTACGTGTTGGATTCTGTGGCGAGCCGCCACGATATGGATACCTTGGCGCGCCGTTACCTTAACCGCCCCACACTCAGTTTTGAGGAAATTGCCGGCAAGGGTGCCAAACAACTCACATTTAACCAAATACCCCTAGAGCAAGCGGCGCTGTATGCCGCTGAAGATGCAGACATTACCTTGCAACTGCACCAAGCCATTTGGCCGCAATTAGAAGCCATCCCCAGTTTAACCAAGGTGTTTCATGATATTGAAATGCCTTTAGTGCCGGTGCTGGCACGTATGGAATTAAATGGCTGCCATATCGATGTGAATATGCTGCGCCACCAAAGCCAAGAATTGGCGAGCAAAATGGCAGAACTAGAAAGCCAGGCTTATGAGTTAGCAGGCGAAGAGTTTAATTTAAGCTCGCCCAAGCAGCTCGGCGAAATTTTGTTTGCAAAGCAAGGCTTGCCCGTGCTGAAGAAAACCCCCAAGGGGGCGCCTTCCACAGCCGAAGCTGTACTAGCTGAGCTTGCCCTTGAGTATGAGCTGCCTAGCGTGATTATGGCTTACCGTGGCATGGCGAAGTTAAAATCCACCTACACGGATAAACTGCCCGAGCTAGTGGATAAAGAGGGCCGTTTGCATACCTCTTATCATCAGGCGGTAACCGCCACGGGGCGCTTGTCTTCCAGTGACCCAAACCTGCAAAACATCCCCGTGCGCACTGCAGAGGGGCGGCGCATTCGCCAAGCCTTTACCGCTGGGCCAGGGCACAAAATTGTGGCAGCCGACTACTCGCAAATTGAGCTGCGTATTATGGCGCACCTTAGTAATGATGCGAGCCTGCAACAAGCTTTTGCTGATGGCCTAGATATTCACAGCGCCACAGCGGCCGAAGTATGGGGCTTGCCCCTTGAGGATGTAACGAGTGAAGTGCGCAACAATGCCAAAGCTATTAACTTTGGCTTGATTTATGGCATGAGCGCCTTTGGCTTAGCGAAACAGCTTGGCATTACCCGCTACCAGGCACAGGATTATATTGATCGCTACTTTGAGCGCTATCCAGGTGTGCAGGAATACATGGATAACACGCGTAAATTAGCAGCCGAGCAAGGTTACGTGGAAACCTTATTTGGCCGCCGTTTATATTTGCCCGAAATTAACAGCCGCAACGGCATGCGCCGCCAAGCAGCCGAGCGCACAGCCATTAATGCACCCATGCAAGGCACCGCCGCGGATATTATCAAGCGTGCCATGATCACCGTGGATGCATGGCTTGAGCAAAGCGGTTTGCCTGCGCGCATGGTGATGCAAGTGCACGACGAACTGGTGTTTGAAGTGGAAGAAAGTGCGGTAGACACCTTAGTGGCAGAACTGCGCAAACAAATGGAAGGTGCCGCTAGCTTGCTGGTGCCTTTGGTGGTGGATACAGGCGTGGGTGATAACTGGGACGAGGCACACTAATGATTGATTGGAGCCAAACCAAGGCCGCTGTGTGGCGGCCTTATTCGCAGCGTTTGCGCGCAGTAAAGTATTACGATGATATTCAGCTCGATAACCTGTACGGCATTGAGCGGCAAAAAGAGCGTATTGTGGAAAACACTGAACGTTTTCTGGCGGGCCAGCCGTGTAACCACACCTTGCTGTGGGGCAGCCGCGGCACGGGTAAATCCTCCATTGTAAAAGCGCTGCTTAATCACTATGCGGGTGAAGGTTTGCGTTTGCTGGAGGTGGAAAAAGAAGATCTAGCGATTTTGCCCGAAATTGCCGATGAAATTCGTGAAGAGCCCTATCGCTTTATTGTGTTTTGCGATGATCTTTCGTTTGAAGAAGGCGAGGGTGGTTATAAACACCTAAAATCGGTGATGGAGGGTTCCATCGAGCTGCCGCCTGAAAACGTGCGCATTTATGCCACCTCAAACCGCCGCCACTTGCTGCCAGAAAGCCACAGCGATAACGCCGG
>Ga0079226_10003619_pt1 | contig 11829 bp, 6 predicted proteins | sample Poulit2014_FD_76345 | JGI IMG/M metagenome (GOLD analysis project Ga0079226, IMG submission 76345) | Agricultural soil microbial communities from Georgia to study Nitrogen management - Poultry litter 2014 | ecosystem: Environmental > Terrestrial > Soil > Agricultural land | place: USA: Georgia... | reverse complement strand
TGCGGCGGCCTCCCCGCAGACAGCCCGCAGAGCGCAGCCCCGCCATGCGAACCGCGGCCGAAGATCGATCGCGACGTATACCGGATCGACGACCTGACGGACCGGCAGGAGCAGCTCATGCATGCCTACGTCGACCGGCAGAGCGGGATCATCCGCAAACTGGAGAAGGCCACGATCGCCGCTTACCCCTATGTTGCGGCCCCCCTGGCCATGCCGAAGATGAATGACAGCGGGTTCGGGCGCGACCTGGACTACCGTTCCTGCACGCTCACAGCCGTGACCGAGGCCCTGGAGCGGGTCGGTGGGACTCGCCCCCGGGGGCGCCGGACGACGGTGCGTGCGAGCCGCAACGAACTGGGCGAGGAAGCGCTCGACCCGCGCTCTCTGGGCCTGCACTCGGAGGAGCAGTACGCGCTGCCCGGATTCATGATGCAGCCCTACGACGACGACCTGGAACTGAACTGGGTCTGGGGCTACTCGCACACCGAGGGGAGGCCCGTCCTGGTCCCGGAGGGGTATGCCTACTACCGGGCGCACCACTACGGTTCTGACGCCCCGCCCTTCGTCTACGAGATCTCCAACGGTTGCGCGCTGGGGGGATGCCCGGAGGAAGCCGTGCTCCACGGGCTGATCGAGCTCATCGAGCGTGACGCCTTCCTCATGACCTGGTACGGGCGCCTGTCTGCCGCGCGCCTGGACCTTGCCAGTGCCGAGGACCCCACGCTCCCCCTGATGGCCGAGCGCCTGGCCGAACGCGACGGGTACCAGGTGCACGCTTTCGACACGACCGTGGAGCACGGGGTTCCCAGCGTCTGGGTGATGGCCGTGCACCCGAGCGATGACCCGCGTCAGGTCAAAGCTTTTTGTGCCGGCGGTGCAGGGTTCGACCCGGAACGGGCCCTGATGGCAGCCATCCTGGAGATGGCGGTGATGATCCCCCGCCAGAGCACCACTCTGGCCAACGAGTACGGGCGTGTGAGCGCCATGGTCGAAGACCCCAGAAACGTCCGGGTCATGGACGACCATTCCCTCCTGTACGCCCACCCGAAGGCTTTCGACCGGTTCGCATTCCTGTTCCAGAAGCAGGAACTCAATCCCATCGGGAAGCACTACGCCGGGGCCTTCCGGCCGAGGAATCCCGACATCGGGGACGACCTGCGCGAGGTGGTCGCTCGACTGTCGCAGTGGGGGCTGCAGGTCGTTTCGGTTGACCAGACCACCGCTGAACACCGGGCAGAGGGCTTCTCCTGCGCCAAAGTCATCGTCCCCGGGCTCGTTCCCATGACCTTCGGCCACGACTATCGCAGATTGACCGGTCTGCCCCGCCTCCTCACGGTCCCACGGGTCCTGGGGCACAGAGAGCGCGATCTGACCCCCGAAGAGCTCAACCCCCACCCGCATCCGTTCCCCTGACGACCGAGAGGCGACCGATGCCCAACTCCGACACCCGTGTCGGTGCCGAGTACTGGCGGCTCAGCATCCATGACTGGAACGAACTCCTCGCACGCGGAACTGGGGCCGAAGGAGGCCCCGACGAACCACCGAAGTTCAAAGTCCTGCGCGGGCACCCGGATGTTCCGCTCACTCCGGCGCCCCCGATCGACCTGGGCTGGGCCGACGACAGCGAGGGAGCGGAGGCCTCCGACCCCCCGGCCCTTCCTGCCGCAGACGAATTGACTGCGCTCCTGCACTACTCGTTCGGCTTCTCCCGTGTTGTCCTGGGCCCTGCCGACATCTGGCCCTACCACCGCTTCGTCGCCTCTGCCCGCTGTTTCTTCCCCACCGAAATGTACGTCTGCCTCCGAGAAGGGGCTGATGTACCTGCGGGCATCCACCACTACGATCCGCTGCACCACCGGTTGGCACTGCTCCGGGAAGGGGATCGGGGCGGCTTGGTGCAGCAGGCGAGCCGAATCAGAACCGACGGGGCGAAGTATGTCCTGTTCCTGACATCGATGTTCTGGAAGAACGCGTTTCGCTACCGCCATTACTCCTACAGGCTCTGCTCCCAGGCGGCCGGCCTGGTTGCAGGGAACGTGCTCGCGGTGGCCCAGGCCCTCGGTCTGCGGACACGCGTCCACTACCAGTTCCTCGACGAGCCCCTGAACCGTCTGCTGGGCCTGTCTCCGGGGACCGAGAGCGTGATGTCCCTGATCACCCTGCACCCCGGGGGGCCGGAGTCGAATGAGGGGCCCGCGCCGCCGCAGGGGTGCAGCGCAGGGCCCCTCTGCGCACAGATCCCGCCCCTGACCCAGGAGTGGGCGGGCCCCTGGGAGCAAGGTGCCCGCCAAGAATGGTCGTCCACTCTCGACGTGGACGAGCACAGCCGGCTGGAGCACACAAAAGACTTCACCCGGTACGCACCCCCCGTCCCTACGGAAGGCACCGGGGTCGGCCGAGTGGAGCTCCCCCCACCACAAGGAACCCGGGCACCGTTGAGCGAGGCGCTACGTCGCCGGCATTCCGGTGAGATCATGTTCAACCCACTACCAGAGGACATGCCGGCCGCAGTATTCGCCGAGGTCATCTGCGGCGTACAGTCGCCTTACCCTTCGGACACGGGGCCGACGCCTTTCCCTCGGATGTTCGTCCTGGTCAACGCCGTCGACGGGGTACCCCCGGGTCTGTACGAAACGGTTCCCGGAACCTTGGCCCTGCAGCGCCTACCCGCCCGACCGGTCCCCGAGCTCCTCCAGGAGCTGTCGGTCACCCCTCCGTCGGTCAACTTGAACTCGGCCAACATGGTCGTCTACCTCGTCTCCGATCACCAGAGCGCACTGCAGCGGCTGGGAAACCGCAGCTACCGCATCCTCACCCAGGACGCGGGCGTCGTGGCGCAACGGATATCGCTGCGGTGCGGGTCAGCGGGGTTCGCCGCACGCATACACAACGGATTCACCGCCCAGGCCCTCGAAGAGGTCCTGGGCCTCACCCACGGGCGCCAAGCACCGTTGTTCCAGATCGTCGTGGGGCGACGCAGGAACAACGGCCAGTACGAACCCGAGATCCTGTTCTGAGGGTGTTATGGAACTCAGCGACATGTCAGAGAACGGTTCTTTTCTAGCCCCGACCCTCGCCGTCCGGGTGTCCAATATTTCGGTCGAACGGCTGGAAGAACTCAGGTTCACCCGAAGCGCGGAACTCATCGACCAGATCCTGGACACGCAGGACCGGCTCACCGACACGGGCAAGGAAATCGCCGACGGCCTCTACCCCGTCATCGGCGACCCTGGCAACGCCGCGGTCAAGCCCCTGCTGGTGGCACTTCGCCGAGCCGTCCACGGCAACCGCCTGCCGGCACTCCGAGCCCGGTCCCCGGAAGTACTCGCCCGCGTTCCCGGGCATCTACGAACACTCCTGCATTCCTGGCTGGAGGACCTCCAACGCAGACACTCCGAGTACGCGGCACTGCCGGACCTGATCGCCGAAGAGCGCGCACACAAGTACGCGGTCCTGCGGGAAACGGTCGCCGACCCGGTGTTCCAGCACGGGCTGGTTCAGGGAAGCCCGGTCCTCTTCGAACGGCTGCGCGCATGGCTGGCCGCGGCACCGGGGACCGAACCGGAACGCAAGGTCGCTCTACGCCTGATGAAGTACCTGGCTCGCGTAGTCGCCAAGACGAGCCCGTACAGCACATTCGTCTCGGCCGGAACCATGCCGACCCAACCGACACGATCCCGAGGTGCTGGGGCACAGCACACACTCTGCCACCGCTACAGCGTGTTGGAGCTGAACACGTGGATCAGCGACCGGATCCGCTCCGCCCTGTGGCAGCGGGAAGGGGCGGACCCGGAGCCGCTGCTGCGCCTCAACCCCAGTGCCGTGGTCGTCGGTGAGCATGTGCTCCTGCTCGCCGAGGAGAAGGGCAAGGAGTCGATTCGCGCGGTCGCTGCGGCGCCGGCGATCCGCCATGTCGTCGATCACCTGGTCCGTGTCGGGCCGATCCTACGCTCAGTGTTGACCAGACAGTTGGAGGAAGCCAGCGGCCAGAGCTCCGCAGGGGAGCGGTTCATCCAGCAAACCCTCTCGGTCGGGCTCCTGGAACCGTGTCCGACCTGGACCGACCAGGAACCGGACCCGGTGGCGGTGCTGGGTGGCGAAGAATCGCCCTCCAACGCGGGTGTCGGATCGGCTCTGGGTGAGCTCGGAAGTCTGATGTCCCTCCTTCCCCGCACCCAGGACCCGGAGGAGCGCTCGGAGCGGCTCCGCCGTGTACACACCACGCTGGCCGGGGCCTTCACCGGCCTGGGGCTGGAACCGGGGGAACTACCACCGAAGAACGTAGTGCACGAAAGCGCACTTCTGAGTGGACACCCTCCTGAATTGGGGCAGGGGCCTTGGCAGGACGTGCACCCAGAACTCGACTCCATCAGGCGTTTCACGGCGCTGTTCCGCCCGGACCTGCCCTTCAAACTGGCCTGTGCCCGCTTCTTCTCCGAGCACTGCCCCGCAGGCAAGGAGGTCCCGTTCATGGAGTTCTACCGGGACGCGGTTCGGCTGATGAGCGCATCAAGTGGGGAGAGCCCCTTGGGGAGCGAACTGGCCACCCACCTTTTGGGCTCCTCCGGCCCCTTGCACGACCCGGGGGAGGACACAGTTCCCGGACTCGGGACGGTGGCCGATCTGCAGAAACAGGCCCGCTCTCGACTCCTTGACCGTCCGGCCGGCGAGCACGGGATCTGCGTGGGCCGCTCGGAGCTCGACCAGATGTCGGCCCGGTGGCCCGGATACGTTCAGCCTCCCGAATCGGTCACCTTCTATCTACAGACCCTGTTCGGGACGGACGTGCAGGACGCCCCCCTGGCGGTCATGAACGAGTGCGCCACGGGTTACGGACGTGGCCGGCGCCGGATCGACGGGCTCCTCCGAGACCGCACTGCACCCCTTTCCGCACCCGAGCGGTACCGACACCACACCGTGCTCCTGGCCGAATGCGACGCGAACTTCGGTCACCGCCTCAACGTGCGGCCACCCGCAACAGACCACTGCATCGACTACCCGGGCTCCTTCAGCGGCCGATCCGCGCAGCACAGGATCGCGCTCGGTGACCTCGTGGTTGGGCTGGATCCGGACAGTGGGCTACTACTGCTGCGGTCGCAACGCACAGGCCTCCCGGTACGCCCTCTCCACCTGGGACTGCTGGGAGACTTCCTGCTCCCACGCGCCTTCGCTTTCCTGATCAAGGCCTTCGGAGAGCCCCCGTCGTTGATCTATCAGTCTTGGTCCCCCTTCGTGGATATGGCGCCGTGGTCCGGGCAAGGGGAACCGGACGGCGTGCATGAGACCCCCCGGATCACGGTCGATGGGGTCGTCGTTGCACGAAAGACCCACCATGTACACGCGCGGAACTTTCCGAGACGGAAGAAAGGGGAGGACGACGCTGTCCATATGGTGCGTCTTGCCTCGTGCTTGAAAGAGCACGGTATTCCCAGACGTTGTTTCGTGCGCGTGCTGAGCCCGGAATGGCGGGCTGGGCGCAGTTCGGCCCTGACCAAGGCCCGCAAGCCCGTGTACGTCGATTTCGACAACATGCTTTTATCTGCGTCCCTGGAACGGTCGATCACTTCCGACGACGATCTCCTTGTCATCCAGGAGGCCCTTCCTGACCCCCGGCAGGCCCCGTACCTGGGGGCAGAACGTCACACCACCGAGTATGTGGCTGAGATCTCCGCCGGAGCCGTCCTTGAATAGCGACTGGATCAGCCTGCACATCCACCGCCGGGGCGGGATGGACCACCTCCTGATGGGCGGGGTCTCACCCCTCATCGAGCATCTGCGTAGAGAAGGGGTGCTGGCGCGCTGGTTCTTCCTCCGCTATTGGGACGGTGGCCCGCACCTGCGCCTGCGCCTGCTGCCCAACTCCGGGCACAACGCGGAAGAGGTGCTGTCTGCAGCCAGGCGGACCATGGAACGCTGGGTTGCGCACAACCCTTCCACGGTCCGCCTCACCACCGGCGAATACGCTGAACGGGCACGTTTCTTGGCCGCACAGGAAAGGTTCGAACGCCCCCCGCTCCCGTTGCGGGCCAACGACACGATCGAGGAGGTCCTGTACAGACCCGAGACCGAAGTGTTCGGGACCGGGCCCGCCCTTGCCGCGGCAGAGGCGCACTTCGAGGAGTCCAGCACTTTGGCGCTGGCGATCCTGGAACGCACACGTCAGGACGGACAACGCGCCCGGATCGCGTTCTTCCTGCTCATGATCGCCCTGTCCGACAACCCTTGCAGGCCCGACGTGCTGGTCCGCTGGCTCCGCAGCTCCTGGGAGGACTGGCGCGCTGCCGCCGCCGTAGCGCAGGGAGAACTTCCCCCCGCTCTGAACCTACGTGCCCGGGGCGCACTCCTGGAGCAGGCGGAGCACCTCTGGGCCGCCACCCGCACACAGAGCTCGTTGAACAGCGAGGACCTCCTTGGTATGTGGGCGCATTCCCTGGCGCGGCTGCGCTGGGCCCATTCCGGGACACCGAGCGGACCGAGCGGCCGCGCGGCCTCGCCTTTCTCCCCCAAGGGCGGGCCCGGTCCCGAAGGGGCGCCGAGCCTGCCGCTCCTGCTCAGGTGCACGCATCTGTTGAACAACCGCACAGGGCTCACCGGGGATGCGGAGGGCGCGCTGTTCGCCCTGGCTTGCGACGCCTTGGCGAAAATTGCGGAGAAGAACGGAGTCAGGGATGGGTGACCAGGAAAGACAGTGGTACACGTGCATAATTTATTACTATGCGCGAGATATGCACGACAAGCTCATCTTGGATTGTATTTCCCCTGCTCTCGAATCTGTCGAGCATGCGCACTCAGGGTTTTTCTTCGACCGCGGCTGGTACCTGGGTCCGCACGTGCGGGTGACGGTTTCCGCCTCCCTCCAATCATGGTCCGAGTACATCCGCCCTGCATTGCAGGAACACATCAGTGCCCACTTATCCCAAAACCCGTCTACCGGGTGTCCGGACCTGGAAAAAGAAATGAACCAACACCGGAAATTGGCTGAGCTGGAGCACGTCGAAGGTCCACTGCTGCCCTGGCGTCCGGACCATTCGGTCCGGTTCGGCACCCGGCAGGACCGATCTTGGTACGTGGGTGGAAACGCGGTCCTGGATTTTCTGGACGATTTCCACGCCGAGGCCGGCCCACTCGTTCTGCGGGCGCTGGATCGGGCGCGGTCGCAGGGGCGGAGGCAGGAGTTGTGCCTGTGCTTGATGTTCGCCTTGGCCCACACCCAGTGCCCGCCTGTGTCCCGGGGGTTCCTCTCTTACCACTCGCATGCGGAGGCGTTCCTGGCCAACTGCGCTGACCCGCAGCGCACCCGTGCCGCTTTCGAGGAACGCCACCGGGCCAATAAAGAACGCTCGGCGCAGATCCTGGAACAGATTCTGCGCGCAGACGGTCCGGCCGGAGCCGGAAGCGTTCCCGACCTGCCGGAGTGGATCGATCTTTGGAACACCTACAATGCCCGCGCACACCGCCTGCTGGAGTCGGGGCAGGTCGACTTCGACGCGGCCGACGCCGCCTCGGCCCAGGACGCGCGGACGAGCGGGTTCCTCGACGACCTCCGGGAGCGGGGGGAGTGGGATCGGATTCGTACCGCTGCTTGGTTCCGCTGTTACCGGCTCTTGCTCAACGCCACCTACGCTCAGCTGACGCGTTTGGGTGTGAGTCCTCTGGAACGGTATCTGCTGTGCTATACGGCGGCGCGCACTGTGGAAGAGGTTGTGGGAGCGGCCGCACCGACAAGTGCGGCCTCCCGAGGCTCAGTGGGTCTGTGAGCCCACCATGACATAGGACCAGGGGGCGCCTGGTGTATCGGGCTCCACCCTCGGATAGGGCCAGCGGCCGAAATGCGCGCCCTCGTCGCCCGGCCGCAGTGTGCTGTCGGGGTGCCAACCGCACGCGGCGAGCATTTCCTCGGGGTGGTCCTCGGCATGGATCCAGGGCGCCCCTTCTGCCCGTAGAGCCGAGTGGTAAGAGCGCATCTGGGGATCGGTGAGGGCTGCTTCGGTGATCAGGTCGGCCAACAGGCGGCTGCCCGGGGTCGCGAGCGTGGCGGCCTTGGCAACCAGGGCCCGGGCGTGCTGCTCGGTCAGGTAGAACAGTAACCCTTCCGCCACCCATACCGACCGGCGGTCCGGGTCGTAGCCGGCATCGGACAGGGCCGTGCTCCACGGACCATCCAGGTCCGCACCGACGTATCTGCGTTCGCATGTGGGTCGGCCCCCGTAATCGCTGAGCACTTCGTCCTTGGCCGAGAGCAGCTCGGCCCGCTCGATCTCGTAGACGGTGATCTCCGGGGGCCAGCCCAGGCGCAGGGACCGGGTGTCCAGACCGGCGCCCAGGAACACGATCTGGTCGATGCCCTGTGCGATGAACCGATTCAACAGATCGTCGTAGATGCGGGTCCGGATCGGCAGGTAGGGGTTGCCTCCTGCAAGCGCCGAGAACTTCTCCTCCAGCCGTAACCCCTCAGTACCCGCCAACGTGCGCGCCCAGGGGTCTGTGAAGAGACGGTCCGTGCGCTCGCTCTCGTGTGCCCGGGCTGCTGCCGTCCATTGGGCCGTCTTGCTGACGGTGTCCACGTGTTCTCCTTCCGCCTGGCTCACTGCTGAAAACTGGAGCCGAAGAGGTCCGCGTCGATGAAGCCGGCGGCCACCAGGCCGTCATTAGCGGCGGCTGCCACGTAGGCGATGGGGACCGGCTGGTAAACGGGCCTGGCCATGTCCCCGGCCGCGTAGACGCCGGGGACGCTGGTCTTGTTGGCGTGGTCGACCTCAACGCACCCGTCCTCCAACAGCGTGCAGCCCAACTGCCGGGGCAGATCACTACGCTGCTTGGTCTTGGTGTGCAGGAACATCGCCGAGCTGGCAAGCTCCTGCCCGTCGTCCAGGACCACGCTTTCCATGGAGCCTCCTGGTCCGGTGACCCCGACCACGGGCCGTTCCTCCACAACAGCTCCCAGGGAATCGAGGATCCCGCGGTCCCGCTTGCCAAGGTCGAGATCCCCGCAGGTCAGCACTGTGACCTGCGGGCTCCAGCGGGTCATCATCATGGCGAAGGGAAGCTCCTTCTGAGCGGTGACGAATACGCTCAGCGGGCGGTCACGTACTTCCCAACCGTCGCAGTAGGGACACAGGAAGGCGCTCTTGCCCCACTTGTGTTGTAGACCGTCGATCTGCGGCAGGTCGTCGGAGAGCCCGGTGGCCAGAAGGACGCGGTTCCCCCGGTATCGGGCGCCCTCGTGCGTTCGGACGGTGAAGTCCCCTTGCCGACCCGAGATGTCCACGGCGCTTCCGGCGGCGATATGCAGGTCCGTATATCGCGCCAGCTGTTGGTGAGCCTGCTCCCGGAACTTTCCGGGATCGACCCCATCCCGAGAAACCAGGAGGTGGATGCTTTCCACCGGCGCGTTCCTGCCGGTGCCGGAATCGAGGAGCAGGACTGTGCGTCGGGCACGGGCAAGGAGGTTGGCGGCGCTCATCCCCGCGGGTCCGCCTCCGACGATGATGACTTCGTACTTCATGGGTTTCTCCCCTTCTTGTGCTGGTGCAGTGCTTCCCGTAGCTCGTCACGGCCGCTGATCGAGAGTTTCCGGTAGATGTTGGTCAGGTGGAATTCGACGGTACGCAGCGTGATGAAGAGCTGGTCGGCGACTTGGCGGTTGGTCAGACCGCCCATCACGCTCTTGGCAATTCGCCACTCCGAATCGGTGAGACGGGCAGGGACGCAGGCTGTCTCGGGAACCCTGTCCCCGAGGTCTTCCAGGCGTGCGTTGGCGTACTCCTCCAGCCCCCAGGCACCTACCGACCGAGCGATCCTGGAGCAGGAATCCAGGCGCTCACGTGCCCGATCCGGGTTGCCGCCGGCCCGGGCGGAGCGAGAGGCGACGAGGAGCCCGACGATCTGCGAGACCGGGTCGTGGCATCGTTCCAGTAGCGCCAGCCCGTCCCCGACGAGCCGTTGGTAGTGGTGAGCTGGAACCCCGTTGAGCTGAAGCACGTACCCTGCGGTGATCCTCGCCCGGCCGATGAAACGCGGGGCACCCCACCGCAGAGCCGCCGTCGTGGCCGATTCGGACATGCGCATCGCGGGTCGGATCTGATCGCACTCGGCCAGCAGAAGGGCTGTGTAACTCTTCCATTCGGTGATCGCGGGGTTGGATACGCCCATCTGCTCCAGTACGCGTCCACTGCTAGAGAGGGCTTCGACGGCTTCGCCGCGGGATCCGTCCAGGGCCCGCATGTGTCCTTCAACCTGGCCGCGGACCGCCTCTGCCCACATCGATGTCGAGGCTGCCGGGAGCCGGCCGAGCTGTTCGCGGACGGTATCGAGCTCCCCGGATGCCAAGAGCGCCTTGAAGAGCTGAAGGCGCAAAAGCCAGTCCGTCCAGCCGAAGGGCTCGGCAGGAAGATGGGTGAGCGCGAACTCGGCTGAACGCGCGGAGTCTTCGGCTCGGCCCCTGCTCAGGGCAATGCCGCTGTGCAGGGCCACCGTCCAGCAGGACAGTGGCCCCTGACCCAGGGGTAGGTCTTCTGTGCTGTTTTGTAGTGCTGCCTCGGCCTGGTCGGCTTGATCTGCCCAGATCAGGGGCAGGGCTGCAAACACCGTGTACGGGGGTGCCCCTGGGTTCGCATGCCTGATCCGATCACCGGTCAACGCGGATTCGGCACAGGACAGGGCACCGTCCCGGTCGCCTGACATGGCCCGAAGCAGGGAGGTTTCTACGGCTGGGAGACCGGCAGGGGACCCGGGACAAGCTCTGGCCTGGGCAGGAGAGGCCTCGGGGGGCCGGTCAGGCTCGGGATCGGGGGCCCATTCGACCAGCCGGTACCGAGAACTGATCAACTGGTTCGGGACGGGCTTTTTGGAGGAGGTGCGGGCCTGGCGCAGTACTCGGGCACCTTCCTGCGTCCCCCGGTTCCACGCGACGGCTTCGGCCAGTGCACAGGCGAGCGCTGCGCGGTGTGCGGGCCTGGCTTCGGAACAGAGCGCTCTGCGCAGGACGTCGGCGGCTTCGTGGGGCCAGTGCTCCAGAAGCAGGATCCCCAGATCACGCGTTACGCTACGTTCCGCCGCTGTGCCCGGGCACCCTTCGCCCAGGGCCCGCTCGAGAAAGAGGCGGGCTGTGCGGGCATCCTGCTCCCGCATGGCCTCCCGAGCGGCTCTGCGTAAGGCCAGGATTACAGTCCGATCCCCCTCGGGGCGGGTGTGCAAGAGGTGCCGGGCCACCCGGATGGGCGGTTCCCCGGCCGAAAACAGTGCCCGGGCGTACTCGGCGTGGTCTTCACGGGTCAGCCGGTCGTTCGCGAGCTGCCGGAAACCGTGTTCGAGTACCGGTTGGGCGAACCGCAGGCGTTCTTGCCCCACCACAGTGCCCGTCCGAACGAGGTGGGCCAGGATCTTGCTGCTCTGGTCTGCCGTCCCCGACGTGGATGCCAGTACCTCGGGTCCGACTGGTCCAAGGCTCGCGAGTGACATGAGCATGTGCCGGGCCCCGGGGACCTGGCCCTCTGTGCGGGCGGCCACGTACTGGGCGAGCGGGCGCAGGTCCAGCAGAGCCAAACAGTCCGCAGTCACCTGCTGCACGGGTTCGACGCTTCTGCCCGCTCTGTGCAGGGCTCTGAGTAATTCGCGATAGAAGAGCGGGTTCCCGCCGCACAGCTGTGTACACAAGCGGGTGAGGTCTGGGCTGCTGCTACCGAGGACGTGTCGTGAGATCTCTTCGGCCTGGCCCTCTCCGATCGGGGCCAGCGCATGGATCCGTACTGTTTTCGCCCAGTAGAGGGTCGACAGTGCCGTCGGGTCGGCGGCTGTGTCCTCATGCCCGGCGGTGACCACCGCCCCTAG
>Ga0079226_10003618_pt1 | contig 11829 bp, 7 predicted proteins | sample Poulit2014_FD_76345 | JGI IMG/M metagenome (GOLD analysis project Ga0079226, IMG submission 76345) | Agricultural soil microbial communities from Georgia to study Nitrogen management - Poultry litter 2014 | ecosystem: Environmental > Terrestrial > Soil > Agricultural land | place: USA: Georgia... | reverse complement strand
TCTGCGTAATCATTTAGGATATTTGTCCATGCTCAACCTCTTGTAGTACCTCTCTTGCCTTATACATATCCCATCTTTCAATGATACAGGTCTCTTTAACTGCCTTCAAGTGTAATCGTTAACATGTGATGCCTAATATTTCCACCAACACTTTCTCAGATGCTACACAATACTTCATTTTTGTTACCAAAAGTTGTTATATAAACCGCGTCTTAGGATGCTGCCCCTACCTCCTGCTTCAGCATTACTCCGTATAAACTGAGTAATAAGGAATTCGCACATATATTTGCATCATTTATTTTTCATTGTCTAGATAAATATTACAAGTTAAGCCTTCAATTTTTTGCTAACTGTTACTAAACTTTCGATTTTTGAATTAATCTTCTTATCACATGATAGAGAGTTAGGGTACTCCTTGCCCCTAACTCTTCAATTCTATTTATATTTCTCGTCATAAGCATCTTGGTATATACCTACATATTCATCTATGCCAATGCTATTTAGCGTTTCTATATATTCATCCCAATCCTTATCTAAATCTGCATCACCTGTAATGAATTTCGCTTCCATTTCTTCCACATAATCCTCTAATGTCGACTCGATTTTTGCCAAACTCTCGGACTGCTCTTCGGAAAAAAATAAATTAGGTACAGGCTTTACTGTATCTGAGAGGTCTTTCTCATAGATTTCAGTCGCCTCCCATAAAATGGCCTCCATATCATTAGGATGAGTTGCTTCCGTATTACGAAATTCTTTAGGTCTATAAGAAGGTCCTGTCTGATCCCAATAATTATTATGAGTCGTGCTTTCCTCTAAATCAGGATTTCTTTTCCATGTAGCAGGCTCCCCATCTAACCCTATATCGCCGTCATCTGCTTCTATCCATTCTTCACCTTCACGACCAATTACAGAACGCTTTGTAATATCATGATCATACATGGCATCTGCCCAACGAAATGCAACATCTGGATGTTCAGCCTTGTTGGTTATAATAAATTCAGCAGGTCTTGTTACAGGGTCGGGCTCACTATAAACTAGCTTATTACCCTCTGGTCCCTCTAAAGCTGGGACAGCGACATAATCTTGCATTCTACCCTCATCTGATTTATCTTGTCTTACAAAAGAAGATGGAGTTGCAGCAATGGCAGATCCTAAAATAACTTCATTAGCATTCTCACCTAATTTCTTAAATTGCTCTAAGTCTTGCGTAAATGATCCTTCATAAATGAGTCCATCTTCATACATTTCATGAAGATATGTTAAACCCTCTTTCCATTCTGGCTTATCCCATGGCGCTATTATCTCACCATCGATTTCATGAAGGTCACTATAAATAAAAGGTGTCATAAGAAATCCAGTCACTTTCTCACGCCAACTGTTTTTCATACCAGACAGTGGAATTTCATCGTCTTTGCCATTTCCATTCGGGTCTTGCTCTTTAAATGCTTTCAAAACGTCATGTAATTCATCAGTGGTTGTCGGCATATCCAAATCCAATTTCTCTAACCAAGGTTTGTATATCCACATTTTCTCTGGCATTGTACAATGAAAACATTCATTAACTTGTGGCAATGAATAGATTTCACCTTCAGGCGTTGTAATACTATCTTTTATAATTGGTATTTCTTCAAACATGCGTTGTGTTTCAATCCCATAATCATCAATCAAATCATTGAGTGATAAAAACACTCCTTTTTCGCCATATACTCGCATTTGTGACATAGTAACAGGCATATTCATAATTACATCTGGATAATCACCACTAGTTAATATTAGATTAAGTTGTTCTTCGGCACCTTCTTCTGGTATAACCTCCCAGTTAACTTTAACACCTGTCTTCTCCTCATACCACTTTGTAAATTCATTTGTTTCAAAATTTTCGACAAGTGAATTTGATGGTACTAAAACATCTAATGTCACTTCTTCTTCCACTATTGGAAATTCTCCAGCTTCAGTCACAATTGGTTCGTAGTCTTCAGAAGCTCCTGTTTTATCCCCATTACCACTAGAGCAAGCAGCTAAAGCCATAGTAACAGCAGACCACAAGATAATTAAAAAGTAAATTGATTTTTTCATTTATAAACAACTCCTTTTCTGTAATTAGTTACTTTTTATATCAATTAAGGGCTCTCTCACCCCTTTTTATTTCATTCTTTTAAGAACTGCAGTGGAGGACTAGTCGATATATCGTGATAAATGGTTATCGACACAATTTTCCCTTGCTTATTCTCACATTTTTTACTGGTCAATTACAAAGCATTCAATTTATTCATCCTATGATAGAGGGGGAAGATAGTCCTTTCATCCTGCCTTTTTAGTTTTATTTATACTTCTCATCGTAAGCCGCTTGATAAATGTTTACGTAATCGTCTATACCAATGCTCTTTAATGTCTCTAAATAATCATCCCAATCCTCATCTAAATCAGCATCACCTGTAATGAATTTAGCTTCCATTTCTTCTACGTAGTCCAATAATGATGACTCAACATTTGCTAATTCTGTTGACTGTTCTTCGGAAAAAAATAATTTCGGAAGCGGGTTTACAGTATCAGAAATATGAGGTTCATACTTTTCTGTAGCCCGCCACAAAATAGAACCATGCTCATTGGGATCAACAGCTTCACCTACTCGAAATTCTTTAGGCCTGTATGAGGGTCCTGTTTGATCCCAATGAATATTATGAACACTTCCATGGCCTGCACCAGGATTTAACTTCCAAGTTGCATCATCGCCATCCAACCCGACATCACCTTCCTCGGCGTCTATCCACTCTTCACCTTTTCTACCAATAACTGCCCTTTTGGTAATGTCATGCTCATACATGGCATCTGCCCAACGAAATGCTACTTCTGGGTTTTCAGCTTTATTGGTAATTATGAACTCTGCTGGTCTAGTTACTGGATCTGGTTCACGATAAACTAATCGATTGCCTTCAGGTCCTTCTAAAGGTGGGACTGCCTCATAGTCAAGCATTCTACTATCTTCTGAGGTATCCTCTACTGAAACAAAATATAATAGTGTTGCTGCTGAAGCCGCCCCAAGAATTGATTCATCAGGATTTTCTCCAATTTTTTTAAATTGCTCTGCATCTTGCGTAAATGATCCTTCGTAAATTAAACCATCCTCATACATTTTATTAAGGTATGTTAGCCCCTCTTTCCATTCAGGCTTATCCCATGGCACAATAATTTCTCCACCCACTTCATGAATATCGCTATAAATAAAGGGTGTCATCAAAAATCCTGTTATTTTTTCTCGCCAGCTGTTTTTCATACCTGCTAGAGGTATTTCATCGGCCTCTCCATTACCGTTAGGGTCTTCATCCTTAAACGCTTTCATGACTTCATAAAATTCATCTGTTGTTGTTGGCATGTCCAAACCTAATTCATCCAGCCATGGTTTATTAATCCACATTTTTTCTGGCATTGTACAATGGTAACATTCATTAACCTGTGGTAGTGCGTATATGTCACCTTCTGGAGTCGTTATACTATCCTCAATAATAGGCATTTCTTCAAACATCTTTTTTGTTTGTACACCATATTTATCTATGAGCTCATTAAGCGATAAAAATATCCCCTTTTCACCGTATACTCTCAATTGCGCTGGACTAACTGGCATATTCATAATAACGTCTGGATAATCACCACTTGTTAAAATCAAATTTAACTGTTCCTCTACACCTTCTTCAGGAACAACTTCCCAATTAATTTTAACACCGGTTTTTTCTTCATACCACTTGGTAAATTCATTCGTCTCAAAATTCTCTACAAATGAATTAGATGGTATTAATACATCTAATGTGACCTCTTCTTCAACAATTGGGAATTCACCAGGCTCTGTTAAAATTGAATCGTCAACATCTTTTGAACTTATTTCATCATTTATATCTACCTCTGATTCTTGACTCTTAGAACAGGCTGTTAACAGGGAAATAAAAATAGAAAATAGAATGATAAGTGAATAATTGATCCTTTTCATTTATAGATCTCCTCTTCTCACTTTTGTTATTGTTAAAACAATTAAATCCTCTATTAATACTATTTAAAAACTGTCTAACATGTACCTTATTAACTTCTATTAACAAGAGTTTTATTTTACAACCCTCAATCTTTATTACATAAAAAGAGCGTAGCCATTGGTAGTTGCTAGTTTCATAAAATAATATAAAACTAATAATCATGATGAATTAGTGCTTTAAAATGAGTGTAGGGTAAAATTTCACTTCGCTTTTTTATTTATATTTTTCGTCGTAAGCCTCTTGATAGATTGATACATAATCATCTAAGCCTATATTCTTTAATGTTTCCAAATATTCATCCCATTCTTTATCTAAATCTGCATCTCCGACAATAAATTTAGCCTCCATTTCCTCAATATGATCCTCTAACGATGATTCAATTTTAGCTAATTCTTCTGATTGTTCACTAGAGAAGAATAGCTCAGGTACAGGATTGACGGTATCAGAAACATATGGGTCATAAACTTCTGTTGCTATTTGTAAAAATGTTCCCATTGAATTAGGATCATTTGCCTGAGTATCTCGATATTCCTTTGGTCTATAGGATGGGCCAGTTTGATCCCAATAGTTGTTGTGCGTTTTAGTTTCAACAGCATCTGGATTGGTTTTCCATGTTGCTGGCTCCCCATCTAGTCCTATATCTCCTTCTTCGGCCTCTACCCATTCTTCTCCTTTTCGTCCATTTACAGAACGCTTAGTAATGTCATGATCATACATAGCGTCAGCCCACCGAAATGCGACATCTGGATGTTCAGCTTTATTTGTTATTATAAATTCAGCAGGCCTTGTTACAGGATCTGGCTCTGTATAAACATTTTGTTTGCCTTTAGGTCCTTCTAATGGCGGTACTGCTACATAGTCAGGCATTCGGCTATCTTCAGAGATATCATCTGACAGGAATGTTGATAGCGTTGCTGCTGTGGCTGCACCAAGAATGATTTCGTCCGGATTTTCTCCAATCTTTTTAAATTGCTCCATGTCCTGTGTAAAGGAACCCTCGTAGATTAATCCATCCTCATACAGGCCGTGAATATATTCAAGCCCCTCTTTCCGTTCAGGTTTATCCCAAGGTGCGATTATTTTACCATCAATTTCATGAAGCTCACTATAAATAAAAGGCTCCATCAAAAAACCTGTTATTTTTTCACGCCAACTATCTTTCATTCCTGATAATGGTATTTCATCAGCTTTGCCATTTCCGTTAGGGTCATCTTCTTTGAATGCTTTTAAAACATCATGAAACTCTTCGGTCGTTGTGGGCATATCCAAACCAAGCTCATCTAGCCATGGTTGGTTTATCCACATTTTTTCTGGCATTGTGCAGTGATAACATACATTTACTTGTGGCAATGCATAAATTTCGCCCTCAGGTGTTGTAATGCTATCTTCGACAATTGGCATTTCTTCAAACATTCTTTTCGTTTCAATGCCATAGTCCTCGATCAAATTGTTTAAGGATAGAAACACACCTTTTTCACCATAAATTCGCATTTGTGAAGTTGTAACGGGCATATCCATAATTACATCAGGATAATCACCACTTGTTAATATTAAGTTTAACTGTTCCTCAACACCTTCTTCAGGAACAACTTCCCAATTTACCTTCACACCTGTTTTTTCTTCATACCATTTTGTAAATTCATTTGTTTCAAAGTTTTCAACAAGTGAGTTAGAGACTGTTAATACATCTAAAGTCACTTCTTCTTCCACAATCGGAAATTCCCCAGCTTCTGTTACGATCGGTTCATAATCATTCGATGTCCCTTCTCCACTGGAATCTTTATTAGCACATGAACTTAAAAACAGCACCAACATAATCAGTAGAACCGTCCTTAAAAACAGCCTGACTTTCATACTTTTTCCCCCTGTCTTGTATATATTTTAGATTCTGTTCACCTTGTTAGTTGACCATCTCTTAATTAAATTTTTCCCATTTCTAAAAGGTATAAATTTTTTGTACAATCGCCAGTCATTCATCGATTTAGATTGTATGCTGCAAGGTAAGCTTCATCACTTTTTTGGAATTTCTAGAGCATTAACCCTTGACAGACCCTATCATCACACCTTTTACAAAGTGACGTTGAACGAAAGGATAAATAACCAAAACTGGTAACGATGCAACAATTATTAATGAGTACTTTAATAAATCTTGTAAACCGATTCGAGACTCCATCTGTTCATAGTTGCTCATCATCTCAGGATCTATTTCATTTTGAGTTAAAATTCCTCTTAAAATAAGCTGTAATGGAAACAGGCTTATATCTCTTAAATAAATTAATGCGCTAAAATATTGATTCCAATGCCCTACTGCATAAAACAAACTAATAACAGCGATTATTGGTGCTGATAGTGGAAGGACAATTTTCCAAAGAAATTTAAAGTCATTACACCCATCTAGTTGGGCCGATTCTGATAATTCTTTTGGTATTGTTGTTCTAAAAAATGTTACCGTTATAATCACATTAAATACGGCTAACGCATCAGGGATGAGCAAAGCCCAACGTGTGTTTAACATACCTAAATCTCTAATCAATAAATATGTCGGAATTAATCCTCCATTAAACATCATCGTAAATATAAACATGAAAACAAAGATACCACGTCCTCGAAACTCCTTTTTTGATTTAGACAGTGGATAGGCTGCTAAAATTGTTACAGTAACATTTATCAATGTACCTACTACCATATAAAATAATGAGTTTAAATACCCCATCCAAACAGAGCTATTCTCAAACACTGCTTTATATCCGGCTACGCTAAAATCTACCGGCCACAACCAAACACGCCCTGAAGACACGGCTTCAGTCGAACTAAAAGACGAACTAACAATAAAAATCAGTGGGTACAGTACTATTACCAGTAAAAACGATAAAAATGTATAGTTTATAATCGTAAAAATTCGATCACTCTTGCTATCACGTGTTATTGGTTCCAATGAAATCTCCCCTTTTATGCATTATTAAAATTGCTGGCACCAAAGTTTGAATATAATGTTTGATTGTTACCATAAGCCTTCTTGACCTATCTTGTTTGCAAACTTGTTAGCGCCTACAATTAGAATAAAACCAATCACGCCTTTAAATAACCCGATAGCTGCTGCATATGAATATTGCGGTAGCGCTGAAGTCAAACCCACTTTATAAACATACGTATCGATAATTTCAGAAGATGATATGTTTAAGGGATTTTGCATTAATAAAGCTTTCTCAAAGCCCATATCTAAAAAGTTACCCATATTTAAAATCATTAATATGATGATCGTTGGTAATAAACTTGGGATATCAATATGCTTGATTCGTTTTAACTTGGTTGCACCATCAACGATCGCTGCTTCATGAAGTTCGGGATCAACTCCGGATAAAGCTGCCAAATAAATGATGCTGGAAAAACCTATGTTTTGCCAAACGTCAGACCAAACAAATATGGATTTAAATAAACTTGCTTTTCCCATAAAATTAATGCTATCTACACCAAAAAGTGATAAAAGGGAATTGATAGGCCCTCTAATATCTAAGACCATAAACAAAATACCTACAATAACGACTACAGATATAAAATGGGGTGCATATGTTACCATTTGTGTGAACTTTTTAAATCTCTTTGAATAAACATAGTTCAAACTTAAAGCTAATAAAATGGGAAATGGGAATGTAGCAAGCATCTGATAAATACCTAGTATCAAGGTATTATTAAACACGCGCCAAAACTCAAATGACTCAAAGAAGTTCTTGACGTGTTCCAATCCCACCCAAGGACTACCTAAAATACCTAAAATCGGATCATAATCTTTGAACGCAATAATGGCACCATACATTGGATAGTATTTAAAAATTAGTATATATAAAAGTGGAAGCAAAAATATAACATACAGTTGCCAACCCTTTTTCATATCCTTTAGTAAGGTATGAAAGTAACCCTTACTGTTGGCGCTTTCACTTCGGTTATTAGAATGATGACTGGACTTCATTGGTATTCACTCCTTTTCAATCAACCAGCAAGCTATAGACCATTTTGGATTCGTGTTCTATATTTTTGATAGAAAAATCCGATGAGGGACAGCGTTTTCATTTATTTCAAAAAGAATAAATGTGTTGTTGGTATGATTGGTATTTTATACAATAATTATCATTTAACTGAAAGTGTTCAACAAAATTATCCCTTTTTATACATCCTATTTTCCAGGCAAATATATCCCTCTTTATTTTTATTTTTGTGAGCTCTATGGTTTCCATTTGATTAGTTTTACGATATTTAATCTATTATGCAACTAAGAAATCTTTAAATTTCTTAGTCGCCAATAACTAATCAATGTCACACACATATTCTTTAATTATGTAGAAAACTCAAGAATGCTTGATACGCTTCTTCCCAATTCTCTGTTTCCTCAGGTTTATAATTATTTGTTCTAAACGACCGTCTAGAAACACTACGAGCTTCTTGTAAATTTTCACAAATACCTAGTGTTATAAATTGGGATAATGCATTTCCAATGGCACTTGCTTCAATTGGACCTGTCGTAACTTTTCTATTTGTTGCATTTGCTGTAAACTGGCATAAATGTATATTTTGGATACCACCACCAGCCATATGGATAGATGGTAGATGTTTAGCTGTTAAACTTTCCAAGCGTTCAACAATCCATCGATATTTCAGTGCCAAACTTTCTAAAATACAACGAATAAAGGCGCCTTTGGATTGTGGTATTGGTTGATTTGTATCCTTACAAAATTGCTCAATTGCCTTTGTCATACTGCTTGGATTAAAGAAACGTTCATCATCTGGATCAATGAACGACATAAAAGGTTCTGACTCCTCCAGTAATTTCCTTTCATCGTCATAGCTTATTGCTTCACCGTTTTCTTCCCATTCTTTTTTACATTGTTGCAGTAACCAAAGCCCCATATTATTTTTTTGTAATCGATACGTTAAATCGGGTGTCCCCTCATTTGTAAAACCCCAGTTATACGCATTTTCAGTTACAATTGGTTTATCAACTTCAACACCTATTAGCACCCATGTTCCACAACTCATAAATACGGTATTTTTATCAACTAATGGCATGGCAACATGTGCACAAGCTGTGTCATGTCCCGGCACATTGATAACTGGAATTGGATTTATTCCAAGGGACTTGTTTAACTGTTCTCGCGTGTCCCCAACGATTGTATTTGTTTTTTTTATTGGAGCAAACGGTAATGCCTTCGAATAAACCGTTTTCATTACAGACGTACTCCAATCCTGTGTTTCTGGATCTAACAATTGTGTTGTTGAGGCATGCGTAAACTCATTGTATGTTTTTCCCGTTAGTAGGAAGCCAACTAAACTCGGTAATGTCAGGATGATTGCAGTTTGACTCTTAAGTTTAGGCCGATCTTTAAATATAGCTTCAATTTGATACAACGAATTAATTGCAGCAGATTCAACACCTGTTTTCATAAATAATTGTTTAGGCGACAACTTTTCATGTATTACTGGCATGGCATCCAATGAATGTGAGCCACGATACGAATAAGGATCGTCAATAAGGTTATAATTTTGGTCTAGAAAGCCAACGTCAACACCCCATGTGTCTATACCAATCCCTTGAACTGGTGCATCATAAGTATTGTGATACATTTGAATACCTTGTTTAATACCATTTAAAATATAATCGATATTCCAAAACAATTGTCCTTTTCTTTCAATAGGCTCATTTGGAAAACGATGCAGTTCCTCAAATGTTAAAGAACCATCTTCCAAACCAACTAAAATAACACGGCCACTTGATGCACCTAAATCAACCGCAATAACATTATTCAATGACCTGCCTCCTCTCTTGATAAAATCACAATTATTCTTTTAGTAATTCTGAGCGGTATTTTTCTGATGATAAATTACGTAATGCGTCACACTCTTCCTCAGTTAATAGGTTTGGTTTACCAATAGAAGCCGATATGGCGTATACCTTAGCTGCTTCTTCTGTTAATTGCATAAAGAAAAATGCTTCTTTCATCGTTTTCCCCGTTGTTAACACCCCATGGTTCCGCATGACAACTGCTTCATGATCAGCAACCACCTCGCCAACAGCATCTGCCAGTACATGTGTTGTTGGGATAACATAATCAATGTAAGCCACATGTTTAACCATTGCTGGAAAATCAGGAAACATGGCAGGTATATTTTGGCCTGTTGATGAAACAGCTACAGAATAGGTTGGATGTGCATGTAAAACCGCTTCAATACTTGGATCTTTTCGAAAACATGTTAAGTGCATTTCAACTTCAGATGATGGTTTGAGATCACTTAGCACCTCACCTGTTTCTATATTTACTTTTACCCAATCTTCATCTCCTGTTTCTTGTAAATCAAAGCCACTTGGGGAAATATACATATAATTTCCTGAACGCATGCTTAAATTACCACCTGCACCTACAACTAAACCTGCTTCAACAAGTTTGTTCGCATACGTTTTTAGTTCTTTAAAAACATCTGTCATATGACCGCCTCCTGTACGATGCCACTCAAAAATGTATTTTTTATGTATTGATAGGATGCCAATTCTATATCCTATGACATTGGCAACCTATCATGTTTTGTATCGCAATGTTCTTCATCACTAAACTAAATAGTAGTTTTACCGTGTGAATGCTGCTGGGACGCCACCATCCACTGTAATCATCGTACCTGTTGTTTTAGATGATTTAGATGAGGCTAAAAATGCAACCGACTCTGCAATATCTGATGGATAAATATTTACACCTAGTGTCGTTCGTTTTCTGTAATGTTCTTCCAATTCATCTGGATGAATGCCATAGCCAGCTGCTCTATCTTTGCGCCAGTCAGAATCCCAAATCGCTGAACCTTGCAGGACAGCGTCTGGTAAAACCGAATTAACACGAATGCCGTGTGCACCACCTTCAGCGGCTATGCATCGGGCCAAATGTACTTCAGCAGCTTTTGCTGAACTATATGCTGTTACATTTCCACCTGCATAAATTGAATTTTTCGAGCCGATGAAAATTTGACTCCCGCCGAGCTGTTGACGCTTCATTATTTTAAAAGCTTCACGTCCTACTAAAAAATAACCTGTCGCAAGTACATCCATGTTTAAATTCCATTCATCCAACGTTGTTTCGTCAATCGGATTAGATGTTGCTAAACCGGCGTTGTTAACGATAATATCAACACCACCAAACTGATGGATTGCTTGGGCAAACGCTTTTTGGACTTGTATTTCCTTAGTCACATCCATTTTAATCGCAATACTTGTACCAGCACCGTATATGTCATTGATACGTTCAGCAGTTTCATGGGCGCCCGATTCATTTAAATCCGCAATCACAACATGAGCACCTTCTGCAGCAAATCGCTCACAGCAAGCACTGCCGATACCGCCAGCACCACCTGTTACAAATGCAACTTGACGTGAAAATTCAACCTCTGGTGGCGCTAACGTTAGTTTATATAATTCTAACGGCCAGTACTCAACATGATATGATTCACTTTCCGATAGTGATGTAAAATTACCGAGTGTTGTTGAACCACGCATAACAGAAATCGCGCGTTTATATAATCCCGCACTACCTTCAGCCATTTTACGATTTTTACCTGTTGTAACCATCCCAATACCTGGGATTAAAACAACACGTGGTGATGCGTTTAATAGTTTATCTGATTCAGATTTATGTCGGTCAAAATATGCCTGGTAGTCTTCTCGATATGCGGCAATACCTGATTCAAGTTTTTCTTTTAATTGATCGGTATTGGCAGAAGCGACATCCCATTCAATATAAAGTGGTGTACGTTTTGTATGTACGAGATGATCTGG
>Ga0079226_10003617_pt1 | contig 11829 bp, 11 predicted proteins | sample Poulit2014_FD_76345 | JGI IMG/M metagenome (GOLD analysis project Ga0079226, IMG submission 76345) | Agricultural soil microbial communities from Georgia to study Nitrogen management - Poultry litter 2014 | ecosystem: Environmental > Terrestrial > Soil > Agricultural land | place: USA: Georgia... | reverse complement strand
TATCGGTAAAAAAGAAGGCGCTGAAATACTGACAGGCGGTAACCTTAAAACTGTCGATGGTGATATTAAAAATGGTTACTACTTCGAACCGACTATCTTTAAAGGAAATAATAAGATGCGCATTTTCCAGGAAGAAATTTTTGGACCTGTACTGGCAGTGGCGACTTATAAAGATGATGAAGAAGCGATTGAAATTGCGAACGATACGCTGTACGGTCTCGGTGCCGGTGTTTGGACGCGCAGCCAAAATAGAGCCTACAGATTAGGACGTGCAATTCAGGCAGGGCGTGTTTGGGTAAATACCTATCATGATTACCCTGCACACGCAGCATTTGGCGGTTACAAGATGAGTGGTATTGGCCGGGAAAACCATAAAATGATGCTTGGGCATTATCAGCAGACTAAAAACTTGCTGGTGAGCTACAGTGAGTCACCAAAAGGGTTCTTCTAATTGACAGTACTTGAACAAGTCTATGCGACTGATCAGGCCAGATCACTTATTAATGAATTAAAAGAAGAACATGGTAACTTAATATTTCATCAATCTGGAGGATGCTGTGACGGCTCAAGTCCAATGTGTTTGAAAGAAGGTATGATGATCATTGGAGATGTTGATGTGCAGCTTGGTGAAATTGAAGGGGTGCCATTTTATATGAATCACAAACAATATGAATACTGGAAGCATACACAGATTACTTTAGATGTTGTTGAAGGCATCGGCGGTATGTTTAGTGTAGAAGGACCGAGAGGTGTCCGGTTTCATATTAGAAGTGAACCGATAGAATAAAAAAGAGTCACATATGACTGAGTAATGTCATATGTGACTCTTTTATTTTTAAAGCTCTTCTTTTTTAGTTCTTCTAAAGACCGTGAAAACACTGCCGACCATGAGCAGTAAGCTGGCAAGAAGCGTCGTGTTTCTAGCCGCTTCACCTGTATTTGGAAGGATGTCTTCTATCGTTGAAGTAACGGCGTTGCCATTGTCTGAAACGACTGCTGTATAAGCATTTTCTGTATGATCTGAAATGTTATTTTCAGTGGCCGATATGATGCTTGAATCGACTGTCTGCTGTCCGTCAGCAATCATATTTTCAGCTGATGAAGATACTTCAGAAACAATATTCTCTTCAGCACTTTCATTGCCGTTACTACTAGAATTATCACTGTTCTGATCTATTATGCCGGCGGCATCTTCATCTGTGTTGTCTTCATTCGTATTTTCTTCTGCTGTTTCAGACTCGAGCAGAGACTCAAGTGAGAAGGTTGAAATAGTACCTGAGAGTTCGTGTCCGATAACAAGCATTGGAATGCCATCAGGGCTATTTTCTGCTGAAACGAAGTCCATGCCCTCAGGAGAAATATCAGTCAGTGAAGCATCGTAAATATAGTCCACAAAATATGGCGCATCTGGATTTGTAACATTATATATGAAAAATCCTCCAGTTCTTTCGGAACCGATAAAGGCATACTGCTGCTCTCCGACAGTACCGACAACAACCGACTCTGTTTCAGGACCTTTGTTATCGCTGCGTCCGTCCATAGTCAGTTCATCCGGCGCTTCGATGTCAACATTAAACCAGTCTGGATTGTATTTTAGAGTCTGCTGTTCAAAGTCATCACCGCTGTCGTAAACCATCTGCATATCAGAAGCACGCAGTATAGAGAATGAACGTGCACCGAACGCCACGATTGCTCTGTGGATATCGCCATCTTTAAACGGATGATCCATAGTGACGGTTAATCTTCCAAGCTAATCATCATCAAACAAACCATTTGCGACTAGTAAATCGAGCTCTTCCTGAGTAAAGCCTTCATAGTACTGAGCATCCAGTTGAATCAAATCTTTAATATCGCTGACTCTCGTTTCTTCACTGTACCCATCGTAATCTTGAGAATCACCTTCGTTAGCAGTGACAATATATGTTTCTCCGTTTACTTCATATAGAGAAACTGCATCCGGCTGATACATACCAAGAACAGGAACGGGTTTAATATTTGCACCGCCGTCTTTATCGGAAGCATCGAGACCCATGCCTGCTACAGAATGATCTTTATATCCCATAGAAGAAATTTCGGTAAATTGTTTATTTTCGATATCAAACTTTCCAATAGCGCTGACTTCCTGGAAAGCAACATAGGCATACTCGCTATTTTTATCTACAACGATATATTCAGGCTCGGCATTCAGGTGATACGCTTCGGGATTCGGACCGAGCGGTCTGAAATCTTCAGGTAAATCTTCAGCAGTAACATCGACAGTTGTGACATCGTCTTGAGTCAGCTGATCCGGAGATTGGTCAGTAGAAATGACAGACACACCGCCTGCAGGGTTTACAGTATATTCATCGTTTAATTCACCCTCATTTGCAACGAGTAAATAACGGCCGTCAGGTGTGAAAGTAACCATATCAGGCAGAGCACCGACTGTTAAACGATTTAAATAAGCACCGATACTGTCGAAGAAAACAACTTGACCATTATCCGTTTTAACTTTAGCGGGAGCCGCAACGGCAATGTATTCACCGCTGGGATTAATAGCGACACTAGTTAAGTCACCTGCTTCAATACCGTAATCTTCTAAAAAGATTTGGTCGACTAATGTCATGTTATCAGTAGAGGCATCGATAATATCGAGAGATGTTTCATAGCCGTTGACTGAATATAAATATTTGTTTTTGCTGTTGAACTGTACGATTTCAGTACCTGCTTCATCAAATGGGGCACCAGTTTCGTAACGGCCCTTATGAGACACTTTTACTTCTTCGTTCGATGTCTCAGGATAATCAGATTTTACTGTTTCTTGTGAAACATCATCTTGAGTCACTTCGGATTCTGCAACATTATCTGCAGGCACTTCAGTCACTGTTTCTTCAATTGCCGGTTCCTCAGTCATTACTTCATCCTGTAAATGTGATTCAACTGGTTCATTCTCAGTATCTTCAGCAATTTCTTCAACAGTCACTTCTTCTTCAGTAATTACAGCTTCATCAACAAGAATATTTGACTCTTCCTCAGGTACTTCTTCAACTTCAGTTTCTAAATTGTCTTCAGTCACTTCCTCAGTAATGACAGTTTCTTCAGTGTTATCATTATGAGCAATCTCATCTGCAGGAGCAGCTTCGGATACAGGAGTTTCTTCAGCAGGGAGTTCTTCAGTCTGTTCAGCAGTTTCGTCAGCAGCTGCAGTATCTTCAGTCACTTCTGCCCCTTCTGCAGTTTGACTGAAACCTGTAATAAGTAATGATCCCAGGAGAATAGACCCTACCCCTGTTTTCAATTTTCTAATACCATATGTATTCCTTTTGCCAGTGCTGTTTTGAATGTTCATAAGTATCCTCCGATTATTTAGTTTTCGTAATTAAAAGTAGCATAGCACTGTTAAGTTAATGTTTATTTAAGTATAGAAAATGTAAAAATTTTTAAAATATCTATATAGACGAATATATATATAGATGGTAATCTATATATATAATTTAATGGGGGTTAAAATATGACTTACAATGAAACTGCTTCACTATTAAAAATAATAGCGGACCCGAGCCGTCTCGAAATATTAGATTTACTATCCTGCGGAGAGCTGTGCGGATGTGACTTACTTGAACACTTTGATTTTTCTCAGCCAACTTTGAGTCATCATATGAAGATGCTTGTAAACAGTAATTTTGTGTCAAAAAGAAAAGCGGGCAACAAAGTGATGTACCAGATTAACCATTCAACGATGAACAATCTTTCTAATCATCTGCAGTTAATCAATACAGAAAATGACAACTGTGCATGTCGAACGATGAAAAAAGGTGTCTGTTAAATGACCATACTTGCAAGCGTTATTTTTATAATTACTTTAATATTTGTAATCTGGCAGCCTAGAGGTCTGGACATTGGTATTACTGCAATGGCTGGTGCAACGCTAGCCGTTATAACAGGTGTTGTATCGCTTGGCGATATAGTAGAAGTCACAGGGATTGTCTGGAATGCGACGCTGACATTTGTTGCCGTTATTCTCATCTCTCTAATCTTAGATGAAGTAGGTTTTTTTGAATGGTCTGCACGTCATATGGTTAAAGCTTCTAAGGGAAACGGACTGAAAATGTTTATATATATTGCAATCCTTGGATCTGTTGTCTCTGCATTTTTTGCCAACGATGGTGCTGCATTAATCTTGACACCAATTGTTTTAGCTATGGTGCGCAATTTAAACTTTAAGGAGAAAGTGATTTTTCCATTTGTCATTGCCAGCGGCTTTATTGCAGACACGACTTCACTGCCTTTAATCGTCAGTAATTTAGTTAATATCGTGTCAGCTGATTATTTTAGTATTGTATTTATTGAATATTTTTTACATATGATTATACCGAATATATTTTCACTGGTTTCAAGTATTCTCGTTCTGTGGTTATTCTTTAGAAAGTCCATTCCTGGATCGTTTGATGACAGCAGTTTAAAATTGCCGCATGAGGCGATTAAAGATAAAAATATGTTTAAACTATCATGGGCAGTACTGATACTGCTTCTGACAGGTTATTTAGCCAGTGAATTTATACAGGTACCCGTTTCATTCATTGCAGGATTTATCGCTATAATATTTCTGCTTCTGGCAAGTAAATCTGAAGTAGTCAGCGTGTCGAGGGTTGTCAAAGGCGCGCCGTGGAACATCGTTGTATTTTCTATTGGAATGTATGTAGTTGTCTTCGGTTTAAGAAATGCGGGTCTGACTGATGTCTTGGCAGATCTTATTGTCGATATAACTGAATATGGTCTTTTGGCGACCGTGATGGGTATGGGGGCAATTGCAGCGATACTGTCATCTGTTATGAACAATATGCCGACAGTTATGATTAATGCGATAGCAATCAGCGACACCGGAACAACTGATGTGATTAAAGAAGGCTTAATTTATGCGAACGTTATCGGTTCTGATTTAGGTCCGAAAATAACACCGATTGGTTCATTGGCGACGCTCTTGTGGCTTCACGTACTTGCGAAAAAAGATATGAAGATATCATGGGGCACATATTTTAAAATTGGGATATTGATTACACCACCTGTGCTAATTATGACATTGATGGGTCTGTATCTTGCACTGCTGTTATTTTAAAGGAGGATGAACATGAAGAAAAAGACGATATATTTTGTATGTACAGGAAACTCGTGCCGCAGTCAGATGGCTGAAGGACTGGGTAAGGAAATACTAGGTGAAGGCTGGAATGTATATTCCGGCGGTATAGAAGCGCACGGCGTGAATGCTAATGCCGTAAAAGCTATGTTAGAAACAGGTATTGATATCAGCGGGCAAACCTCTGATTTGATTCAGCAAGATATTTTGAATCAATCAGATTTAGTCGTCACTTTGTGCAGCGATGCAGATAAGAATTGCCCAGTACTGCCGCCTAATGTCACGAAGGCACATTGGGGATTTGATGATCCGGCAGGAAAAGAATGGGCAGAATTTCAAAGAGTCAGAGATGAAATTGGGGAACGGATTAAACAGTTTAAAGAAACCGGGAGATAAAAATTGGCTGGGACTCTTATAAATGAAGTTCCCAGCCATTTTCTATTTTTTCATTTGTATCTCTAAAAGTGTTTTCAAAACATGCACCGTCGTCACGCAGTCGTCCAATGATGTCCATTCCTTCGGATTATGGCTGATGCCGTCTTTACTGCGTGCAAATATCATAGCAACTGGAAGTTCCAGGCCGATATTCATAGAATCATGCCCTGCTCCGCTCGGCAGTTCCATCGGCTCAATACTCATATCTGTTAAAATATCTTGCAGTTCATTTTTATAAGTATCATCAATTGGAATGGGTTTTACACGGGAAGTAACGCTCGCTGTAACGCCGATATTCCTATCTACAGCAATTGTTTCTGCTCTATCTTGGACAAGTTCAATCAGCTGATTACGAGTATCTTCATGAATATCTCTAATATCGACAATCATTTTTACTGATTCGGGTATAACATTAGCACCGTTTGGTGTAACGGTCAGTTTACCGACTGTAGCAACTGCCGTATCGCTGACTTTTGGAGGAAGTTTTTCCAGTTCACTGACAAAGCGTCCTGCAGCAACCAATGCATCTTGTCTGTCATTCATTGGTGTATTTCCTGCATGTCCGGCTAATCCTTTAAATTCTACTTCGAGCCAAGCCTGTCCGGCAATACCGCTGACAATACCTACCGGGAGATTGTTTTTCTCCAATAATTTACCTTGTTCGATATGAGCTTCGGTAAAGAAGTTCCAGTCTCTTTTTTCAATGTTTTTAAATGCTTCCAGTGAAGAACCGTAGGCTTTTAATACCGTTGATAAGTCCGAACCATCGCTGTCTCTTAAAATACTGATGAGCTGATCATCCACTAACCCCATATACGCTCTGCTGCCGAATACCCCGCTCGAGAAACGTGCGCCTTCTTCATCAGAAAAGATAACGACTTCATATGATTTTTCAGGAGTATACGATGAAGCTTTCCATGCTTCTGCGACTTCCAATGCCGCCAGTACCCCAAGTACACCGTCAAAGTTCCCGCCTGAGGGTACTGTATCAAGGTGTGAACCGGAGGCAATAGATGAAGTATCATCATTGCCTTTCAATCGTCCGAAGACATTACCTGCAGCATCTTCCGTCACAGTTAATCCGGCATCCTTCATCCAGCTGATGACTAAATTCTTGGCTTGCCTTTCTTCTGGGGAAAATCCCTTACGACTGACGCCGCCTTCAGGTACTGTACCAATTTTAGAAATAGCATCGAATCTTTCAGCCAGCCGTTTTCCATCTATTCCATCTGAACTCAGTTCGGTATTATAATCTTTTAATAATTTTTCTAGCATAAGGTTATTTCCTCCTGTGTAAATTACTTTCTGACTGGCTTACGCAGCCATGCCGCAATAGCGAGTATAATTAGTGCAAAGCCGAGATAACCCATAACAACATAGACACTGCCGACAAGAGTTGTAAACCCGACCATGCTTGCGATGAATCCAAGGATGCCAATCACAATGACCGCCGGACGGAAAGACTTGCTTTCAGGTGCTATAAAACGAACTGTAAAGGAATACAGCATACCGACAGCAGTATTATATATCATTCCAAGCAATGCGATTGCGGTCAGCAGCCCTACTGCCGGGTGTATTTGACTGGCAAGTTCAAGAGTAGGCATTTCTTTGCCGCCAACGATATCAATTCTAACCAACATGGCAATATGAATCAGTATAATTAAAACACCTAACATCAAACCGCCGAGTATACCGCCCATACCTGCGACTTTTTTATTCCTTTCATTTCCTGTCATTATAATCAGTAGTGCTGCACCTGCTGCCAAGTTATAAGATACATACAAGAAAGCACTTAAGAGCCAGTTGGATGTTGCTGAAGTTTCTTCTCTAGCCAGGGCATCTGCTTCAGCTAATGACAGGTCCATCGTAAAAATAGAGTATATTAAGATGATAAAAATAATGGCAATTAAATACGGCGTGATTGTCGCTATAATACCGATGATTTTATTTGTATTAAGCAATAACGTTAAAATAACGGCAATGGCCATAATAACACTGCCGGCTGCTGCACTAATTCCGAACATTTGATTGAATGTTGATCCTGCTCCGGCAAACATGACGACTGCGACTCCAAAAAGGAAAAATGTAATCACTATATCGAGTATCGGCCCAATGTATTTACCGCCTATGTAATATAAAACTGTTTTATGAGAATCAGCTTTTAAGTTTGTTCCCAGTCTTGCAAAAGTGAAGCCTAGAAATATAAAAAGCAGAGCAGTAACGATACCGCCTATAGTCCCCATCATTCCAAAGCTGGTAAAGTATTGCATGACTTCTTGACCGGAGGCAAATCCTGCTCCGACGATTAAGCCGACAAAGGCACTCCCTATTTGAAAACTTCTTTTCATATGCATCTTTCCTTTGTCTTATTTATAGTGTTTTTTTGATTTAGTAAATGACTCAACAGTGTCGCGATTAATTTTATATCCAATACCAGGAAGTTCAGGTACTTTAATTACACCATGTTCCGAGACGACTTCAGGTTCTATAATATCTTTATCCCAATATCTGCTGGAGCTGGCTGTATCGCCGGGTAAAGTAAAATTAGATAAAGTTGTGAGTGCAACGTTATGCGCCCTGCCGACACCCGATTCAAGCATTCCGCCGCACCATACGGGAATGTTATTTTCCTTACAGTAATTATGGATTTTAACGGCTTCAGTTAAACCCCCGACTCGTCCTATTTTAATATTGATAATTTTAGTGCTGCCGAGCTCCACTGCTTTTCTGGCATCTTCAAGAGAGTGGATACTTTCATCTAGACAAATTGGTGTTTTCAGTTCTTTTTGTAATGTTGCGTGGTCGATAATATCATCTGAAGCGAGCGGCTGCTCAATCATCATCAAGTCAAAATCATCGAGCTGTTTTAGTAAATCTATATCCTCCAGACGGTAAGCAGAATTCGCGTCGGCCATAATAGCGACATCTGGGAAAGTGTTGCGCAGTGTACGCATTACTTCGACATCCCAGCCTGGCTTAATCTTAACTTTTATTCGTTTGTATCCTTCATTGATAAAACCATCTACAATCTCTACCAATTCTTCAATAGAATCCTGTATACCTATGCTTATACCAACATCGATTGTTTTTCTTGTACCGCCGAGAGCACTGGCAAGAGACTGATTAGTCTGCTGGGCATATATATCCCATACAGCAGCTTCAATTGCAGATTTTGCCATATTATTTTTACGAATTGATGAAAATATTTCAGTTACTTGATCAGGATGGCTGATTTCTTTATGTAAGATAAGGGGTATTAAAAAATCTTCCAGCATATTCCAGTTCGTTTGTACGGTTTCTTCGCTGTAAAATGGAACATTAAAAGCGACAGATTCTCCCCAGCCTGAAGTTCCATCTGTATCGACTGCTTCCAGCAGCAGAAACTCCCTAGTTTCAAATGTACCGAAGCTGGTTGTAAATGGTGCTTTTAAATCCATTTCCATATGTCTAATAGTTATATTGTCTATTTTCATTTTTGATTTCCTCCAAGTTTTAACGTATCTTTTTTTACAAATATGTAGTGTGCCGTATATTTCCCGGGAATTAATTGAATAGCTGCATAGCCGGATTCAAATAGTTTATTAAATAATTCTCTCGTCTTCATTCTCCAGTCGAGTGCAGCGTTCTTGTCTTCATTTTTTATACGCTGGAAATCTTTTGGAACTTCTACAGCATAAACTGCTTCAGTAAGTGATGTATCGTCCAGCTGACTGCAGACCGGTACTTGACTGTGATTACTGACTGAATTTAAGAAAATTAGATTGTCATATACCGGCGGGTTTTTAACATGGTCACTCGTGATATGCCAGTGGACTTCAAAACGGTCAGATGGAAGTCCTTTGTTTAAACCGTCTTTCATCTCGCCGTATGCATTTTCCATATACACTGAAGAAATGCCATTAAGTTTTGATAAATTTAAATATCCGTTTCTTGTTTCAAGCGGATCGTAGGTCCAATGAATCTCTGTATAGCCTTTTTGCTGTGCAATTTCCAATTGCTTTTTCTTCAGCTGTTCTCCTATTTTCTTAGAACGGTACTCAGTTTCAATCCCAAGCATATGTGAGCATAAATAGACCTGATCATCTTTAAATCCGGCAAATCCATAGCTGAAGCCTATAATCCTATTGCTGTCGAATGCACCGACAATTATCCCGCCATTTTTAACTGCGGTTAATGTCTGATGAACCGGAAGAGATTCCATGCCCCACACGTTTTGCTCAATGATTTCTAATTGTTCCAGTTCTTCGATATTAGTCAGTTCTTTGAGTGTAATCATGTCTAACCTTCTTTATCTGAAAAAGTAATTTTTTCCTAACATTAGCACAATAGATGTCGGAATACAACAAATTTTCTGATAACGTAAAGTTTGTAAAAATATATTAAATTTAATATAAAATACTTGATATTTAGAATTCGAAGTATTATACTTCATATATATTAAATTTAATATATTACTCTGTGCTGGAAAGGGAGGTGCAAACATGAACGAAAAAGAAGCGAGAATTAATGCATTTACAGTGTTTATCAAATCCTCACAGTCAGTCCAAAAACTCATTAAACAGGATTTTTTGAAGAAAGAAATTAACCTCAATGAATATGCAGTAATGGAACTGTTGTATCACAAAGGAGACCAGCCGATTCAAGCTATCGGTAAAAAGATACTGATGGGCGGAGGCAGCATCACGTATGTCATCGACAAACTTGAGAAGAAAAAGTTTCTGTACAGAAGAAAATGTCCTGAAGACAGACGAGTAATGTTTGCTTGTATGACGGATGAAGGCAGAGCATATATGGATAAAAGAGTCACGGAACAGGAAGCGCTGATCAATACGATTTTTGATGAGTGGAACGATGATGAAGTTGAAGATGCAATTCAATTATTGAAGAGAATCGGTATGCACGCAGAGAGCTTATTAAAATAAAATTTGGAGGAATTTATAATGACCAATAATAATTTAAAAGGGATACACCACGTTACTGCAATGACGAATAACGCGATGAGAAATTATGAATTTATGACCAAAGTTGTCGGTATGAGACTGGTTAAAAAAACTGTAAATCAGGATGATATTCAAACCTACCATACATTTTTTGCAGATGACGTCGGTTCACCAGGTACAGATATGACATTTTTTGATTTCCCGAACAATCCTAAAGGATCTAAAGGTACAAACTCTATTTCAAGAACGGGTCTCAGAGTGCCGAATGATGCAGCGCTTGAATATTATTTAAACCGCTTTGAAGAACACAATGTTAAGCATGAGGGGATTCAAGAATTATTCGGTAAAAAAGTACTGCCTTTTGAAGAAGAAGACGGGCAGCGATACCAGCTGTTTTCTGATGAAAATAACGAAGGTGTCGCTCCGGGTCAGCCATGGAAAAATGGTCCGGTCCCTGAAGATAAAGCAGTTTATGGTTTAGGACCCATTGAAATTACTGTCAGCTACTACGATGATTTCAAAAAAGTACTGACTGATATATATGGTATGAAACCCATTCTTGAAGAAGATAAAGTAACGCTCTTAAACGTCGGCGAAGGCGGTAACGGCGGTCAGGTTATTCTTCGTAAAGATGAAGGTGCGGAAGGACGTCAAGGCTACGGTGAAGTTCACCACGTATCATTCAGAGTAGAAGATCAGGCTGCATTAGCATCATGGGAAGAAAAATATAAACAAATCGGTATAGGCAATTCAGGTCTCGTAGACCGCTTTTATTTCGGTGCTTTATATGCACGTATCGGTCATATTCTTATTGAATTGTCTACAGACGGACCTGGTTTTATGGATGATGAACCTTATGAAACATTAGGTGAAAGCCTGGCACTACCGCCATTCCTTGAGCCAAAACGCGAATATATTGAATCGCAGATCAGACCATTCGACACGACGCGAAATAAATAATAGGAGTAATTAAAATACAGGCAATTAAAAGAATTCATCATATTACAGCTATCGTTGGAGATCCAAACGAAAACATTAAATTTTACAGAGATGTTCTGGGCTTAAGAATGGTTAAACAGACGGTCAATTTTGATGATTCCGGTGTTTATCATCTGTACTTTGCAGACTATGACGGGACTCCGGGAACGGTAATCACTTTCTTTAACTGGATGGTGGACAGACCCGGACAAAAAGGAAGCGGACAAGTTGGACGAATCGGCTTTAGAATTCCCAAAGGCAGCATGAGCGAATGGCAGCAGCATTTTGATAAATTGAATATCTCGACTAAGATCAGCCAATTATTCGGACAGGACACGTTGGAATTCGATGATGTTCACGGAC
>Ga0079226_10003616_pt1 | contig 11829 bp, 11 predicted proteins | sample Poulit2014_FD_76345 | JGI IMG/M metagenome (GOLD analysis project Ga0079226, IMG submission 76345) | Agricultural soil microbial communities from Georgia to study Nitrogen management - Poultry litter 2014 | ecosystem: Environmental > Terrestrial > Soil > Agricultural land | place: USA: Georgia... | reverse complement strand
TGATCAAAAATTAGCCATGAATGTGGATTATGAAGCCTATTTTCCAACACTGGATGCTTTAAAAGAAAAATACAAAGAACGCCTAACAATTAAAACCGGTTTAGAGTTTGGGATGCAGACGATAACAGTGGAGCCTTTTCAAAAACTGTTCAACAAATATCCTTTAGATTTTGTTATTTTATCTTGCCATCAAGTGAATAATTTAGAATTTTGGACCGGTGCATTTCAAAAAGGCCGTACACAAGATGAATATCAGCATTTATATTACGAAGAGATCTATAAAGTCATTCAAATGTATAAAGAATATTCGATATTAGGGCATCTTGATTTGATTCAACGTTACAGTGATACCATCGAATCACCGTTAGAAAAGCACTTTGACATTATTGAAGCGATTCTAAAGCAAGCCATTTATGATGGGAAAGGCATTGAAATTAACACATCCAATGTTCGTTATAAATTAAAAGATTTAACGCCAGCTTATGCCATTTTAAAATTGTATTATGAATTAGGCGGGGAAATAATTACAGTAGGTTCAGATGCTCATGTGGCAGAAGATGTAGGAGATCGCTTAGATATTTCGTATGATATTTTACGTGAACTGGGTTTCCGTTATATTACAACTTTTGATAAAATGAAGCCTAAGTTCAATAAACTATAAGCATCATAAATAATAACTCAAGATAGTAAAAGCATCTTGGGTTTTTGTTTTTCAAAAATTTGGTAAAATAGGTAAGAAGATAGACTAAAAGGGAGGAGCTATCTAGTGAAAATTGGTTTTATTTCAGATTTACATGTTGATCGAAATTTTGAAGCTCCTACAATCGAATATTTAAAAGCGTTGCTACAAATAATCAATAACCAAAAATTGGAAATGCTTGTCATTGGTGGGGATATTTCAAATCATTATTCAATGACCATCTGGTTTGTCGAAGAACTGCAAAAACAAGCAGAAATACCGGTATACTTTATTCCAGGAAATCATGATTTTTGGGAAGAGCAAGAGGCAACTAAAGATACGCCAGGTATTTATCAACTTTATAAAGACCATCCGCAGAGTTTAATTGAAAATCCTTTAAAAATTAATGAGAATTATACTTTGATCGGACACCCTGGTTGGTATAATCATGCGATATATGATCAAGAAAAATTTACTCCAGATGAGATTGAACGAGGAAAATTTCGTTGGACGTATTGGCAAGATAAATTACGACTAGATTGGGGAATGGAAGACCAAGAAGTTTCTCAAAATTTTTCAGAAATCATTAAACAAGATTTAGAGAAAGTAACGACTGAAAATATTATTTTACAAACTCACATCGTTACAATTCCTGAATATACAATGCCTATGCCTCATCGTGTATTTGATTTTTTTAATGCCTATATTGCGACAGATGATTTAAAAAATATCTATAAAGAATATCCAATCACTCACCAAATTATGGGGCATGTCCATTTTCGGGAAAAAATATCCAAAGAACAGACCCAATTTATTACGAATTCGCTAGGGTATCGGAGAGAATGGCGGGGGAAAAATTTGTATAAAGAACTTCAAAAGAGCTTGTTTATTTTAGATTTAGAAGATGAAGGAAATTGACTTACAGTATCTAATAAAATAGTAACACTTGCTTATCGTTTTAAATCATAGATAAATTTACATTTAGAAAATGAAGAAATGCAGTAGAGTAAACGGAAATAGTCCTTTTTAAATCAATCAATGCAAAAATTGAGCTCACAATGATTTTTCTAGATTAATAAACGTAGGTTAGTCATACGAATAGAAAAAATTGAAAGCCGTTTGTTCTTTAAGTGTTGTCCTCTATTTTAATAGGTTATTTATTAGTTTTATAATAAAGAAAACGCTATAATGAATTTAGAAATATTAAATCAGATAAGGAGCGGATATGGATGACACATGTCGTTTATACAAATTACTGGATTAATCAACGCGATGATGTAAAAAAAGAACACGGAAGTTACAAAACAGAACAAGAAGCGATAGATGCGATATTGACTTGGTGGGAAATTCATAATCAAAAGCATCGAGATGTTTTGTATGAGCGTACAAATCGTGGGGCTCTAGAAATATTATATGGGGATGCAAATTATTATTATCGTATTGAGAAGCGAGAAACAGCGGAACCACTACCATCAACCGCCTATAAAGTGAAGTCAAAAGGAGAAATTGAAGCACTGCGAGCGAAACATCAATTAGATGAGGCCGCGTTTATTTTTGATGAATTACCAGAACCTTATCGTGATCGTTTAGTTTTAGCGATCGGCGATAGTAGTATGTGTAGAGAGTATTCTTATACGGAAGATGGTCAACCGATTGTAAAGCTCGAATCAAACTAAAATAGATAAATAAAAAATAATAGAACACACTATCCGGCAGATTTTTGATTTTTCTGTCGGATTTATTTAAGTATTTTTGTCATTTTTACTTTATAATCTCTCAAAAATAAATTCCAAAATCAATAAACAATTTTATTTTTGGGACATTAGGAATTTCTGGAACAATTGGTTCATTTGTACTACAATATACAAGAGTATAATTTAAAAAATAACGGAAAAATAAGAAAAAAATATTCAAACTATAGTAAAATGGGGAATAGAAGAAGATGAGATATGAAGATGATGGTTTAGCCCTTCATACAGATCTGTATGAAATAAATATGGCTTATACCTATTGGAAAAAAGGGAATGCGGATAAAAAAGCTGTTTTTGAAGTTTACTACCGTGAGAACCCGTTTGGAATGGGTTATACAATATTTGCTGGTCTGGAACGAATTGTTAACTATATTAATGACCTGACTTTTACAGAATCAGATCTTCAATATTTAAGAAATGAAATCGGATTCGAAGAAGAGTTTTTAGAGTACTTAAAAAACTGGAAATTTAGAGGGACAATCCGCTCAATGCGTGAAGGTGAAATTGCTTTTGCAGAGGAGCCGCTGATGCAAGTGGAAGGTCCTATTTTAGATTGTCAAATTATCGAAACAGCTTTACTAAATGTGATTAACTATCAGACATTAATTGCGACAAAAGCTTCTAAAGTAAAAACTGCAGCAGAAGATGATACCGTAATGGAATTTGGTGCTCGTAGAGCACAAGAGATGGATGCCTCGCTTTGGGGGGCACGCGCCGCTTATATTGGTGGAGTGGAGTCGACAAGTAATACACGTGCTTCAAAAGTATTTGGAATTCCTGCATCTGGGACACATGCTCATGCTTTAGTACAAGCTTATCGCGATGAATATAGAGCGTTTAAAGCTTATGCAGAGACACATAAAGATTGTGTATTTTTAGTCGATACCTTTGATTCGATTAATTCAGGTGTTCCAAATGCGATCCGAGTAGCGAATGAATTTGGCGATAAAATAAATTTTGTAGGTGTCCGTTTAGATTCTGGAGATTTATCCTACCAATCAAAAAGAGTTCGTGAACAATTAGATGAAGCGGGTTATCCAGATGCGAAAATCTTTGCCTCTAACGACTTAGATGCGACCACAATCCAAAGTCTGAAAATGCAAGGGGCAAAAATTGATGTATGGGGTGTAGGGACTAAATTAATTACAGCTTATGATCAGCCTGCATTAGGTGCTGTATATAAGATTGTTTCTGTTGAAGGAAATGATGGCAAAATGCACCACACTCTAAAATTAACAGCCAATCTTTCAAAAATTTCTACTCCTGGTAAAAAACAAATTTGGCGTATTCGTTCAAATAACGATACAAAACCAGAAGGAGATTTAGTCACCTTAGAACATGAAAGACCGGATCTTGAAGATGAATTGTTTATGTTCCATCCGCAGTTTACTTATATTAATAAAACAGTGGTTGATTTTATTGCACGCCCATTGTTAAGTGAAGTTTTTGTAGATGGAAAACAAGTGTATGAACTTCCAGATCTTGAAGAAATTAAGAAGTATACAGAAGACCGTCTGAGTGAACAGTATGAAGAACATCGTCGAATTTTGAACCCAGAACAATATCCAGTAGATTTATCACAGGAACTTTATGATGTAAAAGTGGATACCATTAATTATTATCGCGAAAAACCAGTAGAAGCAGATAAATGATAAGAACATTGGCATCTTATACTTAAAAAGTAAAGGAAGATAAAATAAATGACGACTTTACAAGAAAAAATTATCTCGGAAATGGGTGCTCAGCCTAAAATTGATGCAAAAGAGGAAATCAGAAAATCGATTGAATTTATGAAAGATTACCTTAAAAGATATCCTTTTTTAAAAACTTTTGTCCTCGGTATTTCCGGAGGGCAGGATTCTACACTACTTGGAAAGCTTGCACAATTAGCGATTGAAGAAATGCGTGAGGAGACAGGCGAGGGCGCTTATCAATTTATCGCAGTGCGCATGCCTTATGGTGTTCAAGGTGATGAAAAGGATGCAATCGAAGTGATTGATTGGATTCAGCCTGACCAACAAATGGTAATAAATATTAAAGAATCTGTTGATTCAGTTGTCGATGAGATTGAAAGACAAGGGAAAGTTATCTCAGATTTTAATAAGGGGAACATAAAAGCACGCCAACGCATGATTGTTCAATATGCGATTGCAGGGGACACGAATGGGGTAGTGCTAGGTTCAGATCATGCAGCTGAATCTGTAACAGGTTTTTATACAAAGTTTGGAGATGGTGCGGCAGATATTATGCCTTTATTCCGTTTAAATAAAAGACAAGGAGCTGAGTTATTAAAAGAATTAGCTTCCCCAGAACATTTTTACACTAAAATTCCTACGGCTGACTTACAAGATAATCTTCCAGCTCTATCAGATGAAACGGAGCTAGGCGTTAGCTATGAACATATTGATGATTATTTAGAAGGAAAAGAAGTGCCGGAAGAAGCAAAAGAGAGAATCGAAGAATTATACTTAAAGTCTCGACATAAAAGGCACTTACCAATCAACATATTTGATGATTTTTGGAAAGACTAGGAGGATAAAAAGTATGAGTAAAGTAATAATTAATGCAAAAATATATACAGGTGAAACAATCATTGATGAAGGATATATCCGCTTTAATGGAGAAATAGAATCCGTGGATACTATGGATAATTATCAAGAAGCAGATGGAGAACAGGTAATTGATGCTACTGGGAAAGTAGTTGTTCCTGGATTCATAGATATTCACAGTCATGGAGGATATGGCTCAGATGCTATGGATGCGGATCCTGAAGTGATTAATGAAATGACTAAAAAAATGCTACAAGAAGGTATTACAAGTTATTTCCCAACAACCATGACGCAAAGTGATGAAAACATTGAGAATGCATTAGCCGGTATAAAAGAAGCTAAAAAATCAAATCCAATGATTCAAGGTATTCACCTAGAAGGGCCATTTGTTTCTCCAGAGTATAAAGGGGCTCAACCTGAAAAATACATGCGTGCAGCAGATGCTGAAACAATAAAACGGTGGAATGAAATTAGTGGCGGAAATATCCGTTTAGTCACTTATGCTCCTGAAATGGGGGATGTTTCTGCATTTGAAGATTATTGTTTAGAAAATAATATTGTCCTATCCGCAGGTCATACTGGAGCAACTTATGAACAATTAGAAGACTCAAAAGTGTCGCATATTACTCACTTATTTAATGGACAGTTAGGTATCCATCATCGTGAAGCGGGTGTAGCAGGTTTTGGTTTGCTTAAAGATGATATAAATGTGGAAATGATTGTCGATGGTTTCCATATTGTTCCACCAATGGTTAAATTCGCTTATAAAACCAAAGGGGCCGATGGAATTGTATTAATTACCGATTCGATGAGAGCAAAAGGCAGCCCAGAAGGCGAGAGCGAACTTGGTGGACAAAAAGTTATCGTAAAAGACAAACAAGCACGCTTAGAAAGTGGCTCATTAGCAGGATCTGTATTAATGTTTAATGATGCCTTTAAAAATATGATTAAATTTTCAGGATGTAGCATTGAGGAAGCAGTTAAGATGAGTTCTGTCAACCAAGCGAGAGAATTTGGTTTAGAAAATAAAGGACTTTTAAAAGCTGGAAAAGACTCAGATATATTAGTGTTAGACAATGAATTAACAGTTGAACAAACAATTTTAGGAGGAGATGTTCATGAGTTCAAATAAAAATATTGAAATTGTTGTGGTAAAAGATGCAAAGGAAGGTGGAAAAAAAGCCTTCGAATTAGTAAAGCAATCATTAGAAGATGGTATGAAAGTCATAGGTTTACCAACAGGTAGTACGCCGGAAACAATGTATGCGGAGCTACGCGATAGTGACTTAGATTTTTCTGATGTAACAGCCATTAATTTAGATGAATATATTGGCCTTCCAGCAGATCACGAGCAAAGTTATGCTCACTTTATGAAAGAAGAATTATATAATGCCAAGCCATTTAAAGAAACACATATTCCAGATGGTCTAGCTTCTGAAGAAGAGGAGACAACTCGTTATAATAAAGTGATTGAAGACAATCCAATTGATCTACAAATTTTAGGTATTGGAACAAATGCCCACTTAGGATTTAATGAGCCAGGAAGTTCTTTTGATAGTTTGACAGAGAAAGTTGAATTAACAGAAGATACGATCGAAGCAAATAAACGTTTCTTTGAATCAGCGGATGAAGTTCCTCGCTATGCTTATTCAATGGGACTAGCTTCTATCATGTCCGCCAATAAAATTTTACTTCTTGCTTATGGAGAAAATAAAGCAGAAGCAATCGCAAATGCGGTGAATGGACCTGTTACGGAAGATGTTCCTGCAAGTATTTTACAAAAACATGGGAATGTAGTATTTATTATTGATGAAGATGCTGCAAGTAAATTGTAAAATTTTCAAAAAATAAAATAAGACTACATAAAAAAGACTATTGTTTCGTTTAATTACACGAGACAATAGTCTTTTAAATAATGATTAATATTCAGTTACTGCTTCATCAATATTTGAATCTTCTTCGTAATAATTTCCTTCATCATAATTTTCTTGATATTCATTCGTATCTTCTTGCTCAATGGCCTCTTCTGAAGTTTCTAATCCTAAATGTTTTTTTAATTCATTTTGAACTTTGAATAAAGATTCTTCATAAGGTTGCCAAGTGTACACATTAAGATCGTAATGTGGAAAATAAGTAGAATCAGCATAACCATCTAAGGTTAATTGTTCAATATCCGTAATGGCACTCGAGTAATTAGAGGCCACCGAAATCATTTGTTGCCCTGTAGCATTGGTATGGAGATAGGGCTCAATCGAATTTAAAATCTTTGTTAAATTCTTTACGGTGTTAAATGAAGCTAACTCTTCTAGGATGTTTATCATAACTTCTTGTTGTCGGTCTTGGCGACCAAAATCTCCTCGAGGATCTTTCTTACGCATTCGAGCATAAGCTAGAGCTTCTTCACCATTTAATTCTTGTTTACCTTCTACAATTTCAACGGGTTTACTAGGGGTCCGATAGTTACTTTGAGTAAATGCAAGGTCTGAATCTACAGTGACTCCGCCGACTGCATCTACTAATTCAATTAGACCATCAAAATCCATTGTGGCATAAAAATGTATCGGAATGTCTAAATAAGAACTAACCATTTCTTTAGCAAGCAGCGGTCCACCTACAGAATGTGCGGCATTTATTTTTTCTTCTACACCATTTGGTAAAGTAATAAGAGCATCTCTTGGAATAGAGACCATTTTAATGTCTTTAGAATCAGGATTTACGGTAGCAACAATTATCGTGTCGCTTCGGCTAGCTCCCTCTTCTTCAATGTCGATTCCTAAAATTAAAGCTGAGAAAGGTTCTAAATCTTCAAGCTGTTTTGTGTTTTCTATTGTTTCAGCATTATTATCATCATCGCTAACGCTAATCCCGTCTAAAAAATTCATAATCTTACTACTATAATAGCCAGTTACAGCGCCTAAAAGAATAGAAAGAAGAATAAATATACTTAAAAAGGTTTCAAACATTCTCTTTCTTTTCTTCTTTTTTGTTATATGTTTTTCTGAACGCATATACATATCATCTCTTCTTTTTTTAAAATACGAGTCGTTTTTTGCAATTTTTAAGTGCTGTTTATCAGTGTATTATATTCAAATTTAAATTGCAATTAAAAATCTAAAGAAGATGAATAGTTTTCTGATAAATTTTATTGTTTTACCGGAACTTCGATCCATGATTGCTGGCCTATATGAATGTCTGCTTGGGCGCTTGTCCAGTTGGTGATGTCTTCAATAAATTTTTCTTCGCTTTCGAGTGGGATTATACATTGATAAGTGATATTTTCAGCATAAATAATATCTTGGATGGCGTAATTTGCTTCCCGTAAAGCATTTTCGACTTTCCCGCTTTGAGAATAGGTTACTGTAATATCGATCAATCGTTGTAATTGCCTTTCAACTACCCCGATATAATCGATTGCATCATTTACAGCTCCTCCATATGCGCGGATGAGACCACCAGCTCCAAGCTTTGTGCCACCAAAATAACGAGTCACAACAGCCACGACATTTTTTAGTTCTCTTTTTAAAAAGATTTCCAACATAGGGACTCCTGCCGTTCCACTAGGTTCACCGTCATCATGAGCACGTTGGATTTCATTATTCATTCCGATGGTATAGGCAGAACAGTTGTGTGTTGCTTTCCAATGTTCTTTCTTTATTTCTTCGATAAAAGCCTGGGCTTCTTCTTCTGTCTCCACACGTTTTAAATGACAGATAAATCTTGATTTTTTTATTTCTATTTCATGAAGTCCATTTTTTTGAATTGTACGATAATTTTCCATCATCATTCACACTTTCTAGATTCGTTACGTCTATCATACTTCATATTTTATCAATCTTACATTTTTCTAAACATTTTTAAAGAAAATTTAAAGAAAATTCAATTTAAAAAAAGAATTTCAGGAATTTATGCAAATTATATATATAGTATTGAAAAATTATTTAATGTGAAAGGAATGAAACAATGGAGCATTTATTGTATGGGAGAGATCTACTTTTCGAAGAATTGCCTCAAGCCCTTCAACAAAAAATCGAAAATGATGAATTAAAGGTAGAAAAAACGGAAAGTTTCATTAAAAAATCTGGGAGATATCTATGCAAAAGATGTCAAAGTGAGTTCATTTCAGTAAACAAAGGGGAATGTATTTGTGATCGAAAATGTAGTTATTGTCGAAACTGTTTAAAAATGGGAAAAGTCCGTCTGTGTAGTCATTTTTATAGTTTAAAGGAACCGAATCATTTTAGAGTGCAAGAAGGAAAAATACTTACTTGGGAAGGAACATTGTCAGAACAACAAAAAGAAGCTTCAAAAGCAATTGTAAAAACCATCAAAAACTATGAAACACGCTTATTGTGGGCAGTGACAGGGGCTGGAAAAACTGAAATGCTATTTGAAGGTATTGCGTATGCTTTGAAAAATAAAAAACGAGTCTGCATTGCATCACCAAGAATAGATGTATGTTTAGAGTTAGCTCCAAGAATAAAAGAAGCCTTTCCAAATACTGAGTTAGCAGTTTTATATGGTGGGATGGAAGAAGAGTATAACTATACACAGCTTGTTATTGCGACAACTCATCAATTATACCGGTTCAAAAAGGCGTTTGATGTATTGATTATAGATGAGGTAGATGCTTTTCCTTTTCATTCCGATGACTCTTTGCAATTTGCAGCCAATAAGGCTAAGAAAAAAGAAGGGAGTCTTATATTTTTATCAGCAACTCCCAGTCGATCAATGCAAGGTCAAGTAAAAAACAAAAAATTGCTAGCAACGATCTTACCAGCTCGTTATCATGGCTATCCGTTACCTGTTCCCCAGTTAAAGTGGTGTAACCACTGGCACAGAAAATTATTAAAGAACCCTTTAAAAACATCCTTTGGAAAAAAAGTGGCGAGCCTTATAAAGAATGAAAAGAGATTTATAATTTTTGTTCCAAATATTGAGTGGATGTTAAAATTCGAAAAAAGATTGCGAACTTTATTCCCGCATCATTCCTTTGAAGCAGTTTCTGCCGAAGATCCAGAAAGAAAATCAAAAGTAAGATTGATGAGAGAAAAACAACTACAGTTTTTAATAAGCAGTACGATTTTAGAAAGAGGAGTGACGTTTCCTAATATTGATGTCTTAGTGATTGGGGCAGAAGATAGAGTGTTTACGGAATCTGCACTTGTCCAAATTGCCGGTCGCTGTGGCAGATCAGCGGATTATCCTACAGGAGACGTTTTCTTTTATCATGAGGGTAAATCTTTAGCGATGAAGCGAGCGGTGAAACAAATTCAAAAAATGAACGACTTGGCAAAAAAGAAAGAATTGATTCGATGAATGCTTGTATATTATGCAATAGACCCATAGAAAATAATCTTTCCTTGTCTTTTTTATTTTCTTATCGAAAAATGGAAAAGAGTTTACTGTGCATGAAATGTATGAATAAATTTGAAAAAATTAATCCGAATAAAGTTTGCCCTGGTTGTTTTCGCCAACAAAATAACAACGATCATTGTGAAGACTGTAAAAGATGGAAAAAACAATATCCAAAAATTTCACTGAATCATACCGCTTTATTTACGTACAATGAGATAGCGAGAGATTATATGGAACAATACAAATTTCAAGGTGATTTATTATTAGCCAATATGTTCAGTACACCGATATACCAAGCATTAAATAAATATCAAAAAAGTCATTTGATTATTCCAATTCCCTTAAATTTTCTGAGCCAACAGAAAAGAGGATTTAACCAAGTGGAGATATTATTGAAACAAGCAAATATTATTTATCAACCACTTTTAGAAAACATTCGTCAAGAAGCGGCTCAATCCAGTAAAAATCGCTTGGATAGATTAAAGACTCCTCAACCTTTCCAACTTATAAATGTAGATGAATTAAGAGAAAGTTCAAAAAACAAAATATTACTTATCGATGATGTTTACACAACAGGGCGGACGATTTTACATGCTCGAAGATTACTTGAAAAGACATTACCTACTAATTTTGAAATTGCTTCCTTTTCACTTTTTCGATAACTTGTAAAGGTCGGTGTACCAATGTTAGAATAGATTAATTAGAATTTAAGCAGCCTTTTCTTGTTAAAAAAAACGCTCTCATGTATACTTAATATAAGAAAAAATCTTTAAAGATTGAAAGGATATTTTTATTTCAATCGGCAATTAAATATTGTTAAATAGGACGGAAGGGTGAAGTAGTATGTTGAATTATAATGTACGTGGAGAGAATATCGAGGTTACACCAGCAATCAGAGATTATGTTGAATCAAAAGTAGGTAAGGTAGAAAAATATTTTGACGAAGTACCTGAAGCAAATGCTCACGTCAACTTAAAAATCTATTCTGACCGTACTGGGAAAGCTGAGGTAACTATTCCATTACCTAACATTGTTTTACGAGCGGAAGAAACTTCTCCGGACCTTTATGGAAGTATTGATTTAGTTTCAGATAAATTAGAGCGCCAAATGCGTAAATATAAAACAAAAGTGAATCGTAAATTCCGCCGCCAAACAGCTGAGCTTCCAGATGCCATTTCGCCAGATTTATTGGAGGAAACATCAAAATTAGATGATGAAATAAATGAGGAAGTAAACGGTGGAGCAAAAGAATCTACAGATATTCGAATTGTTCGTACAAAACGATTCGATTTAAAACCAATGAATGCTGAAGAAGCTGTATTACAAATGGATATGTTAGGACATGACTTTTTTGTTTTCTTAGATGCAGATACAGACAGCACAAATATTGTTTACAAAAGAGACGATGGCGATTACGGTCTGATTGAAACAGATGGAGTAGAACTTTAATCCGTTTAATTTAAATGAAAGATAGATAAAAGGAGTAGCAAAAAAT
>Ga0079226_10003615_pt1 | contig 11831 bp, 8 predicted proteins | sample Poulit2014_FD_76345 | JGI IMG/M metagenome (GOLD analysis project Ga0079226, IMG submission 76345) | Agricultural soil microbial communities from Georgia to study Nitrogen management - Poultry litter 2014 | ecosystem: Environmental > Terrestrial > Soil > Agricultural land | place: USA: Georgia... | reverse complement strand
TGCAAACAGTCCATTTGTCGGGAAAACGATTGTGTTGACAGGAAAACTGGAAACATTGACACGCAATGAAGTGAAAGAGCAGATTGAAACACAAGGGGGCAAAATAACGGGAAGTGTCAGCAGAAATACAGATCTTGTGATTGCCGGGGAAGCAGCAGGTTCCAAGTACAATAGAGCGGTTGACTTAGGAATAACGATTTGGGACGAACAGCAGTTAAAAGAAGCACTGGAGGATTAGGGAGAGAAATATATGAAAAAAAACCTGGTATGGATTGTATGTGCACTCCTGTTTCTTACAAGCTGTGCACCAAACATAGGAAGAGATGAAGTCGTTCAGGAAGAAGAGTCAGAAGAAGAGACAGCTATTATTCCAGCCTACCAGCTGTCTGAATCCAATTACCGGATTATCTTGCCTTATAAGCCAAGTCAGGCCAGAGGAATTATTGTGGACCAGAACCCAAATAGGCTTGACATTAGTGAAATGGAAGAAGGGCTAATGCGTCAATCTATGGAGGTCTACGATCCGGAAGATTACTTTTTTCAGGAAGGACAGTATTTGGATAGTGATACCGTTTATGATTGGCTGGGCAGACAAAAGACGGAAGCCGAGATTGAAGAAGAGGTTGAAGCCGAGCTGGAACGATTGAAAAATGAGGGTTATACGGTGAACGAGGATGTGGAAGCGAATGTCAGAGCTGATATTAACTCAGGATTAAACCCGATTATTGAAGATGAAGAAAGTGAGGACGCTCATCGGAATAATCCAAGGTATTTGGCGCATATTCTTGAGCAAAATTATTTAGTACAAAACGATGATGAGTCTATTCAATTAGCGGGAATTTCCATTGGTCTTGGATTACGCTCCGTATACAGCTTTCAGACGGATCAAGAAGGGGGCCCGACGTATTACGAGGACATTCCTTATGATGAAATGGTAGAAGAAGGACAGAAAATGGCCCAAGAAGTAGTTGAGCGCATGCGAAGTATGGAAGAACTCGGAGATATACCAATTATGGTTTCATTATACCGTCAAGAAGAGGAAGCGGCTCCGGTTCCTGGGAATTATGTTGCAAAAACATATGTTGACGGTGGCGAAACGGAAATCAGTGACTGGAAATCCGTAGATGAAGAATATATTCTTTTCCCTTCAGACAAAGGAGAAGAAAAATATCTGGATGATCATGATACCGTGATGAACTTCGGGAATGAAGTTAGGAAGTTTTTCCCGAACTATGTCGGAATCGTTGGGGAAGGATTTTATATAGATGAACAGCTGCAGCGACTGAAGATTGAAATCCCGATTGAATTTTTCGGGGAGGGAGAAGTGATCGGATTTTCCCAGTATCTTTATGGTTTGGTTCAAGAGATTTTTGCGGACTATTATGATCTGGAGATCCAGGTTACTTCAAATAATGAGGTACAAAGCTTGATATTCCAGGAAGCCGGCGATGATGAACCGACTGTAAGAATGGTGAATTAAAAAGGATCTTGTTCAGGACGAAATGTTACTCTTACATGCGTCCTGATACAGATTATAAACGTTATCCTAGTTGCTTAGGGACGTTATACTCTGCTATGATCATTCGTGTTATAATGTAGAAAAGTTACCTATTTTAGGATATATGATAGAAGATGGAGGGATACCCCAATGGCAGATATTTCAATAGAACAAGTAAAAGAAGTTGCTGAGGTTGCAAGACTTGATGTAACAGATGAAGAAGCAAAGCGTCTTTCAAAAAACCTAACTGAATTGCTTCAATATGCAGAGCAACTGAATGAACTGGACACGAGTGATGTAGAGCCAACAACGCATGTCGTTAACCTGAAAAACGTGTTCAGAAAAGATGAGCCAAAAGAATGGATCACACAAGAAGAAGCATTGAAAAATGCACCGGATTCAGGCGACGGACATTTTCGTGTGCCTGCCGTTATGGAAGATTAAGCAAGAACAAGGAGGGAAAAGTCAATGTCATTATTTGATCATTCGATTAAAGAACTTGAGGAAAAGTTACATAACAAAGAAATTACAGTTGAAGAACTGGTTGATGCTTCTTTGAACCGAATAAAAGAAGTAGACGATCAAATTCATGCATTTATTACGTTGGATGAAGAAAATGCACGTGCCAAAGCAAAAGAACTCGATAGTGAGAACAATCAATCCGCTAAATTGTTCGGAATTCCGGCTGGGATTAAAGATAATTTAATGACGAAAGGCGTTAAAACAACGAATGCAAGTAAAATACTGGAGAACTTTACCGATCCCCTATATGATGCGACGGTTGTCCAAAAGTTAAACGAAGAAAAAATGGTTATGATCGGAAAATTAAACATGGATGAGTTCGCTATGGGATCGTCCACTGAAACTTCCGCCTTTACTCCGGCAAGAAATCCATGGAACCTGGATTATGTACCAGGCGGATCCAGCGGGGGTTCTGCAGCAGCTGTAGCAGCAGGTGAAGTGTTATTTGCACTTGGTTCAGATACAGGCGGATCGATTCGTCAACCTGCTTCATATTGTGGTGTGGTGGGTATGAAGCCGACTTATGGACGTGTTTCCCGTTTTGGACTAACGGCATTTGCATCTTCTCTTGATACGGTTGGACCGCTCACGCGCACAGTAGAAGATAATGCTCGTGTTTTGGAAGTGATCTCAGGCCAAGATGAGATGGACTCAACAAGTGTCCCTGAAGACGTACCGGCCTATACGGAAGCCCTGACAGAAGGTGTGAAAGGCCTGAAAATTGCTGTTCCTGAGGAGTTTTTAGCAGAAGGTGTTCAAGAAGCTGTGAAAAATGGTGTCACGGAAGCATTAAAAGTCTATGAATCCCTTGGAGCAACATGGGAAGCTGTTTCACTTCCTCATTCCAAATATGCAACAGCAGCATATTATTTAATTGCTTCCGCTGAAGCAACCGCCAGTCTAGCTCGATTTGATGGTGTCCGTTACGGTGTCCGTGCAGACGGGGCAAAGGATTTATTGGACATGTATAAAAAGACGCGTAGCGAAGGCTTTGGTGAAGAAGTAAAACGCCGAATCATTCTTGGAACATATACATTAAGCGCAGGTTCCTACGACGCTTATTATAAAAAGGCACAAAAAGTACGTACGCTGATTAAACAAGATTATGATAAAATTTTTGAAGAGTATGATGTTGTTCTTGGACCGACAACGCCAACACCGGCATTTAAGATTGATGAAAAAATGGAAGATCCGCTGACGATGTACTTGAACGATATTTTAACGGTACCAGTTAATTTGGCGGGCACACCGGCTATTTCAATCCCATGTGGATTCTCAGAAAACCATTTACCAATCGGAATGCAAATTATTGGCAAACCGTTTTCTGAAAGTACGCTATATCGTGCAGCCTACGCCTATGAACAAGCGACAGATCATCATACGAAACGACCTCAGTTAGGAGGGAGCAACGAATGAATTTCGAAACAATTATTGGTCTCGAAGTACACGTAGAATTGAAAACAGAATCAAAAATATTTTCGCCAAGTAAAAGTGCATTTGGATCTGAACCGAATTCGAATGTGAATCCGATTGATTTAGCTTATCCTGGCGTCCTTCCGGTTCTTAATAAAGAAGCGGTTAACTATGCCATGAGAGCGGCAATGGCATTAAATTGTGATATTGCAACACATACAACATTTGATAAGAAAAACTATTACTATCCGGATAACCCGAAAGCCTATCAAATTACGCAAGATGATTACCCAATTGGTGAAAACGGCTGGGTTGAGATTGAAGTTGACGGGAAGAAGAAACGCATTGGCATTACCCGCATTCACATGGAAGAAGATGCCGGAAAACTCATTCACGGGGATGACGGCTATTCTTATGTCGACTTGAATCGTGCGGGCACACCGCTCATTGAAATCGTTTCGGAGCCGGACATCCGTTCAGCAGAAGAAGCTTATGCTTATTTGGAGAACTTGAAGAACATTATCCAATATACCGGTGTTTCTGATGTGAAAATGGAAGAAGGTTCACTAAGATGTGACGCGAATATCTCGTTACGCCCAGTAGGACAAGAAGAATTTGGAGTTAAAACCGAATTGAAAAACTTAAACTCCTTTAACTTTGTTCACAAAGGGATTGAATACGAAGAGAAACGTCAAGAAAAAGTTCTTCTTTCCGGTGGAGAAATTGGGCAGGAAACACGCCGTTATGATGAAAAAACAAAGAAAACGATTTTAATGCGTGTGAAGGAAACAGCAGATGATTATCGCTACTTCCCGGACCCAGACCTTGTTCCACTGCATATTGATGAGGAATGGAAAGAGCAAATCCGTCAAAGCATTCCAGAATTGCCGGATGCACGTAAGAAACGCTATGTGGAAGAGCTTGAGCTGTCTGAGTACGATGCAGGCGTTTTGACAGCATCCAAAGAAATGTCTGATTTCTTTGAGTCCGCTGTTGAGAACGGAGCAGATATTAAACAAGCAGCAAACTGGATGATGGGTGAAGTATCAGCTTATATGAACAAGCATCTGAAAGAGCTGAATGAACTGGAAATTACACCGGAAGCCCTAGCAAAAATGATTCAGCTCATTGAAGACGGAACGATCTCATCCAAGATTGCGAAGAAAGTCTTTGCTGAATTAGTAGAAAAAGGCGGAGATCCTGAGAAGATTGTTAAAGAAAAAGGACTTGTTCAAATTTCCGATCCTGAGCAACTGAAGGAAATTATTAACAACGTACTGGATGAAAATGAACAATCCATCACAGACTATAAAAATGGAAAAGGAAAGGCACTTGGTTTCCTCGTTGGTCAAACAATGAAGGCAACAAAAGGCCAAGCCAACCCTCCAATGGTTAATAAGATTTTGAAAGAAGAAATCGAAAAACGATAAAACATCATCCAGACTACTGCCGCTCCTTGGCAGTAGTCTGTCCATTCAAGAGGCTTTGTGAATAAAATCTTTCGTTAAAAGAAACACCCGAAGGATAACAAGTTTACAAAGGGAGTCCCTGGGTATGGCAAAAATAAGGGGAGAGTGCGATGAAAAGAGCTCGGATCATATATAATCCAACCGCCGGCAGAGAACAAATTAAAAAAGAACTGCCAACGGTATTGGAAATGCTGGAAGTTGCAGGATATGAAACATCCGCACATGCAACGACTGGTGAGGGAGATGCGAAGAAAGCAGCGGAAATTGCCGTTGAGCGTCAGTATGATCTTGTAGTTGTTGCAGGTGGAGATGGAACGATTAATGAAGTTGTGAAGGGGATCGCCGAACAAGATTACCGTCCGACTGTCGGAGTGATTCCAACAGGTACAACGAATGATTTTGCCCGTGCTCTGCAAATCCCACGGGATATTAAAAAGGCTGCAGAAATTCTGGCAGAAGGCCAATCGATGAAGTTGGATATCGGAAAAGTGAATGATGAATACTTTATGAATATTGCGGGTGGAGGAAAGCTGACTGAATTAACTTATGATGTACCAATTAAATTGAAAACAGTGCTTGGCCACCTTGCATACTATGTCAAAGGAATTGAAATGCTTCCATCTTTAAAGCCCGTCCGAACCATACTGGAGTTTGAGGACGAGGTGATTGATGAAGAAATTATGCTATTTTTAATAGCAAATACCAACTCTGTCGGTGGATTTGAAAAATTAGCCCCGGATGCAAGGATCAATGATGGCTACTTTGATGTGCTCATCCTAAAAGAAGTCAATCTACCCGAATTTATCGGGATAGCCACGGCCGCCTTGCGTGGAAATCATTTAGAAAATGAACATGTCATTTACAGACAGGCGAAAAAGATTAAAGTCACCCCGGAAGATAAAATGTTGTTAAACGTTGACGGAGAATACGGTGGTGAACTACCAGGAGAATTAATCAACCTTCATCAGCATATCAATTTTATTGTCCCTCAAACCTATTTAGAAAAGGAAGACAACGAGTGATCGGTCTTCCTTTTTTCAATCCATTTGATCCACGAGGATGTCCTTTGCAACTCCAGTTAGAGGTGGAGTAAAATTAGAATAAAATAAACATCTACAAAAGGAAGAGAATGATGGCAAAAGTAAAAGCACCAATAAAAAAGAACGAAACAGTTACATTGATGATTGAAGATTTGACACATGATGGGAGTGGAGTCGGTAAAATCAACGGCTATCCTTTATTCATTCCCTATGCCCTCCCAGGTGAGGAAGCCGTCGTGAAAGCAGTGAAAGTGAATAAAAAATTTGGCTACGGAAAACTACTGGAAGTAAAAAAATCAAGTGAAGATCGGGTGGAACCGCCTTGTAATGTGTATTATAAATGCGGTGGCTGCCAGCTCCAGCATATGAGTTATGACATGCAACTTAAAATGAAAGAGAATCAAGTCAAAAATGTCATGCGTAAAATCGCTCATCTGGATGTTCCGGTTCATCCAGTCATTCGTATGGAGGACCCATGGCGCTACCGAAACAAAGTACAAATTCCTGTCGGTGAAAAAGATGGTGAATTGATTACCGGATTTTACCGTACGCGCAGCCATGACATCATTGATAATATGGAAACCTGTCTTATTCAAGATGAACCGAATGATCGCGCGGTGCATGCAGTGCGCCGTATTGCGAATGAGCTTGGGATTCCTGCTTATGACGAAGTGACAGACCGGGGCGTGCTGCGTCATATTATGGTACGCAGTGGAAAGCAAACTGGGGATATCATGATTGTTCTCATTACAAGAACGGAAAAAATTCCAAAGCAAGAAACGTTTATTCAGCAGCTCACAAAAACATTTCCGAATGTCAATTCCATCATTCATAACGTGAACAATAAAAAAACGAATACGATTTATGGCAAAAAAACAAACGTCATCTGGGGGGATGAATACATTTACGATACGATTGGCGATATTCGTTTTGCGATGTCAGCCAGATCGTTTTACCAAGTGAATCCAGAACGAACAATGAACCTGTACGAAAAAGCTTTGGAATATGCGCAAATCAGTAAAGACGATGTGGTCATTGATGCGTATTGCGGCATCGGAACGATATCATTATTCCTTGCTCAAAAGGCAAAAAAAGTATATGGTATCGAGGTGGTTGAAGATGCCATCCAAGACGCCAGAAAAAACGCAGAACGTAACGGAATGACAAATGCGGAATTTGCCGTTGGGAAAGCAGAAGAAGTGATGCCAAGGTGGAAGGAAGAAGGAATGCGACCTGACGTGATTGTCGTTGACCCACCAAGAAAAGGATGTGACCCGGAATTCCTTCAAGCAATGATCGAAATGGAACCGAAACGGATTGTTTATGTATCCTGTAACCCATCCACCCTCGCAAGAGATTTACGAATCCTCGAAGACGGTGGATATAGCACGAAAGAAATTCAACCCGTGGACATGTTTCCACAGACGACACATATAGAATCCGTAACGAGATTGGAGCGGGCAGTTGTCTAGTTAAAAAGTAAGTCACCGAACCAAAATAAACACCACCGATTCCGACCTCGATTTCGGGTCCGGATCCAATAATTTCTCGGGTTTTCTGCAATAAGAACCCGGGATTTTTTCTTTTCTATTCTATTCAATGTAAATCCAATACAAAACCAATGTTAGACCAATAACCATCCTTCATTTTTCTTTTTCTTTTCTTCATTATTATCGGAAGTTTCTATTCCAATTCTAAAAAAATAGGTGAAAAACAGACTGAAAATGGTTAAACTTCCTTCCAAAATTGGGAAAAAAGTGCAGTTCAGTCGGTAATCTTTATTTTAACTCGAACAGTGAAATCTCGGTAGAGAGTGGGTGGATTTCGGAGAGGCACTTTTTAAGAAAGACAGGGCTCGATGCCAAATACATAGAATTAGAAATTACAGAAGGTGCCATCCTGCATAGAGGTAAAGAAGAAGAGTCCTTACAGGGCCTACGAAACCTTGGTGTTCATATTTCCATTGATGATTTTGGAACATAATATTCCTCTTTAAGTATTTTGAAAAAGTTACCTATTCATACACTTAAAATTGATAAGTCATTTATTCATAATTTAGATATGGAAGAAGAAATTATTGTCAATACCATTATTAATATGAACAAAAACGCGGTATTGAAAGTGAAGAGTAGCTGTTCTATCTTAAATCCCAGGGTTGTGACGAGGGGCAAGGTTATTTCTTTAGTAAGCCTACAAATGCTGATGAGATTAGAAAAATAGATCACAAACGTTGCGGTTGTACATAGTCAGATCCCCCTAAAGTAATGTGTTTTTATTTATAAATGGAAAAGAAGTTTAAACTTATGCTGACTAAAGAACATGTTTTAAACGAGGAAGTGATGTTTACCGCTATTGAAGAGAGTATAAAATGTATGGAGTAATTGTATATTACAATTAATCTCCATACATGTATATTTAATAAGATTCCCATTTTATTTGGGATGCTACACTAAAACGTTTCTCGACTTCTGGCCAATTGACTACATTCCACCTATTTTCTATATATTTTTTCCTATCATTTTTGTAATTGAGATAATAAGCGTGCTCCCAAACGTCCAGAACGAGTAATGGTAGAACATCCCACTGACTTAAATTTTGGTGCTTTTCTGCTTGAAGGATTTCTAAGCGTCCCGCACGTGGAGACCATACTAAAATACCCCAACCTCCGCCTTCTACTTTGTTTGCAGCTTCTGAAAAGTGGTTTTTGAATTGTTCAAAGCTCCCAAACGAGCGGTTCATTTCTTTCTTTAACTGTCCAGAGGGCCGACCACCACCATTGGGACGCATAATATCCCAAAATATAGTATGAAGGTAATGACCTGCTCCATTGAATGCTGCTTCTCTTTCCCAATGTTTGATCAGGTCAAAGTTATTGGAAGATCGAGCTTGACGCATTTCCTTTTCAGCCTTATTTAACCCGTCTACATAGCTCTTATGATGTTTGTCATGATGAAGCCGCATTGTTTCCTGATCAATGTAAGGCTCTAATGCGTCATAAGAATATGGCAGTGGAGGCAGGGTATGGCCGCCGATCGGAACAACTTTTGAGTTGTATTCTAATCTTACATTCTCAACTTGTTTATCACTATTATTTTCTAAATAGGATTGTAACTGTGTAGATAATTCCTTTGCTCTTTTGTAGATATCTAAATCATTTAAGGTTGTATCTTTTGAAAGATCTTCTTGAAATTGGATAAATTGTATTTTCCACTCATTTAACTTATTTTCACCGACATTTTCTCGAAACGCCTGAATGGACTTATCGTAGAATTTTAACATTTCTTCACTCCACTGTTTTATGGATAGGGTGTATTCTGACAATTAAAGGACCTCCATGTAATTATTCTTTAGTAATATATGTAGGAAATTAGAAAAGGTTGAGTGGTATTCTCAAATTTAACAAGCGTTTTTGAGTAGGCGGGTGCAGTGGACCAAAAAGAGAAATACATGAAATAATGTCGTAAAGTGGATGGAAGAACTCTTTGAAAAAGGTTCGATAAGGGATAGTGATTCCCTTGAAAGCTATGTTGCGTTGGTGTTTATTCAAAATAAAAAGAGAGACTTTGCATGCTGCAATATCCCTCGAAAGTTATCTTAATTCCTATTTTTTAGAATATATTTTAGTTAAGTTGTCCAAATCCCGAAAGGACAAGACTCCATCATAATACTTCCAATTTACGATTTTTCCCTACATATGCTACGGCGCTCCTCCCCGTGCCATCCTATTTGGCCAATTTTTTTCTGTCAGCTGCAATTGGTGGTTGTTCCATCCACGCATTGTCAATCAAAATGTTCGCTCCTTTGTTGGCATACTTTCCAATTTCCGCCATCAAGCGGGCATAATGAACACCTAAATCATGTCTTGGACTAACAGACATGGAAGTTCCATATTGACCCATACCCGAAGCAATAAGTGTTGTAACAAGGAACATCATTAATTTATCCGAAAAAGGTGCAGTTGTTGAATTGGTTACTTCTGATGTCAAAATACGGGCCCCATCCGAGATATATTCTTCATTTAAGATAGATGTGAAAACTTCTAGCTGTTTTGTGGCAATATCACGTCCTCTTTCAAAATATTTTCTAACCTCTTTTGACTGTGCAACTTGGGCGAAGCCGGCAACAAGTGCTTGGCCAAGTGCATTACGTCTTATGTTTAGCACAAGTGCTGTAATTTCCACACCGAGTAAGGGTCGTTTTTCTCCAAAAAAGCCTGTCAAAAAGCTATCGTCCGTTACAAAGTCGATTTGCTTGGGCTTCGGAATTTGCGGATAACGGATGTAAAGGCTTTTTGTTTTGGCTGTATCCTTTGTTATTTTATACATTCTCTGTGTTTCGTCTACAGCTTCTGTATAAAACTGAATAATATCATCTCGTTCAACTTGAGATGAGGCTAATCCGTAAATAGCCATACTAAAATTAGCTACATTTAACATTAAATCAAGGTATATGCGATCAGAAAAAAGCCTCGGTGCATCCAAATTAACATCCTGTTCTGTAAAACCCAGAGGAATTGGATAATTTTCAGCATTGAATATATCAGTTATTTTCTTTTGATGTTCCTTTGATATTGCTAAATATTGTTCTAATATGGAACGGATTTCTTCATCGGTAACATGTGTTAAAAAATGACGTAATCCACAAATCATCATGGTGTCATTTTGATACGATGTCCAAAGGGTTGAAACCTCTGCTACTGTTAATTCCTCTTGATAGGTATCATTCGTATCCATAAATAAAAAACCCCCATTAAAGTATAAGAGTAGTATTTGTTCCGTTTTAAAAATTATTCTTTCTTCATCTGACTTTGACGTACATAAATGCATTAATTGTTGTAGTGGCAATAAAAAGTGATTTCAACCTTAGTTATTATCTATTAAGTTTAATAAAAAGTAAGTTGAGTATTTAGAGGTAAGGCAGATATTACAGAATTTGAGTAATCCCATAAAGAAAGGAAATGCCTAGTGTGTTTTTTATTCTTGCAATAACTTCTACGATCAAACCCTATGGGGTCATCCCCAGAATTTTATATAATTCAATACCTTTTTATTAGTTAATAATAGATAGTTACCTACTTTCTTGGAGTATATTAACTATGGGATTTGATTCATTTCCCTAGATAGATTGCAAATTTAATAGTTCGTATAAAATCTATGAAAAAAGGAAAAGCTAATAAAAGCGGAGAAGCGGAAGGAGATTAAAATGGATAATTACATACCTGATAATACCGCTAGACGATATACTGCACACGTTAGCATACTTGGTACAACGCAAATCCATCTAAGAAGCCCATCAATTATTGCCTGGTGGAGTGCTGCTTATCCTGGATTTGGTCATCTCCTTTTATCAAAATACATTCGTGGATTTGTCTTATTTATTTGGGAGGTTATTGTTAATGTGCAAGCGAACCTTAATTTAGCAATTATCTATTCCTTCCAGGGAAAGATTGATCTGGCTGTTCAAGTGCTGGATACACGATGGCTTTTAGTCTATTTACCAGTATATTTCTTTGGAATATGGGATAGTCACCGAACAACGGTAGATTTAAATAAAGTGTATTTGCTAGCTGAGCGTGAGGAGCATCGTTTCAATATATTTAGCATGGGGACTATGGAAATAAACTACCTAGATAAAAGAAACCCGATCATGGCAGCATTTTGGTCAGCAGTTATACCGGGGCTAGGCCAACTCTATATCCATCGAATTATTACGGCTTTTTTTGTTATATTCTGGGCCGTCCTATTCTTTTATTTTTCACACGTTCTTGAGGCGGGAGTTCTATTGATTTTAGGAGAGATCAAGCAGGCGACTTCTGTTTTAAAAGGAGAGTATCTTCTCATGTTGCCTTCCATATACGGATTTGCTGTGTACGATGCCTATGTGAATACT
>Ga0079226_10003614_pt1 | contig 11832 bp, 11 predicted proteins | sample Poulit2014_FD_76345 | JGI IMG/M metagenome (GOLD analysis project Ga0079226, IMG submission 76345) | Agricultural soil microbial communities from Georgia to study Nitrogen management - Poultry litter 2014 | ecosystem: Environmental > Terrestrial > Soil > Agricultural land | place: USA: Georgia... | reverse complement strand
ATGAGCAAGAACTGTGTCAAAACGGATAAAAAAGAAGCCGATAAGGTAATTGCAACGATTAGTCGCTTATGAAAACGTGGTAGGTCTGCAGGCTTCATAAAAGATTCTTCCTTTCTAATGACTTATCTTATTATTTCAATTCTATCTTACATCTTATAAAACACTTCATCCATTTTAACATAATAATACCTATTTTAATTTAATGCAGCTTAGTCTTCAGTCGCGGGTTGGGGACCTTTGTTGGCAGTATTTAATGAAAAAATGCCCCCAATAATAAAAATAATTCCAATAAACTTTAAAAGACTTAATGCCTCTCCCCAAAAAATTATTCCAACAATCGCTGCTAAAGCAGTGCCACATCCTGACCAAATAGCGTAAGCTAAACTTAATGGAATGGATTTCAAACTTAGTGATAATAAGTAAAATGACAAAACATAGCCTGTAACTACTCCAATGGAAGGTCCTAGAATAGTGAATCCTTCTGCCATTTTAAGCATGGTCGTTCCTATTACTTCACCAATAATGGAAATCGATAATAGTACGTAACTTTTCATGAAATACCTTCTTTCTTTTATTGCACAGTTTAACCTATATTCAACAATAGGACTCCACTAATAATGAAGAGAAGTCCAAATACAAAATGTTTATTAATATTTTCATGATATATAATGATTCCTGCTAGGGCTGTAAGAGCTGTTCCGAGACCTGCCCAAATACCGTAAGCAGTACCTAGGGGAAGTGTTTTTAATGCGAGGGACAATCCGTAGAATGCTATTCCATATGCCAGCACAGTACCAATTGTTGGAAGGATATTTTTAAATCCGTTGGTTATTTTTAATAATGAACTGCCGGTGACTTCACTGACAATAGCCATTGTTAATAAAGCATATGCTATCATAATCTATCCTCGCTTTCTGTCATATGAAGTAAAGAATGTAAGATTTTACTTATTTTCTCTTCTGTCAATGATCCGACATCCCACATTTGAGAATAATAAATGCCATCAATAGCTAAACGTATAGTAGTTGTTGTAATGGGATCTATTAGATCATCGTCCAGTTTTTTTAAAATTTGATTATAGTCATTAAAAATTTGTTCTGAAGCTTCTTTGTCTAAATAAGAAGAAGCTAAAATAGCAGCATTTAATTCTCCGTTTCTCTCAAGATCATATCTCGACGCATGTATTAACGCACGTGTCCATTTGCCTGATTCTTGTGTATCTTGATTGGCATATGCATAAAATTGTTCTGTATAGTTATCAAAAATATGTTGTGCTAAGCCGGCAACAAGAGCATTTTTACTTGGAAAATGGTATAACAAACCACCTTTACTGATGGCTGCATTCTCGGCAACTTCATTAAGTGTTAATGAATGTAATCCTTTTTCCAGAATGATTTGCTTCGTTGTATTTAAAATTAAATCCCGTTTATTATTTGTTTTAGATGTCATGGTTATTACTCCTAAATTAATATGTCATATAAATGACTATACCGTCTGGACGGTTTTTTGTAAAGGGAAATGTGCTTTATAAGGGACAATGTCCTTTCTGTACCTTATGACGTGTGTTTGATAGAATAGTAGCATCTCTAATAGTTAATGGCGGTGAAAGAATTTAATGAATAATAGATTACAAATGATATTCCGCTGGTTTAAGTATAGATTGAAATCAACGATGGAACATGATCGTTTGAAGCAGATTTGGTTTATCATTGTTTGTTGGATTTCTTCTACTGCTGCAGCGATTGTAGTGTCGATTGGTAATCCAACAGGGGCTGGACTATCGTCGTGTGTATGGGATATTTTGAAGGCAATTGGGCTAAATATTGTAGGGTTTGCAGTGTTTACGATAGTAGTAGCTATTGTTTTATCACTATTATATATACCGCTTCCTCGTTTGGGATTATCTAGTTTTATATATGTGAGTACGTTAGTTGTTATTATTTTAATAGAAGATGATACGGGAACTCTTTTTTCTTTTGTTGCAGGGATTGGTTATAGTGTTATTGCTGTACTTATTGGATATTTGATCATCCAGATAATACGAAGGAAAACAGTAAGGTATATCGTCCTTGTTTTTGCAGTTGGGGGGTTAATTGTAGGTGGTGTGTATACGATCATCAATAAAAATGAAAGTGAACAAGTAGTACAGACGTTTGGTAAAGATATGCCAGAAAATCCAGGTAAAACAGGCCCTTATGATGTGAATTTTATGTCTTATGGTAGTGGAGAGGATTTGCATCGAGAGGCATTTGGTGCTGAAGTGGATGAAGTTGTTCCTACAATTGATGCATCTGAACGCATCACAAAATGGCCAGACTCTCGGGAAGAGTTTTGGGGATTTGATTCAAGTAATTTGCCGTTAAATGGTAGGGTATGGATGCCAGTGGGAGAAGGTCCATTTCCACTGATTTTAATGGTACATGGGAATCACACAATGGAATACTTCTCCACTGGTGGTTATGATTACTTAGGGAAACAATTAGCTTCTCGCGGATTTATTTTTATTTCAGTTGATGAAGATTTTATTAATTATTCAAATGTTAGTGGTGCACCTAATGATAATTACGAGTTACGTGCTTGGATGCTTTTACAACATCTATTGCAATTAAAGGACTTGAATAAAACTGAGGGTAGTTTATTTGCAGGAAAAATAGATTTTAATCATATTGGCTTAGCAGGTCATTCAAGAGGTGGGCAGGCAGCACCAATGGCTGCGGACTATGAACGCTTTTTTAATGATGATGAAATAATAGAAGGAATGCGGGATATTCAGGTTCAAGGTGTCGTTTCAGTTGCTCCCACAGATAAACGAATAGATGGAGATAAACCGGAACTTTATAATACATCTTATTTGTTGTTACAAGGTGCACAAGATGCGGATATTAGTGACTTCCGAGGAGAGAGACAATATTACCGTACAAGTTTCGGTCCTTATTCAGATTATTTTAAGACGTCACTTTTTATTGCGAATGCTAATCATGTTCATTTTAATTCTGATTGGGGAAGTAGAGATTTAAGTCTTCCAAGAGGGATATTTTTAGATAAAAGTTCATTAATTGATGTATCTGACCAGCAAGAAATTGCTAAAGTATATTTCACGGCGTTTTTTGAACGGGTCTTTAATAATGATAAGTCTTTTGATGATTTATTTAAAAATCATCAATATGGTTCGAATTGGTTACCTGATACTGCTATGGTAAGTAGATACGAGGATGCGAAACATAAGACGGTGCGTGCATTTAATGATGGCGATGAAGTAGTGGATCATTTGAAAGGTTTTTCGGACACTGACATCATAACACCAAAAAATCGAGAAGGCGGCACGCATTATGTTGATGCTCTGCGTTTGAAATGGGAGGATGAAGCAGTATATGAAGTAGTTCTAAATAAAGAGGAATGGAAAAACACAGCAGCAATGAATGCAAATAATCTTCTTCTAACCTTGGCAAACATTGATGAAAAACAAATTCCAGACATTGATATTGAAATAACAACTTCAACCGGAATACAAAAGAGACAACCTTTGGATGAATTTGGGAGCCTTACGGAAGTTTTTAAAACAGACTATACTTTGTTTGGATTGATGGATAATATTTTCAGAGAAGGAAAATATGAAACGGCATGGGCTCCTACTTTTCAAACGATTGAAATTCCTTTAGAAGCATTTGGGGTTTCCAATGAAGTATTAATGGATAGTGATTATATAACGTTAAATATTTACTTTAATAATAAACAAGGGGAAATACTGTTAGAAGAAATTGGTGTATCTTAAAAAAAGCTTACCACAAACGATGTCCGACCTTTAAATGCTTTTAGGTTCGATACATGCGCGTGGTAAGCTTTTTATTATTTGATGAAAGTTTGTTTTACTCTTTCAGATCTGAAAAAATAGATAATCCAGACTATGCTTGCAGCAATGTTAAAGTAATTTGTACTGGCATCTCCTATTAAATAAACAACTTCCTTAAGACCAATCATTATAAAAAATACAATCATCAAATGAGGAAGTATTCGCTTTCTATTCCACCAAAAATATGCAGTGACAAGTAGGATAGGTAGAAATATGACATCTAGTAAATAAATAACGATATCAAATCCAGATAATTGCGCCGGATTGACAAAGATAATCATAATAAGCGCACTGAGAAGTATAAATAAAGAGTATGCTGCAGCCAATGCAAGCCATCCGGAAACAGCTGCGTAAGGATTTTCTGTGTCAAATGTTTGTTGCTGTTTGGATGTATCAGCCATAATGGTACCACCTTTATAAATTAATGACGGAGGCTAAAGTTAGCTTACTAGAAATGGGTGTTGGACGCAATGAAATACTTGTTTACAAGTTGAAAATAAAATGAATTTTTAATAATTAAAATGATGTTATTTACCATATAGATAAATAACATCATAATAACAGCTAACGATATGATTTGCCCATTTAATTTTCAGGTTATGCTGTAATATCTTCAGCAGGACCGAATATTTCAAAGCGGATATCCTCTGGCTTCATGCCATAGTTAGTTAAGTTCTTGTACATTGCACGCATAAATGGTTTTGGACCACAAAAGTAACAAGCTGTATCTGTACCTGGAAGGACACTATTTAGCAATGTTTCATCGATGTAACCATAGTGGTGATATTTTCCTTCATCCTCGGCATCTGGTTCATTGTACGCGACGTATGTGCTGACTTGTTTATGTTCTGAACTGATATCCAATAAACGTTTTTTCATCGCATGGACTTTACCTGAGCGAGCTGCATGAATGAAAATGATTTTACGATCTGGCTGACTTTTGATTGTTTCCTCAAGCATACTCATCATTGGAGTTAGTCCAACACCTCCACTAATTAGAACGAGCGGACGTTTACTTTTGTCTAAAACGAAATCACCAGATGGTGCACTTATCGGTAAAATATCTCCTTCTTCTACTTGATGATGAAGAAATGTTGATACGATTCCAGCAGGGTTATCACCGATTGCATCTTCTCTTTTTACACTGATTCTATATTGTTTGTCAGAAGGTGCACATGATAACGTATATTGCCGTTGATGTGTATATGGTTCTCCTTCAATATCGGCTTTTACAGTAATATATTGGCCAGGTTCAAAGACTGGGATAGCTTCATTATCTATTGGTTCTAAATAAAATGAAGTGATGACATTACTTTCTTTTACTTTTTTAACAACTTTAAAGTCACGAAAACCTACCCAGCCACCGGTTGTATTTAATACTTCGTCATACATCGTTTTTTCGATTGAAATGAACACATTGGCAATTTCGCCATATGCTTTTTTCCATGCTTCAATTATTTCATCGGTTGCCACTTCTTCGGTCAATACTTCGCGCATAGCTGCAAGTAAATTCTCACCTACGATTGGGTAATGTTCTGGTTTAATATTTAGGCTCCTGTGTTTATGGGCAATAGGCATTACTGCAGGTAAGATGGCTTCTAATTGATCTATGTGAGCAGCTGCTGCATAGACCGTATCAGCAAGTGCTTTAGATTGATCGCCTTTACGTTGGTTTGTTTGATTAAAAATATTTTTTAATTCTGGATGATTCTCAAACATACGTTTATAAAAACATTTCGTGATTTCGTCTCCACGTTCTTGCAAAATAGGTACAGTAGCTTTCACTAAGTCGATTGTTTTTTGATCCAGACCGGAATGTGTAGCAGTTTGCATTATAAAAGCACTCCTTTAATATGTAAAATCTAAAGCTGTATTTTTAATACATCTTTATTATATAATGGAGACAACAGTGAAACAATGGGGTAAAATGATATATATATAACAAATTTGTGAATTTATGAACATGGAGTGATTCAGTTGCAATTAAAAAAATATACAGATTACGCTTTGCGCGTGTTGATTTATTGTGCTTCAAAGGAAGAAGGGGAACTCTCCAGTATTAAAGAAATTGCGGGGATATTTTCTATATCACAGGATCATTTAGGTAAAATTGTCCATCAGCTAAATAGATGGGGATATATTGAAACAGTACGAGGAAGATATGGCGGTATCAAACTAGCTAAACGGAAAGAAGATATTAATGTCGGGATGATAGTACGAAAAATGGAGGATGATTTTACATTGCTTGAATGTTTTGATCCAGAAAAAAATCATTGTATTCTTTCACCCGCTTGTACATTAAAACATGCGCTTCATGAGGCGCTGGAAGCTTTCTTTTCTGTGTTAGATAGTTATACGTTGGCTGATTTGGTCGGTAACCCATCCACATTAAAAATATTGCTTGAAAGAACCCAGTGAAATAGATATAAACATTTATTATAGAAATATATCTATTTTTTAGCTTGCAGCATATGGTAAAAAATCATATGATATGGTTACTAAGGAGATATGTATATGCCAAAATCTAGAATCAATATGATGCATTTTATACTAATATTAGTAATCGCAATTGCTGTGGCGTTAATAGTTCGTGTCTATTTCATTGAGCCAACTTTAGTACGTGGCGCATCGATGTCGCCTACATTACATGATCAAGATCGATTACTTATCTCAAAAAAGTCAGAACCCGAACGTTTTGATGTAGTTGTTTTTCATACGAGCGATAACCATAGTTTAGTAAAACGCGTGATTGGTCTACCTGGGGAAAAAGTAGAGTACAAAGATGATACATTATATATTGATGGTGAGGCTTATGAAGAACCTTATTTAGAATCGAATAAAGATGCCATTACAGATAATGGTCCTTTAACAAACACATTCCAATTAGAAGATACAGAGTTGGGAAATACAACGGTGCCAGAAGGACAGTTATTTGTTATGGGGGACAATAGGCGTTTAAGTAAGGACAGTCGCCAAATTGGAACAATACCGCTGGAAGATGTTGTAGGAGTTTCAAAACTAATCTTTTTTCCATTTGATGATTTTCGCTTGATGAATGGGGATGGGGATCAATCGGAAGTAGCAAATACTCATTAAGCATGTAGAGTTATTGTTTTGTAGAAATAAAGGATAATAGGTCCACAGAAAAATAGTAAGTGGACCACAAAGTTAAAAAGTGATCATTTAGCTGTCCAATGACCAGTCAATTACATCTTGACCTGATGCACTTAGAAGCTCATTTGCTTTGGAAAAAGGCTTGCTACCGAAAAATCCTCGATATGCAGATAATGGACTTGGATGAACAGATTTAATGATATGATGCTTACTTGTATCGATTAATTTTTCTTTTAATTGGGCAGCTCGTCCCCACAATATATAAACAATAGGAGTGTTTTTTTCATTAAGTGTCTGAATGACTTCGTTTGTAAATTGTTCCCATCCAATGCGTTGATGAGAATGGGCTTCACCTGCACGGACGGTTAGCACTGCATTTAATAATAACACACCTTGTTTTGCCCAGTTAGTTAAGCAACCGTGATTTGGTGGGGTAATTCCTATATCATTCTGTAGTTCATTATAAATATTTCGAAGCGATGGTGGTAGAGCAATTCCTCGTTGAACAGAAAAACTAAGCCCATGCGCTTGGTTAGGTCCGTGGTATGGGTCTTGTCCAAGAATAACAACTTTTACTTGATGAAACGGTGTAAAATGTAGGGCATTAAAAATGTCATGCATTTCCGGATAAATTGTTTGTGTCTTATATTCTTCTTTTAAAATTTCACGCAATCTTACATAATATTCTTTAGAAAATTCATCTTGAAGATAATCTGCCCAATCATTTTTTAAAATTTGTTTTACCAATCAGAACTCCCCCAATCTTTTTGAGAATCTTATTTCAAATTCCGCTTTTGATTTATTTGTATTTATTATATGAACTTATGTTTTACTAGCACTGCATTAATAGCTGTATAAGTGATATCCTCTGGAAGTGCTTCTTTTAAGGTTTTTAATCGAAGATCTTCTGATTCTTTAATAATCTCTAATATTTTTTCTTCTTCTTTTTCATTGAAAAAAAGCTCCCACATTACAGGGTGACCTTCGCTAGCTGCCCTGAATATATGCTTTTCCACCGTTTTGGGAGAAAGTTCTCTTACTACTGCAATATCTTTCAATTGTTTACCTGACTTAAACATTTGGTAGCTGATCATATGACTCGGACGTGTATCGGTTGTTTTTTCTTTTTTTACCTTTACTGATGATGTACCTATTTTCACCTTTTTTGTATGGGATGGATGGGCATTTGACCAACCTTGTAAAACATGAAGAAATGATTTTCCATACTGATTTAACTTCTTTTCTCCGACACCGTTTATCATCAAAAATTCATCAGCAGTAGTTGGTACATAACGACTCATTTCTTTTAGAGAAACATCTGAAAATAATATATATGGTGGAACGTTTTGTTCGTCGGCCATTTGTTTTCGTAAATTTCGAAGCTCCTGGAATAATGCCTCATCGAAATCAGTGTCCTCAGCGTGAACTGGAATACGTACGTCCAACATCGTGACATATTGATTCCCTTTTAAAACATCTAGAGAATTGGCATTTAGTTGTAGTGTTGGAAATTCACCTTCAGCCATCGCTATATAATTTTCGGCGACAAGTAATTGAATACGCTCGGTTAATTCTTTTTCAGTGTAGGCTGACATAATGCCATATGTTGATAATTTTTCAAACTGAAATGATGCTACCTTTTTATCTTTAGAGCCTTTGAGAACTTTAGCTGTCATGGTGACTCCGAAGCGTTCACCCATCCGCTTAATACAAGACAAAATCATCTGTGCTTCTACAGTGATATCTATTTTTTCATGATCTGTTGAACAGTTACTACAATGTTCGCAATTCGACTGGACTGATGTATCATTGAAGTAATGTAAAATATGCTTGGTTAAACATTGATGTGTATGACAGTAATTAATCATTGATTGTAATTTTTTATATTCTTGTTGTTTGCCTGAATCATCGAGCTCGGATTGTTCAATAAGAAATTTTTGCAGTTGTATGTCTTGGGGAGCAAATAGTAAGATACAATCGCTTTTTTCACCGTCTCTACCTGCGCGACCGGCTTCTTGATAATATGCTTCAATATTCATTGGCATAGCATAATGGATAACAAAACGGACATTCGATTTATCAATTCCCATTCCAAAGGCATTCGTAGCAATCATGACGGATACTTCGTCATGTATAAAAGCCGTTTGAGCTTGTTTTCGCTCCATCTCCGACAGTCCTGCATGATATTTGGAAACTAAATAACCAGCTTGCTGTAATTGATGGTGTAAATTATCTACTTGTTTACGGGTTGCTGCATAAATAATACCGGCTTCGTCTTGATGTTCTTTAAGATAACTTTTAAGATAACTTGATTTGTCTCGACCTTTAACAACGTGGAAGTCTAGGTTCTCTCGGGAAAAGCCCGTATGTACAACATGCTTGTCATGAATATCAAGTAAGTGCTGAATATCCGCAATAACTTCCTCAGTGGCAGTTGCGGTTAAAGCTGAAAATGTACGAACGTTTGGTAATTGTTTTAATGTAGGGACAATCGATCTGTAACTTGGGCGAAAATCATGTCCCCATTGACTAATGCAATGTGCTTCATCAAAAGCAATTAAAGAGATATTCAGTTGTTTAATAACGTTCAAAAAACTTCCTGTTTCAAATCTTTCCGGTGCCGCATAAACAAACTGATACTGTCCCATAGATAGTTTATTCATTCGATCTCTCAATGTTTCTATTGATAAGGAACTGTTAATATATGTTGCTGCGATACCAAGTGCCCTAAGTGCATCGACTTGGTCTTTCATTAGTGAAATTAAGGGAGAAATAATGACAGCAGTGCCTTCTAAGGCAAGCCCTGGAATCTGGTAGCAAAGAGACTTCCCGCCACCAGTAGGCATTACAGCAAGAGTATTATCTGCATTCATTGTATATTCTATGGCATTTTTTTGACCAGGCCTAAACTGTTCATAACCAAAATATGTTTGTAGTAAATTTTCTGCTGTCGTTATTGTTGTCAATTTGTAGTTCGCTCCAATTCGTTTGATATAATTTCATCCTAACATATTTTTAATCTATGAATGAATAATCTCTCCTGTTTGATTTTCATTGAATAAACCCAATTATGAAATTGAATCACCGAATAAAATAATTCACATTTAATCAAAATCTGTTAAAATAGTCGGGTGTGATAATGCTCGTATTTATTTTTATAGATTAGATGGAGGAACTGGAATGTCAACAGATCAACAGAAATATTTTAAAACAAAAGCGACGGAGGTCGGGCTTCTTTTAGCAGGTATTTTACTAATAGCCTCTAATTTACGTGCTCCACTGACCTCAGTAGGATCACTTATTCCTGCTATACGTGACAGCTTAGAGGTGTCAAATACAGTTATTGGTACAATCACTACACTACCATTAATAGCCTTTGCTTTGATTTCGCCAATTTCTCCAAAGTTAGCGAACCGATTTGGAATGGAAAGAACGCTTTTATTTTCAATGGTTATTTTAGCAGTAGGTATTGGCCTTCGTTCAGTGACAGGTGTTAGTACATTATTTATTGGAACAGCACTTATTGGTGTGGCTATTTCTTTTGGTAACGTGTTACTTCCTGGATTGATTAAACTTACGTTTCCATTTAGAATCGGATTACTCACCGGATTGTATGCGGTTTGTATGAATATTTTTGGGGCACTTGCTTCTGGGGTCAGTGTTCCGTTATCAAATATTAATTTGTTAGGCTGGCAAGGGTCACTTGGTATTTGGATTGTATTAACTTTGATTGCAATTGGTGTATGGATGCCTCAAGCGAAACATCCTACATCTTTACCTGACTATGACAGTGGGGAAGAAAAAGAGAAGGTGAATTTTTGGAAATCATCGACTGCATGGCAAATTACTGTGTTTATGGGTGTTCAGTCTTTGATGTTTTATACTTTATTAACCTGGCTGCCGGATATTTTAATTACGAAAGGTTTTAGTTCACATGAGGCTGGTTGGATGTTGTCGGTAATGCAATTTGCTTTGATTCCATTGACATTTGTTATGCCGGTTATTTCTGGAAAGATGAAGAATCAGATGTTATTAGGTATGTTGACAGGATTGCTATTTATTCTCGGTGTACTAGGCTTACTGCAAGGTAGTACTATTGCCGTGTTCATTTCCGTTATTTTATGGGGGGTAGCCTGTGGCAGTGCTTTCAGCTTATCGATGATGTTTTTTACGCTACGAACAAAGGATGCTTATGCTGCATCAGATTTATCAGGAATGGCGCAATCGATTGGCTATTTACTTGCTGCAATAGGTCCGGTTTTATTTGGTAGCTTATATGATTTATCTGGCGGTTGGAATATGCCGTTATTCGTTCTTCTAGTGGGTGGAGCCATCATTCTTTTATGCGGACTATTAGCTGGAAGAGATAAAGTAATTGATTAAATTAAAGAAGCTAAGGCAATATTTATGAAAAAAACGAACATTCAGCGATTCAGTAAGAAAATATACGTAGACTACTACTAGCAAAAAAAGAATTAGGAGAGTCTAGAAAGGCTATAACCGTTAAAGGCTCTCCTACTGCCGGTGAAAAAGCAAAGTATATTTTAAGAGCGATATGAATCACTAGGATAGTTCGTTTTTTACTGCATAAAATGGTTTTTGTACTAGCACTGTTTTTCAATATCCAGTAATTCTTTTAACGTATCCAAAGTAAGGGTTTTACCGACGAAAAAGTCCCCAAAAACGCCGTAACGTGCTGTAGCCGTATCGTAACGCATTTCATAAACTATTTTTTTCAACTGCAGAAAATCATGTGCAAACAGGGTAACTCCCCATTCCCATTCATTTAATCCAGTAGAACCAGTAATGATTTGTTTTACTTTTCCTGCGTATTTTCTACCAGTTTTACTATGTTCGTATAATAATTT
>Ga0079226_10003613_pt1 | contig 11835 bp, 7 predicted proteins | sample Poulit2014_FD_76345 | JGI IMG/M metagenome (GOLD analysis project Ga0079226, IMG submission 76345) | Agricultural soil microbial communities from Georgia to study Nitrogen management - Poultry litter 2014 | ecosystem: Environmental > Terrestrial > Soil > Agricultural land | place: USA: Georgia... | reverse complement strand
GCTGCAGTCCCAGCTGGAGGAGCTTGAGTCCCGCGGCTCTGCGGCACCAAACGGTGACGTTTCCAAGGACGCTAACTAAAAGGCTCAATGACGCCCCTTGGCTGACGCCCTCGGCGCTGCAGTTTAAACGCTGCGGCACCGGGGGTGTTTTCATTAATAGGAGATTAATGTGCTCATTGCAGCATTGGTTCTTGCTCTTGTAGCGTTTATTGCATTTGTAAATTACATCCTCTCCGCCGAGACGTGGTCGCTCGTCGTAGTGTTCCTCGCAGCAGGCGCGGGCCTCGTCCTATTCTTCATCGATTGGTACAAGAAGTCCAAGCAGGAGTAGCGCCTGAATTGTTCGAACCATGGGGTAGCCATCGAACGCTTTGGAAACTACGCTGGCCTGGTCTTATAGATGACCGAGCGTGATATTCCCAGTTAAGCGCCCCCTTTTGGTCATATTCAAATTGGAGGTGTCTGAATGGAAGGCTATATTAAAGAGGTGTCTAAGCTCGATCCATATGCCGTTAAACAAGTTCGTGGGCCCTATTTGGTACTGCCCCCACACGAACAGCATTGTGCTACAGAGGAAGAGCTCAAAGAATATTGTGATTCTCGTCGAGCACAGGGAAAATTACTAGCGGCAGACCTCTTTGCGGGTGCAGGTGGACTTAGTCTAGGTCTCACGGAAGCAGGCATCGAAGTCGTCTTTGGCGTGGACCATTATGACTACGCCGTTGAAACCCACTCGCATCAGTTCCCTGGAATGTCTGTGTCGTGGGATCTCTCGAATGCAGAACATGTGGAGCGAGTAGCAAATTTGATGCTTGAGTGCGGCATTGAGGTACTTGCCGGCGGTCCGCCTTGCCAGCCGTTCTCAAAGGCCGGTAGGTCGGGTATCCGCTACTTGGTAGAGAATGGTGAGCGCGACCCTCACGATGCACGTAGAGACCTCTGGCGCGCATATTTAGAGGTAGTACAGCTCGCCCGTCCACGCGCAGTCATCATGGAGAACGTTCCAGATATGGCGCTGGATAATGAAATGTTCATTATTCGAAACATGATCGAAGAACTTGAGCAGATTGGATATAGCGTTTCATTCCGCGTAGTCGATGCATGGCGCTACGGCGTTCCGCAGTTCCGTCAGCGTCTGATTTTGGTGGCGCTTAGGGATAATCTAGTTTTTGAGTGGCCAGAGGAAGCTACTTCAAAGGTAACCGTCTGGAACGCCATTGGTGACATGCCTGAAGTCATTCCAGGCTGGCGGCCTGAAGGCGGTGCAGATGGTTGGACTCCTTACGAGGGGCCTAAAACTGAGTTCCAGCATTACATTCGGCGTCGTGTCCCAAGCATTGAGCAGAGTCGCCTTTACGACCACATCACTCGACCTGTGCGTGAGGACGACCGTATAGCTTTTGAAATGATGACGTCAGAGACTAAGTATTCTGACCTCCCTGAGCATTTACGCCGGTACCGTAGTGACATCTTTGATGATAAGTACAAGCGACTCGATGAGAATGATTTGTCGCGTACTATTACCGCGCACATTGCCAAGGATGGATATGGCTATATTCACCCACGCGAGTCGCGTACGTTGACTGTTCGTGAAGCTGCGCGCCTACAGACCTTCCCAGACGATTTCCGGTTCGCGGGTCCACCGAGCGCTGCGTTCAAGCAAATTGGAAATGCGGTACCCCCACGTCTGGGGTCCGCAATTGCTGGCGCGGTGCTTAGCGCATTGGAAGCTAATGTAAAGAAGCCCGACACTAGTCGTGGGGTAGCGAAGGCCTTGGCTACTTGGTTTAATGCCATTCCAGCGCGTGACCTGATGAGCCCTTGGGCGAAGAGTGGCTCTAGGTGGAAAGCTGTAGTTGCCGAAATTTTGCTCGAAAGGGCCGCGCCTTCGTTAGTACGCATGCTTTGGCCGTTGATTGACTCTTTACCAGAAGCTAAGCCCGGTCAAGCGATCCCTGAAGAAACCTTGGAGACAATCTATTCCGTCTTTTCGGGCCGAGAGTTCGCCAACCGCGTGCAGCGATTAAAGGACCTCGTACGTGAAATGGTCATTGAACCTTCTGCGTTGTGGGAACCTCGCATTGACCGGGACAAGCTGCCGACGCTGACTCCTGCCCTAATTAACTACCTTGAGCTTGCTGTACCTACTCAGAATGAGAGCGGTGCTCGAAGTGAAGAGCCAGTAATCACTGTCAAGGGCGTTCTCCGTGTTACGTCTCGCTACCAGGGATTCGATACGGAAACCCGCAACCGGCAGAGTGAAGGGCGTCTGAGTATTGCTCGTATGCTGAGCATGAACCCAGACTCTAGGGCTGCGCACTTGGGACTCTTTGAGCTGGCAAGAACTGTCTGTACTCCAGAGTCACCGCGTTGTTCTGAGTGCCCAATTGAAAAGCACTGCAAGCGCTTCGGCGTTGATTCAAATCAGACTGCTTTGGAAATTTAGAGTCCTAAGTGGTCTGCGACCTCAGGCATTTCATCGCGCAGTAGCTTGGTAATTGCCTTTAGCGCATCATAGTTTCCGGTGCGGGCAGCCGCCGTCTTGATTGCTAGGCCGATGGTTGCGCCCGACTCACTGCTACCCATAGCAGGCGCATCTTTAATGACTTCCTCCTCAGAAGTCTCCATTGCTCGGCGAACGCTACGGCGATATGCAGCGTTTGCCTCGATGCAAAGCTCATCAACTGGGCGGGTCAGCATCTTTTTGAGCTGTGCCGGGAGAGAAACGCGCATCTTGGCAACGTTGATGTTGAAGGCTTCGTCCAAGTCTGTCCCGAATTCAAGAGCACAACGTGCAAGCTTGGTGTGTTCGTCGATTGTTCGGATTCCAGCCCAGCCGCCCCATTGGACAAGTCTGTTGGCACGGTAAATGTAGATTCCCTGCTGCTTATTCCAACGGTCAGGTCCGGCTGCAGATTCAAAAGATTCTTTCGACGAGAAGTCTTCACGCGTAGGTAGCAAGAATCGGTGCAATCGAATCTTTCCAGTTTGCCCATCGTGCTCAATTTCGAACTCGTCTACGCCCAAATCATGGGTTTCGGCCTCATAGCGAATGAAGGGATCCCAAGGCTCGAGTTCCTCATCATTTACCTCGATGGTGACTTTTTGCCCGTCGATGCCCTCGATGAAACGGTGAAAAACCATTGACAAGTGAGCGTTTAGCTTTTCAGATAAACCCTCGATCCTGCGGCGAGCCCAGCCGCCTTCTGGTGACTTGATTGGCAATAGTCGGTCTAGCTTCTTCCAGATAATGACAGTTCCGTGCTCCGCCTGGAGCAGCTCCAAGGCTTCTGCGGTTTCGGCTTCTTCAGAAGTGTCCAGAACCTCCCACCGGTCAGTGTCATTAATAAAATCTAAGTCGAGGGTACGAGCTACAGGTGTCTCGGCCCCTTCGGCAAGACTGACGACCTCTAGTCGCTTGGCTTGAGAGAGGGTAGCGGTTTTAAGTCCTAGGCCATAGCGGCCAAGCTCTCCATTCTTGTATGTTCGGCGAGATCCGAAGCGCATCGCTTCGTCGATTTCAGAACCAACCATTCCATTACCGTTGTCGATGAGGCTGATGGTTGAAGCTTTGCCGTCAAAGACGATTGAAATCTGAACTTTGGTTGCACCTGCCGCGATGGAGTTATCTACTAAGTCTGCAATCGCAGATTCAAAGCTGTAACCAATATCGCGAAGGGAACGGGTCAGGCGGCGAGCAGAAGGAGCTACAGACACCTTGGTAGTCATCGAAAATCTTTCTTTGCTGATTACTGAAACGCTTAATTCAGCGCAGTACGGGAACTATGTAATTGGCTCAGTCTACGTTTGAAGTGTGAGCATAACCGAATAGCGGCCTATTCGGATTTAGATTTAAGCTCTCTTTGTTTGTTGACGTAGGCTTGGCTAGAGGTCCGATACACTCTGAGTACGAATTCTTCGAGCTTTTCTTCCGAGAACATCTCAAATGCGGTAAAGGGCAGGTATCGACGAAGATTTAGACTGCAAGCTCGCGCAAGCCTAGACCGTGCCTCGTTTGGATACTCATCTCCAACTTGGATAAGAGCCTTTGCCATGGCTCGGGCGACAGAGGCATGACCACTGAGCATTGGTCTCTCCATCATACCCACTGCTTCATCCTCACCTATTTGACGATTCAGATCATGTCCCAGGACAGCTTCCCTCCACCAGAGCTTTCGAAAAACATTTCGGGGACCACCTAGCCAACGGTCATAATCTGGCAGACTCTTTTCGTTTGGGTACCTCCACTTAGCGAGATCCGGAAGGACCACAAGAGTTAAGAAATTCCAGACCTCTCTATTGGCTGCTTCAGCAGGAATCAATTCGAGCCTTTGAGACAAAATCCAAGATAGTCTCTGGTCAAACTGGCGAGCGCGGGTTGGGTTCAATGCTGCAGGAAATCCTAATTCTACAGCCAATGCCATCGCGCTCTCACGGAACTCCCTCAACTGGCGTGCAGAAACTGTCTGTGCTGCGGTCGCGTAAAAATACGCTGCGGTGTGGGTGACCGAAGCTAGGTCAGATGCCTCAGTTACGGATTTGGTGTTCAATTCTTTGATGATTTCCATTGAGCGCAAATCATCAATGCGAGGGAAGTATTCAATGGCCATTACGATTCCTTTCGATTGAATACAGCGGCACGCATTGTGGCAGTGATCCGGGGCAGCTCATTGGTAAGGTCGGCGGGGGTCTCATTTGGAAAGAATGATCCCATGATGGCCTGAATTCCTTCTCCGAGGGAACCAACTTCCATGGGAGTATCGAAGTCATTCTCTCGCAACCCAGCTACACCATGGTGGACTAGCAGCGTCATAACTTCGGTCTCGAGAACTTGCTGCCATGATTCAGCTTCAGGAGTATTTGGATTCTCCAGCATGGATTTAGTGATTGGGTTGGCAACGTTTACTAGCACTCTTACACCAGAGGAAATTGGGGTTTCCATCTGGTCTGCAAGTTGTACTAGCCACATGGCATCTGTTGGCTCGACGCCTGCTTCCTTGAAGGAGACCGGAGTCATCGTAAATCGGGTTCCACTCCCTTCCAGTGGAAGATGCAATTCGTCACTTGTCCAGAGAAGCGTTCCTTCGGAACTTGGAGCAATGCGATCGTCACCGAATTGGATATCTTCTAGGAGGGTAATAATCGCTTTAACGGAAAGTGTTCCACCTAGGATTTGACCATCTACAACTAAGTCGAGACTATTCGAGCCATCCGTGAGTTCTTTTCGATTGCTAGCTCCTCGAAGTTTCGTAGCACTTGATGACCATGAAAGAGCAACACCAAGACGAGGCAACTTGCCATCCTCAGGCTCGCCGGGATCCTGTAACCCAGATTCCTCAAGTATCCGAGGTAAATCTGCGTTTAGTGAAACCGTACAGGTAATTGGAGTCTCATAATCCCATGCTGGCTCCTGGTTCGAGTCTTCTCCAACTACGATCTCTCCAACGATGAAAGAGAAATCTTCGATTTCTGCAGCTTCTTCCGAAGGGAGTGGGTAGCCGTAACTAAGTTTACGTTTCATTAGTTAGTTCCCTTCAACGTCAGAAAAATCGATGTTGATTCCAGTGGCCGTATTCGCTGGCTGTTGAACTACTACAAACGCCTTTTGTTCACCTTCAGTGATTGAAATCAAATTGTTAGGGATACCGATTTGAGAAAGTGAATCAGGGGGAGTGCTACCCAAAGTCCAGCCGAGCACCTCAGGAAAATCAATCCCGTTTTCTTCAGCTTCGGCCTGCTTAATCGTGCCGCCATCGGTCGCTAAAAATGGCGTTGCGTGCGAGGAAACGGGAAGCAGATTTTCTGGAACTGCAAAGTTTACCTGAAAAACGGAATACGTCTTATCAAGGTCACGAAACATTTTTGCGACTCTGAATCCAGCACGAGGTTTCTTGCCAACGGTGGGCTTTGAAGCGGACTCACGGCTTGGTTTCCTTGTCGGGATCTTGGCATCGCTTCCGCCCACAGCGTTAGCAACGACCGAACCGAGCCTGCTCGAGAGCTGTGTTAGGGATTGGTAATGCTTTTCAGAGCCGCTGACACGTGCGGCGGAGTTTGAGTCTTTAAGAAGATCTTGCAGTTTCTTCTTGAGAATCCTCACGGGATTATTGGTGTTAGTAGACCCCCAAAATTTATGGAGTAGTTCGTGATCATTCTGGATTGACTCATGGTTCCACTCATGATGAGCGGCAGGTTCACTTCGAGCAAACACTGGGTCAGCGTGTTCATCCGCGAGAAATACACCGCAGTATGGCGTCCCGGACATGTTGCGCGGACCTCGCCAGTATTCGACTACCATTCTAGGGTTCCTGAGCAATGCAATTTCTCGCTCAATTTTCTTATTTAGTACAGTGTGTTTATCTTCGATACTCTCGCGGAGATTAACTACAGCAAGTCGCCCAAGTTCTTTCTTTGGGCGCTCAGAAAAGACTCGGGTAGTTCGGTGGCGGTAATCAGATGCCCAAGAATTTCGTTGACTCTCGGGAACTGCCAGAGAAGCACGGTATGCCTCAACGAAGTGGCGAATCGCGGGGTCAGCTTGGGGTTGAGGTATCTCTATTTCCTCATCGTTTATTCGAACATGAAAGTCGATTGGGTCCATGTGACTTTCAAAGCGAACCATATGGGGCCAGGCCCATCGAGTTAAAGACTTCGCAATGTCGGGGAGCTTCTTCTCGGCATCATCAAAATCGGGCTGTATGACGGCAACACAGGTACCAGTGGGACGCTGATCAGTGAAATACCCATCGAGTCCAAGCTGCCGGGCTAGACGGTCAGCTTGTTCACCAGTAAAAGGATCCGCATACTCTGTTATGTTGTTGCCACTCTGTCCTCGCTTCTGGATTCCCCACCAGTGGCGTCCAGTATAGAGAGTGCCATTCGCTTTAAAGTCATTGCTGTTAGACATGGCCATAAAGCGGTGAACAGGTGAATTGTTCTCGTCAACGGTTCGGGTATAAACCAAAATCGTGCTGACCTGGCTAACAATGAAAAACACGCCTTTGCCGAACCCATACGTGCCGCCTTGGAGTTCTTTATTGTCATTTCGCCCGATATTACGGACGAAGGCATCGAAGTCTCGCGGCGCAGAATCGTCCTTGGTTACAGCCGAAGCGATACTTGGCCCACGCAAGCCATTCGTACCCGAGTCACTTACCGTAAGCAGACTAATGGTCCCAGAGTCTAATGCTTTCTTGAGCTCGTCTAGTCCCACGACGTCATCATCGAATACGTCATAGCGGAGAGTATCTACCTGTTCAGGGCCTAGATCATTATAGTCAATCGCGAAAGTGACTCCGTCTTCATTTGAAACCCGATCACGGGCATCCCAACTATTCTGAAGCGACTCACGTGTAAACATGTCCCATCTATCAAGGGACTGGCCCTTCATAGTTCGGGTAACTGAGCTTGCGTGAACATTGCCTGCAGGGTCAAAAGGCTGTTTGTGGTGGAAAGCTTTCATTATTGTTCTCCAATGCCCAGAATTAGATTTTCGGTAAGGTGCCCCGGTACCTGTTCAGGATCAGAAAGATTTAGTGAATAGCTAACACTTTGTATTCTTTCTTCAAGACCTATGTTTGCTATGCGTGGGAACCCATCGACTACATGAAACTCATGGGAATCTACGGGATGAAATTGATGAAAGAAGCTTTCTCCGTCGTCTTCGAATACTGGGCATCCAAGCTTCTGCAATTTCTCGATGAATTTTTCCGTCTCTATGGAATCTAATGCCAATAGTTTGTCGACCATTTGTGGGACGGAAATTGGGCCATCAGGATCTAATAGGTAATTGCGAACGACTAGGCGCAGATCCTTTCCAGGAGTAGGCATTAGTTGAGCAACACCGTTAACTGAAATCTGAAATGCGTTAGTTGAACTTGTTGCCTTGCATTCTAAGGACTCAGTTGCGAGCTCGAAATCGTGTGGTTGACCGTCGGGGCCAGTCCACCTTTCCATCAAATCGGACGATTGTTCCGAATAGAGTGAATGAAGAACTTCAAGTTCACAGAGCAGGCCGAGCTCTTTTTCAAAGCTCCATGAAGTCGTTGGTCGGAATTCCCGGAAGAGGTCTCGCCATCGGTTGAGCATTCCCGATACGATGACTACTGGGGAATTTGAGGATGCTTCTAAGGCATCAAGGACTTCATCCACGAAGATAGAAAAGACCTTTTCAAACCGTAAATTATTTAGCGCTAACCGAATATGCTGCAGCTCCTTTGTAGCCTGCGTAGTCAAGCGCAATGACCTACTTCGAGTGTCTGGACGGAAGTCAGCTAGGTCAGCCTTGGTGACGGGCACCATTAAGCCTATTTCACCTTGTTGGTTTCGGAAAACCTTCACGACCCCAGCGTTAACATTTACCTCCGCCGAGAGAACTGCTAATTCTCGAGTCATCGGAAAGTCTCTGAGTTCCCTAAACAGTTCTTGAGCTCGTTTTTGGATTGGCATAAAGCTCCTTAGTCTTCGTAGACAGCGTGAATGTCTTCTTCTTGCGCATCTCGAATACGCTCTCGTGTGTCTTCTTCGATATCGATCACACAGGCATATTCGACTGAACCCTTTGGACGGTTGGACTTTGGGAAGAAGATACCGAAGCCGATTATGTGCTCCACAGCATTAAGATCTTTTCGAACTGGTGGTTCTCCAGTTTTGGTCTTTTTAGCAGAAGCCTGCGAATCTTTATCGATCGCATAGATTGCCAAATGCCCAACATTGGGGCCCATGAAATTTTCATGCGCCTGGACGAGTATTGCTTCCCGCTTACGGCCGTCCTCGTCTATTTTCTTCTCAATTGCCTTTCTTTCAGCGGAGTTCAAGTCAATATCATTTAGGCGGTCATTAGAACCTACGAGGGACTTGATATTCGCAATCTTGGCCTTTGAGTTACGCATCTGTGAGCGAGTAACCAGCGGGAGGGGGTTCGGGAGACCCAAGTCGATTGTCTTTGTATCATCGGCATTTTTTGAAGGAGTCTTTCCAAAGAAGGAGATACTCCATTCAAGGATTGAACCACTATCACGTTCCTTTTCGATGTAGTCGATTAAGGCCTGCGAACTGTGCTTGCCTAGAATTGCGTCCTCTTGAATTTTGTAATCTCTCAGGAATTCCAAAATGTTTTCGTTGGGTACGTGATGGAATACGACGGTTCCATTAGATTTATTGGTGTGCGGACATTTCACGTCTCCCAAACTTTGAGTTAACCGTTTCGTAGCATCAATATTGTGCTGCAGCCAATCACGATCTTGATGGTTGAAAAGGATTGTCTGAATTCGCTGCCTATTGAAACTGACATTTGCAGTCGTAATATTTTGTTGCTTAGCCCGGTTTGTCACATCGATACCTGGGGTAAGGCGAATAAGGGGTAGGAAATCCCGAGGTGTAATCCGCTCGCGTTCGTACATCGAGAAGTCTTGACGCATATCGAGCTCAACTAGACTGAGTTTCTCAAACCAGGTTTCAAGGTCTTCAGTCAGCCAAATTCGCGGCAGGTCTTGGTATCCGTTACGGAATCCGAACCACCTTCCCATCTGTAGGAGAGTGTCGTATGCAGTTGCGTTGCGAACAAAGTAACTGCAAATTAGTCCTTCAAGTGTTAGTCCACGAGATAATGTATTTGCACCGATGACAATGACCGTAGACGGCTCAGAATCGCTATATTCCAATCGCTCATCAGATTTTGAATTGTCTACGATTATCTTTAGATCGTCGAAAACTTGAGGGATAAAGCCGCTGATTTCGTCAAAAGCATGTGAAGGGTTATCAAATAGACTGGCCTCTACGGCTGAAGATTCAGCTTCCCATTGTGAAATCCAAGGCTCTGGATTTCCACGGAAATCAAGCTTCAGCCTGTTAATGACGGGTTTAAGTAGCTTTTGGGTCTCATAGTGAGCGTCGGTGAGCATCGCGGTGTGGATGAGCATAGAGCAATGCGCATTATCTTCACGTGCGCGCCGAGCGGCAGTTGCCATAACAAACCAGCGAACTGCAGCGGTAAGTGAGCTAGGGATATACGGATCCCAGTCGGGGGTTTTACCATTCTTTTTCGCAGGAGGACGCAGAGCATCCTTCTCATCTTCCGGAATCCGACGAATCATATCGAGGCCGTCTGACTCAATGAAATCTTCGCCGTACGGTGAGTTCACACCAAATATATCTTCGGTTCCGAAATAACCCTTGGGTTTTGGAAGTACATGGATGAAGTCGCTTGGGAAGATATCGTCATGTGTGTTTGGATTGACGAGAATGTTTGCGAAGGGCGTCGCGGTGTAGGCGACGTATGCTGTCTTCCTATTGGAAAGAATCTTTCGGATTTGCTTGTTGATCGCAGAGGGATCTGAATCAGGATCCTTCGATACACTGATGCTGGCCTGATCGGCCTCATCGTCGATAATTAGAATTGGGCAATTATCTGCGTGGATGCCGGCACTTGCAATAAAATCATTGAGTTTTTTGAGTACCGATACGTTCTTTTTAACCACAGCGAGTACACGGAACTCGGTTTTGCCAAGAAGCGCCGCAGCATTCTGTTGAGTAGCGCTCTGCGTACCCTTGAAATCGTTCTGGGCATCGGTCAGTCTGTACCAACTTGGATTACTCGCTGAATTAGGATTGTCAGGGATTAATTGAGAATTGATTCGTTCCTGAGTCTGTTTACGAAGACTCTCAGTGATGCCAGTGAGCACAATGAAGAATCTGTAGCCAACGTCAGCGGCCTTTGCCATGACTGAAAGAAAGTTAGTTGTCTTTCCGCTCTGGACGTAGCCTAAGACCAAACCCTTTGTATCGAATTTGCTAGTGCCACTTGGACGGAGTGAAGCTACAACTTTGCTTGATGCTTCATCAACTTCATCAACAGCTTTTTCATCTCCGATCTTTTCCAAAAGACCCTTTTTTAGGTGGGGCCAAAAGATATGGTGATTTTCTGGACCTGTGTACCAGTCACCTGTCTCATGCTCGCGCGTGAAGCTCTCTGCCGTGTCATATTCGACAATAATTTTGGCTTGGTGGCGGAACTTATCGATAGCAGTATTTAGTTCCGCTTCCGGAGGAGTGCCCCATGGGGCACGGAGCAGCTGGGCTACTGCTGCCTCTACAGAATATCCAGTTTGAGTTTTGCTTTTGAGTTCCTCGAGGATGTAATCAACTTGGACTTGATCTATTGAATCTGACATGTTCAGGGGCCCTCACTCGCAACGATGGAAAGTTACACTTTTGATTAGAAATACTTTACCGAATTGAGTTCAGATGTACTTCTAGACTGCGTAATTAATCTTACGTCCCCACCATTTCATGGGTACCGGACTTAAAGCTTGAAGATTTTACTTTTCTGGAATGCTTATTCGAATGAGGGGATTATTGTCTCGGGTTTTCGGTCGAAGTTAGGGGAGTGTTCCAAGAGAGAATTTTCAATAGATGTTGGGGATTACAGAATTTGACGTTGCGTGTAAAGTAAGCAGCGTATGCAATGATCCGGCTATCACCGGGGAGTGTTTCGGAAGAAAAGCATCGTAAAGCAATGGCTCATTGCGGTGCCTAGTAGAACCGGACGGGTGGGACCGAAATATCCTTCACTACCAATGAAGTGAGGCCTTGGCCTAAACAGGGTGGTACCGCGCACGCACCGTGCGTCCCTGTACATCAACACATTGACGAAGTGAAGGATTAAACATGGACGTAGGAAACGTTTATCCCAAGGTTGATCTAACCGGTGGGTCCTCGAAGTTCCCAGAGATGGAAACTGAGGTCCAAAAGTTTTGGGCTGAAGATGACACTTTTAAAGCCTCATTAGAACAAAGCAAAGGCAACCCAGAATACATCTTCTATGATGGTCCTCCT
>Ga0079226_10003612_pt1 | contig 11838 bp, 6 predicted proteins | sample Poulit2014_FD_76345 | JGI IMG/M metagenome (GOLD analysis project Ga0079226, IMG submission 76345) | Agricultural soil microbial communities from Georgia to study Nitrogen management - Poultry litter 2014 | ecosystem: Environmental > Terrestrial > Soil > Agricultural land | place: USA: Georgia... | reverse complement strand
CTAATATCCAAAGTGAATGCTTAATATTAGGTGCTGTTAATGACAATGAAGTGACCTTGTTAACACCGGATAAAGCGGTCGAAAACGGGTTGCGGATTGGTTAGCGTTTTCTTATATGTAGCGTATTCCGATAACCAAAGCACCATCTATCCAAAACCAACCGGTATAATAAATAACTACAGATCCAATCAAAACAGCGCCCAACCTAAGACGCCTTCCAGCAGATGAAGCATAATTGCTTTACTGTTATGGTTGTAGAAATGGGAATGACTGTGAGCATGCTAATGTGCTCTATTTCCATTTTTTTGACTGCCGTGGCATTAGGTATATGTTATTGAATTCTGAAATATATTTATAAAAGATTGATTTTTAAATTCAATAAAAATACAATTTACTCTATCGTTTGCGGTTTTGCAAACCATTGTCCAATAATTTATTGTGATAATAAGTAATAATGAAGACTCCCTAATTAAATTCCATGCTATATTGTTTCGGCAATTTCCCGATGTGTTTTTTAAAAACCCGGGAGAAATGACTGAGGTTTTCGAAACCCATTTGATAACCGGCTTCCGAAACCGTTAATTGTTTTTCACGCATCAGTTTGGCGGCTTCTTTCATCCTAAGATGCTGAAAGTAATCATAGATGCCCATGCCGAAAATTTGCGTAAATAGTTTCCGCATCTTCAGTTCATTCATTCCGGCTATTTGTTTCAAATCAGAGATTGGGGTTGGTTTTTGAAGGGAAGATATGAGTTGGTCACGCACGTTGTAGATCGATATTATATCCTTTTTGTTTAATTTATAATGAACAAACTGTCTGCGGTGACTCAAACTCTGAAACAGATGAAAAAGCAGTTCCATAGTTTTCAGTTTGTAATAATAGCTCATTAATTCTCGAGGGTGCTTTTCTTTTACAATGTCATTGACCGTTTGCAAAATGTCGTCTGTCATTATTTCTTCAATGAGAAAAGTATTGTCTCGTTGAAATAAAAATTGAAATTGTCCGGCATCTTTTTCTAAAAAACTTTTCAAATAGGCTGCACTAATAAATATCGCCACCATTTTTCTATGAGATCCTTTTTTGAAATAGCTGGTGTGGGTGTGGGTAGACGGAAATATGCGCACCACAGGTTTTTCATGGGATGTTCCTGACACCGTTTTTCTGTTTGTCGATTCGTCATCGAATATATTTTTAAAGAAAAAACAGATACAGTTTTTAATAGAGGTAGGTGCCATCGTATGCCGAGAAAAAGCATGCTTCACTGTATAAGATACAAAAAACATGGTGAATTGTGGAGAAAAATTGAAACTCCTTTGGTAGTGAACTTCTATGTTTTCCATCATACGTTCCTCGATGCGATATCCAGTTTGATGTATAAATTGAAGAAGGTCTTGCTCGCTATTTTTCATCTGTTTATGTTTTTTATTTCTATTTTTACGACTATTTTTATTAGTTATATCATTATTTTAATCGTAAAGATACATATACTTTTGCCTTAAATAATAAAATCGAACTACTATGAACAAAAAAGTTTTGATATCGGGCGCAAGTATTGCGGGATTAACTTTGGGCTATTGGTTGAATCATTATGGCTTCCAAGTAAGCATCGTAGAAATATCGAAAGGACTTAGAAAAGGAGGAACGCCGATTGATGTGCGTGGAAAAGCCTTGTCTATTGCCGAAGAAATGGATATTCTAAAAGAGATTAAAGAACATGAATGTAGGTCTGTTATGGAAATGGTGGATGCCGAAAATAAAACCATTATTGATTTTTCGATCAATGATCAACCGGAATATAAAGGAGACATCGAGATTCGTAGAGATGATTTGGTGAATATCCTTTATGAACAGCTTCCTAAAGGAGATATTGAGTTTTATTTTGAGAACAGAATAGTAGATCTGATTCAGGATAATGAAAAAATAAAAGCTACTTTTAAAAGTGGACAACAAGAACATTTTGATTTTGTCTTTGGTGCTGATGGCATACATTCGGGCGTCAGAAAACTTATTTTTCGTCCGGAAGAAGAATATTCAACATTTTATGGCGAGTATTATGCGCTTGTAGAAACTCCGAACATCAAACCTCATAGACCAAAAGTGGGGTCGATATATAATGAACCCGGAAAAATGGTTGCTATTTATCCTTTTGAAAATACTGTAGGCGCTTTGCTTGTTTTTAAATCCCCTAAATTGGATTGGGATTACCGGGATGTAAATCAGCATAAGCAAATATTGAAAGAGAATTACACAAGTGGGTTGTGGCATATGCCTGAAATTTTAAAGGCAATAACTTATTCTACTAATCTGTTTTTCGATGAAGTCTCCCAAATTCGGATGCCCACCTGGTCACAGGGAAGAGTTGCTTTAGTCGGAGATGCCGCTTATGCAGCCAGTTTTCATACCGGAATGGGAACGAGTTTAGCCATGGAAGGAGCATATATTTTAGCAAAAGAACTGAATGAAAATGACAATTATAAAGCCGCTTTTAATAACTATTATGTGGTTTACCAACCGTTTACTGAAAAAATGCAAGACCGTATCACCATAGGATTGAACTATTTAGTGCCTGAAACGAAAGAGGGAATCCAAAAGGCGATTCAACGATTTGAAAACATGAAATAATGAGCGTAGTCGGAAGGTTTTCTAATGCGGTTGAATTTACTGAAGGCTACCTTTATGTTTCTCTAATTTTATGGTCATAAGGCAACAAATAAACTAAATAAATGTTTATAATCAAAAGATAAATTTAGACGTGGTCGATAATCATTCACATAACAGTTATCGCATTCCTGTTCCGGAGCAGTATAAGTCGGTCTTTGCTCATTTTTATAGCGCAAAAAATACTGAAAATCAGTTTATAACCCAAACCTTACTGCCCTCTTTTCAAACCTTACTGATTTTTAATTTTGGCGACAACATAAAAATTTCAACCGACCAGAATACCGAAATTACCGTTGAAAAATGTTTAGTTTTAGGACCGGTAAAACGAGGAATGAATTATACACTGTCGCCCGGTACTGAACTATTGGTAGCCAATTTTATTGATGATGCCTTTTTTCGTTTTTTCGGTCCGGTGTTGACGACTGAAACGCTTCCGAATCATCCCGATCATTGGTTAGAGGAGAATTGTTTTACCGACTTATGGGAAACATTGGATAAGATAGAAAAGCCTACAGAAAAAGTTAACCATATACTAGACTTTTGCAAACCTTATCTCAATAAGCGGAACGAAATAGCCGAACAATTGGCCACTTTTGACAATAAAAACACCGATCCCATAAAAAGCACGGCCCAAAAACGGCAGCAAAGTCAGCGACATATTCAGCAAATTCATAAAACCCATTTTGGCTATTCGGCCAAAGCTTTTGCCCGTTACCAACGTTTTTTTAAAGCCGTACAGTTATTACAAAAGCTTGCACAGAAGTCTTCTCAGGTAGATTGGTTTGAGATTATTGATGAATGTGGATATTACGATCAAAGTCAGCTTATCCGGGATTTTCAACATTTTATACATCTCTCTCCAACGCAATACCTGAAATGTCAGCAGGAAATTTGTAATCCATTGAGCTAATACCGAATCGACTATAAAATGTCTTTTTAGAGGCGAGGGTTTATAATAAGTCTCTCCCGAATAGGCTCGGGACAGGTCGGTATTATACCAATATTTAATAGTTAACTAAAAGTTGAATTGGTATAAGTTCGTTTTCTTACAATTTTCGTGTATTTACTTAATCTACTTTTGAGCTGTAATCAAAAAATAATACAGCTATGAATCATTTAGTAATTTATGCACACCCAAACAAAGACAGTTTAAACGGAGAGCTTAAGGAAACGGTCATCAATCGTTTAAAAACTCAAGGACATGATATTATCGTTCGAGATTTATACCAAATGAATTTTAATCCGGTACTGTCATCAAATGATATAATCGGGCAATTATCGGGAGAATCGAGTGAGGATGTCATCCGGGAACAAAAATTCATCTCCCGAGCCGATACGCTAACTTTTATCCATCCCATTTGGTGGACCGGTCTGCCTGCCATAATGAAAGGCTATATAGATCGGGTGTTTACCTATGGATTTGCCTATCGTTATGACCAAGGCATTCAAAAAGGCCTGTTGAAAGGAAAACAAGCGGTGATCATCAACACGCAGGGGAAATCACATCAGGAATACCAAGCCATCGGAATGGATCAGGCTTTAAAACACACCTCCGAAACCGGAATTTATGCTTATTGCGGCCTAGATATAAAAGAACATTTTTTCTTTGACCAGGCAGATAAAGCCACTGCGGAAGATGTGAAAGACTGGAAAAAGCAAGTGGTTGCTGTTTATGATCGATTGTATTCTACTACCTAGTATTGTTTTTAGAAGAAAAGGGGGGGGAAGTTAAAAGCTAACTATAATATATATAGTGATAGAATAATTGATTTAAGTTACCTGAATTCCGGATGAAATCTAAAGAGAGTATCTTTTAGATATTGACGATCAATATGGGTATATATTTCAGTTGTGGTAATACTTTCATGCCCCAGCATTTGTTGTACCGCCCGCAAGTCTGCGCCTCCTTCCACTAAGTGAGTAGCAAAGGAATGTCTTAAAGTATGTGGTGAAATTGTTTTGTTAATTTCTGCATTTTGAGCCACTTCTTTGATAACATAAAAAATCATGACCCGACTTAAAGCACCTCCGCGTCTATTGAGAAATAAAATATCTTCAGCTTCCGGCTTCGGTTTTTGATGAATTCGGATGTTGTCTTTATATATTTTGATGGCTTTAAGTGCAGCATTTCCTATAGGAATAAGCCGTTCTTTGTCTCCTTTTCCAATTACCCGGATAAAACCTTGTTCTTCATAAACCCCTGAAATTTTTAGTTGGATAAGTTCAGATACCCGAAGTCCACATCCGTAGATTGTTTCGATAATTGCTTTATTTCTGGTGCCCTGTGGCGTACTTAAATCAATACTTTGGAGCATTTTTTCAATTTCCTGAAAAGAAAGGACCTCGGGTAGCGAGCGCTTTAATTTAGGAACTTCCAATAATGCTGCCGGGTTTGTAGTTATCATCTGCTCCAACGTCAGGTACCTAAAAAAAGCTTTAATCCCGGAGGTTATTCTCGCCTGGGTTGCATTGCTTAATCCCAGTTCAGCTATCTGATGTAGAAAGGTTTTTAATTCTTGTAGGGTGATATCTTTTAATGAAACGGGATGTTTTTCTTGTCCAAAAAAAGTAGCTAATAATCCGATATCATGTAGGTATGCTTCTATGGTCTTTGCTGAAAGTGACCGCTCCAGTTGAAGATATATTTTAAAACCATTTATTTCGCTCAACCACATTTTTTATGTCAAGGTAAGCTAATTTTTAGAAGTTGATAAAATTTCGTAATTTTCATTATGATTTCCTGTTTTTTTACCTTAGAAATTTAAAATTACTGGCTAGCTTTGTAAAAGAGTTATCCTGTTATAATTATATGTAAAATATACAAATATTAATACGAAAAGAATCATAAAGTTTTCTCTTAGGTTATTAGGAATTCTGGGTAGTTTATTCCTGGTGATTGTATTGATATTAGTATTACTGTTGAATGTACCTCAAGTTCAGAATTTAGCCAAGGATATTGGAGTTAAATATTTGAATAAGAAACTGGGAACAACGGTTCAATTAGAACGACTGGCTATCAATTTTCCAAATTCTATTGTTTTAGATTCTTTGTATTTGGAAGATCAATCCGGTGATACTTTAATGTATTCCGGACATCTGTTTGTAAAAATGGACATGTGGGGATTATTGTCCGGCGAGGTACAAATAGATTCTGTTCGATTAAGTAATTTTTATGCCAATGTAGATAGGACTTTGCCAGATACCACTTTTAATTTTACTTATATCACAGAAGCTTTTGCCTCCGGGGGAGAAGAAGAATCAGGAGATACCTCTTCTTCTATGAATATTGATGTCGGGAGCATTCGACTTCATAATGTCCAATTGCGGTATCTGGATGATGTCACCGGATATGACGGAAAGGTTATTATTGGTGATTTTAAGACGCATTTTGATTCTTTAAATATGGATAAAATAGATGTTGAGTTGGATAGTATTTTATTATCCAACACGCAAGTGCGTTTTGTACGATATACTCCATTACAAGTTGATAATGAAACGGTTAAGATAGAGGATACGACTGGTGATAATGACTCAGAATTTCCTCAATTAAGTATAAATGGTTTGTTGCTCAAACATATTCATCTGCGCTATATTGATAAGGTAGATCATATGGATGGACGTGTGCAATTAGATAGTTTTTTGGTTGTTCCCAATAAACTCGATTTGAATCATCAAGATATTGATTTGGAGAAGGTGGTTATGAACCGGTCTTTATTGTCTTTTTCAATGAAGATAGATACGACAGCATCAGAGGAAGAGACGGAAAGTGAGAAGGGTAATAAAAATGAGATGACGGCTTCAACCTCTGAGGGATGGACACTTACTCTGGATACTTTGCAGTTGCTTCATAATCAATTAAAATATGATGCAATAGGGGCTCCTAAACAGCAAGAAGGAATGGATTTTAATCACCTGGATGTAACTGATTTTCAATTGCTGGCATCAAAAATTTTTTATAGTGATACCTTATCTCATCTTTTTTTACAGAATCTCACTTTTGATGAACAATCCGGATTTGTGCTGAAAAAATTTACTACGCAAGTTAATTATACTAATCAGGGAGCCCGTTTGGATCATCTGTTGTTGATAACCGGAAACAGCAGAATAAGTAAAAAGCTAGCGATTTCCTATCCTTCGTTATCTGCATTGTCTGATAGTCCGGGGGAAATGGGATTGAATCTGAATATAGATTCAGCGGTGATTGGAATGAAAGATGTATATTTTTTTCAACCCGACATGAAGAATAATGAATATATAAAAGGTCTGTCAGCTACTCCTATTTACCTAAAAGGAATTATTCAGGGAAAATTAAAGGATTTAAATATTGATACGCTGCGCTTACATGTGGCTAATCGAACATCTTTAGTACTAAAAGCCAGATTAAAAAATATTTTAAACCCGGATAAAGGTGTATTTAATGTTGATCTTGATGGGTTAACAACCGGACAGAAAGATCTGAGGACATTGCTTCCTGAAGATATACTTCCTTCTTCTATTGCTGTTCCTGCTCAGCTTTCTCTCTCGGGAAAATTTAATGGTGGATTATCAAATTTTGTGACACAACTTCATTTAAAAAGTTCAGATGGGGATGCAAACATGAATGCAGAAGTACATAACCTGACGGATTCTATTCGAGCTACTTATGCTTTGAAAACTGAGGTCAATCAGCTGAGATTAGACCGAATAATGAAAAACGATACGCTCTACGGACCGGTTACTTTAGATTTAGCTGTAGCCGGGAGAGGAATTACTCTAGATAGTGCAAAGGCGCAGTTAAGAGCACAGGTTGTGCAGGCGAAATATAAAGGGTATAATTATAAAAATTTAACCTTAGACGGAAAAGTTAACCATGGAATTGCTCATATAGAAGCAGAGATGGAAGATCCCAACCTGAATTTTAATTTATTGGCTAATGCAGATTTACAGGATAGTATTCCTTCAGCAGATTTCAATTTTGATTTGGGAAACGCAGATTTGGAAGCACTTCATTTTGTGGATAGTCAACTACAGTTGAATGGTCAGATAAAAGGGAATTTTGCACAAATTGATATGGATAAACCGGAAGGTCATTTGTTGTTGAATCATTTGGAGATTAAAAAAGATGGTGAAAATATACAAATAGATTCTGTTTCATTAGCGGCAACATCCCAAAATAATAATCACCATATTAAATTCAAATCTCCTTTTGCCACTTTTGACGTAAAAGGGGATTATAAATTGAGTGAGGTGGCACCGCTCATTCCACAATTAGAAGCGAAGTATATGGGAACAACCGATTCTTTGAATATGGCTTCCAAAGATACCTTGTCATCATGGGAAATGAATGTTAATTTTCTATTATTACCTACGCCGCTATGGAAGAAAATCCTGCCGGAAATGAGCCGGTTTAAAGGGGGGCATCTGACAGCAATGCTTTCTTCGAATCCGGATTCTGTGGAATTACAAACAACGATTTTACCATTAACCTACAATGAAATTTCTGTCGATTCTACCGTTATACGTCTTTATCCTGATCGAAAAGGTTTGAAGTATGCGTTAGCGGTGCATGAAGTTATAGACAGTGGTTTGATTACAATTCCTCATCTCTTTTTAAATGGAAATTTGAATCGGGATAATATAAGTGTTAATTTGTTTACTGAAGATGAAGAAAGGAAAAATCGCTTTCATATTGCAGGGGATTTAAAAATGAAAGACAGTAGTTATCATTTTAGCTTAGCCGAAGATAGTCTTGTATTGAATTATAAGCCATGGACGGTACCTGCCGACAATTACATATCATATAATCCTGAAAGACTATTGATTCAACATCTGGAATTGAAGAATGGAAATCAATACATTAAAGCACAAAGTGACAGTACGGCAAAAGGAAACCCGCTGACAGTTGCTTTTCAGCATTTTAATATTTCTAATTTAACTGAAATGGTGATGAGTGATTCTGTGGCATTGGGAGGTTTTATCAATGGTTCTGCCAAAGTGGATAACCTATTGACAAATATGCATTTTGTAACTGATTTAAGTTTAGACAGCTTAAGTTTTAATCATGCTAATATTGGTTCTTTAAGTTTGCAGGCAAACAATAACCAGCCGGATACATATATGGTGAATATGCAGTTAAAAGGAGATAGTAATGATGTGAAGATAAATGGGAAATATTCGACTACGGATAATGGCTTATTTGATTTTAATATAGATCTGAATAGCTTGTCAATGTCCACAATAGAAGCGCTTTCTTTTGGTCAGATATCTGATGCAGAAGGGGAAATTGTAGGTGATTTAAGTATAAAAGGAACAGCTGGTGCTCCGTTGATTAATGGCAACTTGGGTTTTCAAAAAGCAGGATTCAATGTAACTCAACTCAATGAAAGACTGAAATTGGCGAATGAAGATATTTTATTTGATCCCAGCGGGATTCATTTTAATCAATTTACCATTCTAAATGCAAATAAAGATAAAGCGGTCATTGACGGATCCGTTTTAACCAAAAAATATGAACATTTTAATTTTGATTTAGGGCTTACCGCTGATAATTTCCGGGTATTAAATCTGCCTAAAAAGGAAGGAAGTACCTATTATGGTCAGGTTTATCTGAGTACCAAAACTGAGATTACGGGGGATGAAAATTTACCCAAGATTAATATGGCTATTAGTCTGAATAAAGGAACTGCCTTTACTTATGTTATGATGGATAAAAATCCGGAGGAAGTGTCTTCTGAGGGAATTGTAAAATTTATTGATCCGGAAGTTGCCTTCGATTCTACTCATGTAGCTAAAGTAGATTCTATCAGGTATAACAAAGATATTCAAGGAATTGACTTGAGTGCTGATATTGTTATTGATACCAGTGCACGCTTTAATATTGTAATGGATCCGGTGACTGGAGATAACCTTTATGTAAGAGGTAGAGCAGACTTAAATTTCACCCTGAGCCCCGGAGGAAAGATGAGTCTTACAGGGCGCTATAATCTGATTGATGGTCTTTATAATCTTTCGTTTGAAGGTTTGATTAAAAAACAGTTTAAATTGTTAAGAGGCAGTTCTATTATCTGGAAGGGAGATCCATTACAGGCCGATATGGATATTACCGCAGAGTATGATGTGGAAGCTTCTCCTATGGAACTGGTTGAAAACCAGTTGTCCAATGATAATAAAAGCATGTCTAATGTATATAAACAAAAATTACCTTTTCAAGTCTTCTTGAATGTGAAAGGGAATTTAATGAAGCCGGATATCAGCTTTCAATTAGGAATGCCTGAGGATGCAAGAAATACATTAGATGGAGCTGTTTATACCCGTATTAATCAGATTAATACGAAGCCTTCGGAAGTGAATAAACAAACTTTGGGATTGCTTGTTTTTAATCATTTTATAGGAGAAAACCCACTCAAGACATCCGGTGGTGGTGGTGCCGAAGAAATGGTGCGAAAGAGTGCCAGTAAAATACTAAGTAAACAATTAAATAAGTTGGCCGGAAATCTTGTGAATGGGGTTGATATTGATTTAGCTCTAGAATCTTCCAAAGATTATTCTTCAGGACAGGCAGAAAATCAAACGAATCTAAATGTAGGATTGTCTAAGTCATTATTTAATGACAGAACGACGATTTATGTAGGCGGAGGAATACCGTTGGAAGGAAATAATGGGAAAAATGCTTCTCAGATTGTTGGTGATGTTGCCGTAGAATATAAATTATCTAAAGATGGCAGGTATCGATTAAGAGCTTATCGGAAAAATAAATACCAAGGTGTTATCGAAGGAGAGTTTGTTGAGACCGGGGTAAGTTTTATTATTCTGATGAGTTATAATAAATTCAAAGAACTTTTTAAATCGGCTGATGAATTAAATAAGGAAGAAAATAAGTAAATGAAGAAGTTGAATTTACATATTATATTATTTTTTATAATAATAGTATTCTGGAGTGCCTGTAGTCCGGTGAAACATCTGGAAGAAGGGCAAGTTTTATATACCGGGGGAGAAATTACGTTTGATCCCGATACCGGTACGGCATCAGAATATGAAGAACCGCTGAGTGAATTGTTGCGACCTCAACCTAATACTTCATTTTTATGGATGTATCCTAAACTCTATTTTTACAATATCTCCAAAGAGCCAACAGGGAAGGGGCTCAATTATTTATTGCATAAAAAATGGGGAGAAAAACCGGTTTTGGATAGTAGCTTAGACCTCTCCATAAATGAAAAATTATTAAATAATTATTTGTATAATATAGGTTTTTTTAATTCGACAGTTTCAGGGGATACAAGAATAAAAAATCAAAAAGAGGAAGCTGAATATACGATTGATGCCGGACATAGATATACGATCCGTAAGGTGTATTTCCCAAAAGATTCAAGCCTTGAAATAAGTAGTGAGATTCGAGAGTTAGAAAGGAGTTCGTTGTTGGATTCCGGAGATTATTATGACCTGACTACCATAAAAGGAGAGAGGAACAGGATTAATGATTCTTTAAAAAATAAAGGGTATTATTACTTTTCACCACAGGATTTAATTTTGTTGGTCGATAGTTCCCTGAATAGGAAAGTAGATTTATATATGAGGATTAAAAAGGGGGTTGCTCAGGCTGCCCTGCAAAAGTATCATATTGAGGAAGTAAATGTATATCCTAATTATTCCATTAGAAATGCTAAAATTTCTGATACAATGACTCCTTTGTATTATAAAGGATTAAATATTTATGATGGTAAAGAGTTATATCGACCTTCTATTTTTCATCGTTCTATCTATCTTCATCCCGGAAACTTATATACGCTTGCAGATCACAATTTAACTTTGAATAGATTGGTTAATCTGGGTACTTTTAAATATGTAAAAGTAGATTTTAATCGGATCGATACGGCAGCAGATAATTATGCATTGGCTGCTAATGTTTATTTGACCCCGGCGAAGAGAAAATCGCTTCGTTTTGAAATTAATGGGAATTCCCGATCTAATAATTTTGTAGGCTCAAGTGTCGATATAAGTTGGCAAAATAAAAATATCTTTAGAGGGGCAGAGCTACTGAAAATAAATCTAGGGGGGTATTTTGAAACACAGGGAGGTGGCGATCAGGCTGCTGCCAATACTTATTCTTTTTCTCCTGGAGTAAGATTGGAAGTGCCGAGATTTGTGACTCCTTTTCAGATCATTAATATGGCGCGGGTGAAGATTCCTAAAACAGT
>Ga0079226_10003611_pt1 | contig 11840 bp, 11 predicted proteins | sample Poulit2014_FD_76345 | JGI IMG/M metagenome (GOLD analysis project Ga0079226, IMG submission 76345) | Agricultural soil microbial communities from Georgia to study Nitrogen management - Poultry litter 2014 | ecosystem: Environmental > Terrestrial > Soil > Agricultural land | place: USA: Georgia... | reverse complement strand
AATAAGAGTATACTTAAAATGTAGACGCTTTCAAATAGCGTTTACAAAAGGAGGGGAGCTATGTTTGATCATTTGACGACAGAAAAACGAAATGAAAAAACGATGAATTTGGATGAGATGTCAACGGAAGCATTCCTAACGATCATGAATGAGGAAGATGCCAAGGTATCTGATCTTATCCGGAGAAATATCCCATACATTACCGAAGCCGTAAACCATATTATTTCGTCATTCAGATCTGGTGGTAGGTTGATATATTTAGGTGCTGGAACGAGTGGCCGGCTTGGGTTACTAGATGCTGTCGAATGCCCTCCCACTTTTGGAACAGACCCAAGAAAGGTTGTTGGTTTAATTGCAGGAGGTAATGAAGCCTTTGTTCAAGCTATAGAAGGGGCAGAAGATAGTGAAGCATTAGGTAAACATGATTTACAATCTATTCACTTAAACCGTACGGATATTGTGGTAGGCATTGCAGCAAGTGGAAGAACACCGTATGTTACGGGAGGCCTCAAATATGCTAATGATATAGGTGCAGACACGGTCGCTGTCAGTAACAATACGGGCTCGATGATTGGGAATATTGCCCAAATAAAAATCGAGGTCGATTGTGGGCCTGAGGTTCTCAGTGGTTCGACAAGGTTAAAGGCAGGAACAGCACAGGAAATGATTTTGAACATGTTATCAACAGCATCTATGGTAGGTATCGGGAAAACCTATCAGAATTTGCTTGTTGATTTGCAACCCACGAACGAAAAACTGAAACAAAGAGCGAAAATAATAGTGTCCGAAGCAACAAACTGTGATCTTTCGACAGCGGAAACATATTTAGAAACGGCAGACCATGAAACAAAAGTGGCCATTGTCATGTTATTGAATAAATTGTCTTATGATGAGGCTATTCAGCGTTTGCAAGAAGCGGAAGGCGTTATCTACAAAACATTTAAGCCTTAGCGAGAGGAGTGAAACACCCTATGTCTATAATCGACAAAACGACACACATTATTGAAAATAAAATTGCACCACCTTTAATAAAAATATCGAGAAATAGATACCTCGATTCCATTCAAAAAACTTTTATTACATTAATGCCACTTATTTTGTTTGGTTCCCTGTTTGTGCTATTGGGGTCATTCCCGATAGATGCTTGGCAAAATTTAATTGAACCAATAGCTGATTATTTTACCGATGCAAATAATGCAACAATGGGGCTTATGGCTATCGGAATTGCAACAGCAATGGGATACTTTTTATCTGATTTTTATAATCAACGTGGTGAAAAGGTAGACCCATTATCAGGCGCTATGATTAGTTTATTCAGTTTCTTGATATTATTTCCGGTTGGTGCAAATGAAGAAATGGGTTCCTACCTACCGGCTGATAACTTAGGAAGTACTGGTATATTCACAGCAATCATTGTCGCTATTATCAGTACAGAAATTCATCGGTATTTGATTAAAAAAGATATTACGATAAAAATGCCTGAAGGTGTCCCTCCAATGGTGGCAAATGCTTTTACTGCTTTAATTCCAGTATTTGCAACCTTAGTATTATGGTGGGTAGTCCGCTATTTACTTCAATTAGATATTCCGAATTTGGTGATGGCTGGCTTTGAACCGATCATTGCTGGTGGTACAAGCGGTATTGCACAATTCATTGGTTTTTTCATCGACCGTATTTTATGGTTTGTGGGTATTCATGGCAGTAATGTTGTGGGCTCGGTTATGACACCAATCTGGATCGATATGCTAGCGGATAACACGGATGCAGCTGCTGCAGGAGAATCCATTCCGCACATAGCCAGTGCGCAATTTATGGCTGAGTTTGTGCGGGTGAGCCCATTACCGCTCATAATACTCATGATGATGTCAGGTGTTAAAAGATATAAAACACTGGGTAAATTGGCACTTGCCCCGTCCATTTTTAATATTGCGGAACCGATCATGTATGGATTGCCTATTGTGTTAAATCCTATATTATTCGTCCCTTGGGTGTTTGGTCACTTATTCCTGTTCGGCTTTAGTTATTTTGTGATTTCCATTGGTTTAGTACCGGCACCATTTGCTGCTGTTCCGTTTACAGTTCCGGGACCGATTGCAGGTTACCTTGGTACGGGTGGCAGTTGGGCAGGTGCTGCGCTTGCGACTGTTAATCTAGTTATTATGTTCTTTATTTGGTTGCCATTTTTTAAAGTCTTAGATAAACAGGCGTTAAAGGAACAGGAAGAAAATGAACAACAAACCACAGAATAAATTTTATATGAGGTGATAGAGATGGATTCTTTTAAAATCAGAACGTACAAAAGTAGTGATGAAGTACAAGTAATCAATGTGTGGAATCAATGTTTGACAAAGGATCCGGTAAGCACAGAAATATATCATAAAAAAATATTATTGGATCCTAACTTTGATCCGGAATTATGTTTGGTCGCAGTGGATGGAAACGATTCCGTTATTGGCTATTGTCTGGGCATCGTGCGGAAATACCCTTACGGTGATAGGGGGACAGAGCCAGAACGCGGATGGATTCCCGTGATGTTTGTTCATCCGGACTACCAACGTCAGGGAATAGGATCCGAATTAGTTAATTTGGTGCATGAGAAGTTTGATGCGTTAGAGCGAACTAATATAACCCTCGGCGCCTATAGCCCAAATTATTTTTTTCCTGGTCCTGACAAGGATGCGTATAGCGGTTCTATCCCTTTTTTTGAATCATTCGGCTATGAAAATTTGGGTGAAGCTGTCGGGATGGACATGGTTTTATACAACTTTACCATACCAAAGGGGATTCAAGAGCAAAAGGATAATTTAGAGAAGAAACATGGTATTAAGATCATTCCCTTTACAAAGGAATATACTTTGCCTCTCGTCGAATTTTTAGAGGACAATTTCTCAGGCGGATGGGCCAGAAATGTTCGTGAAACCTTAATGAAATTTAAAGGGGAAGAACGTATCATGCTGGCTGTCGATAAAGACGCAAACATCATGGGTTACTGCCAGCGTGCGATTGATGATCTGGAAGGACACTATGGACCGTTTGGCGTTTCAGAAAAAATGCGTGGTAAGAAAATAGGAAGCATCCTTTTTTATGAGATGGTGTGGGATATGTACTGCAGGGGAATTTATCATGTTTGGCTTGCCTGGACAAATGGTGCTGCCCAACGCTTTTATGATCGTGCGGGGATGAGGGTTATGAAGCGTCACGCTATTATGAAGAAATTTAATTAATGATGGATTAAAACAATCAAAAATATTTGTAACTGGAGGAGTTAAAAATGGGAAAACAACATCATATTATGTCAATCGGTGCACATGCGCTAGATGCAGAATTAATGGCAGGACCAGTGTCTATCAAGTATACAAAGGAAGGGCATAAAGCTTCGTTTGTTCACATTACGCGAGGGGAAAGGGGAAATAAAAAAAAGACACCAGAGGAATACGGGAAACAATTGGAAGTTGAAATGCCGAAAGTTGCGGAAGCGATGGGAGGTAAATCAATTTGGACAGGTTATGTGGCTGGTCAATTGCCACCTCAAGAAGAGATGGAAATGGATCTTTGCAAATTGCTCCGCAAAGAAAAGCCAGATATTGTGGTCACGCATTGGCGAGGAAGCCTTCATCCACGTCACGTCTTGACGCATGATATGGTTTTGACGGCAGTACAGATGGCGGAGAATTCGAACATTGAAACAGACGAGGAACCCCATAAGGTTGACTTTGTTTATTTTGGTGAGAATTGTGAGGATTTAAATGGATTCATTCCACAAGTTTATGTTGATATTCATGATACATTTGACCAGTGGTTTGAAGCCGTCTCTCATTATGAATTATTCAGGGCAAATGAGGCGAATGTTCCGTATCAGGATTATTACAGGACGATGGCAACGATAAGAGCAATTGAAGTTGGAAATAGAAACCTTGCTTCCAAAGCACTTATGCCAGCGACAAGAACACAAGAATATTTGCATTTTTAAAAGGGGGCGAGGATTGCAATGGTAGGCATTTCCGTTTATCTATCAAAAGAAAATGAAGCATTTAACCAAAAATGGATAAAGAAAGTAGCTAAAAAAGGGTTCTCTTCCATTTTCACATCGCTTCATATCCCGGAAGATGAGACAACGTCCTATAAGGAATTACTGGCAGAGTTAGGCCGCGAAGCCAAAAATAATCATATGGATTTATTCGCTGATATCTCGCCGAAGTCGTTTGAGTATCTGAATATGGATATAAATAACATCGATCAATTACAGGCATGGGGTATTACGGGTTTGCGAGTAGACTATGGCTTAAGTGCGGAAGAAATTGTACAGCTATCAAAGCAAATGAAAATTTCACTGAATGCCAGTACATTAACCGAAGATTTTTTACAAGATTTGATTGATAAAGGATTGGTTACGGAACATACAGAGGCTGCTCATAATTTTTATCCTAGGCCTGAAACGGGATTATCAAGAGAATATTTTATCCAAAAAAATAAATTGTTGAAAAGCTACCAAATCGGGATATCCGCTTTTATTCCGGGAGACGGAGTTAAGAGGCAGCCCTTATATCAGGGATTGCCGACTTTAGAAGAACATCGTGATGTGTCACCTATCCAGGCCTACCTTGACTTAGCGAAAAATGGCTATGTCGATGCTGTTTATATCGGGGATCCTTCTTTAAATGATGAAACGTTAGAGAAGTTTTCTTCTCTTGCAAACGGTATTATTCCGATGAGGTACAAAGGGGAAAATAATCCTAAGTTTAATGACTTCCATAAGTATTTAGAAAATGTTCAACGTAACCGTCCAGATCCGGCGAGGGATGTTATTCGTTTTGGAAGATCTCGTATCGATCTTCATGATAATCCTAATTTAAGCCCCATGCATACCATTAGTCGTAAAAAGGGATTTATTACGATTGACAATGATCAATATGGTCGTTACGCGGGTGAAATTCAGATTACCCGGACAGATCTGAAACAGGATGATAAGGTGAATGTACTTGGTGAAGTTGTTGAGCAAGACATGCCTTTATTAGAGTTCATCGGTGGGAGTAGTCAAATTTCACTGAAAAAAATAAATTAAATTTCAAAAGGAGCTTGAAAACATGAATATTTTATTGGTTTGTAGTGCAGGTATGTCGACGAGTTTATTAGTTACTAAAATGGAAAATGCTGCAAAAGAACAAGGTAAAGAATATAACATATGGGCTGTTCCGGAAGCAAGCGCAGGGAACCATATAGCAGATGCCGATGTCGTATTAATTGGACCTCAAATGCGTTTTTGGAAAAAAGATGCGGAAAAACTGGCTAAACCACATAATATTCCGGTAGATGTGATTGATACAGTTGCTTATGGAATGAATGACGGGCCAGCGGTAATCAAGTTTGCGGAAAATCTAGTCAACAAGGAATGAGGTAGAAGAATGGAAGAGATGGAAACTATATGCATGCAAATTATCAGTAATGCGGGGACAGCAAGATCGTTAATCATTGAAGCATTACAAGAAGCAAGGGAAGGGAACTTTTTGGAAGGCGAAGCAAAAATGGATGAGGCGAATAAGTTTTTTGTTGAAGCGCATAAATCTCATGGACAACTCTTGCAAAAAGAAGCCGGAGGTGAAAAGGTTCCATTTTCATTACTCTTCATGCACGCGGAAGATCAATTGATGAGTACGGAGACTATTAAACATTTGTCCAAGGAAATGTTTTCAATGCACAAAAAGATGGAAGGTATCAATGAGTGAGTATAGGATGTAAGTTTCCAACGTAAGTCATGAAAGCGGAAACTTATTTTCACAGGTTATATTTCCTCTATCTTATATAACGATTTGTGAATCGAATATTTATAAAAGATAGGGGGAATATTTCCTTGGAATGCGAAATACAGTCTTTGGTAACGGAATATAACATGTAATGGATGGATTGACTATATCTGTCGATTGGAATAACTATGCTAAATTTAATGATGTCTATTTTTTAAAAAAGGCAATCCGTTAATCGTGCTTCTCCATTTTAAAAAAGAGTCAATATGAAATGTGCTTACTCACCGAACTATTGGCTATAAAGGTAAGGATTGTTCTTTACAGTCAGTAGGACAATTTTTTATCTATGGTCTGATTATCCGTCTTGAAAGAGGTGAACCTCATATGAACAAAATAGATGTAAATAAAGTGGTCGGACAATTGTTGGTTGTCGGATTTGAAGGAAAGAAAATAACTTCCGAAATAAAAGAATTAATTCATACTTTTCATGTTGGAGGTATTATTTTATTCAGCCGTAATATCGGTACTCCATCTGAGATTTTAAATTTAACGACAGATTTGCAAAGAGAAGCAAAGATGGCTGGGTATCAATATCCGCTTTTAATATGTGTCGATCAGGAAAATGGGATTGTTCGTCGTTTAGGCGCGGGAACGACAGTATTCCCCGGAGCGATGGCCCTAGGTGCTACAGATGATGTCAGTAACGCATATAACGTAGGTTATGCTACAGGAGAAGAGTTGCTGGGATTGGGAATAAATTGGAACCTGGCACCCGTTGTGGATGTAAACAATAATCCGGAAAATCCGGTCATTGGTGTGCGTTCATTTGGTCAATCACCAGCGAAGGTTGCACAGTTTGGAAAAGAATCAATGAAAGGAATGCAAGATGCAGGAGTCGTAACCACCTTAAAGCATTTTCCCGGTCATGGTGACACAGATGTTGACTCCCATCTTACGTTACCCACCATTTCACATGACCTGCAGCGACTGGAGGAAGTAGAATTAACCCCTTTTAAAGCGTGTATTGCTGCAGGGGCTGATACTGTTATGACAGCACATATCCACTTTCCTGCCATCGAATCGGAAGCAGGTTTGCCAGCAACTTTATCTGAAAAAGTTATTACCGGTTTATTAAGGCAAAGACTACATTATAATGGTGTCGTAACAACAGATTGTATGGAAATGGATGCTATTTCGCAAACCATAGGAACCGAAAAAGGGGCTGTTTCTGCTGTAAAGGCAGGGGCTGATTTTGTCATGATTTCACATACGTTTGAACGGCAAAAAGGATCCATCAAAGAAATTGTCAATGCACTCGAATCAGGTGAAATCGATATGAACAAGATACTAGAGGCCAATAAAAGAATTCAAGACTTAAAGGAAAAATATCTTGATTGGGACAACGTGCCGTTTGATGATGTAGCCGTTCCAGAAAATGTAGGCAGTAACGAGCATAAAGAGCTCGCAACAGAAGTCTATCAAAACAGTACAACCATTGTTGAAAATAATGGTTTGCTTCCTTTAAATAAGAATAATAAAGTGCTTGTTATTTATCCGGAAAGCAGTGCGAGAGTGCGTGTAGAAGATGAGAATAATACGCAACTCAGTTTAGGGGCAGTTGTTCAAAAATATCATCCATCGGCCCGTATCGAACAATTAAATGACGTTTTATCGGGTGATGACATGGAAGGAATGGTTAGGGAAGCAAAACAATATGATGCTGTTATTGTTGGTACGACATCCATCTCATCGGAAAGTAATCAGTTGCAGCTTATTAAAAAATTAAAGGAAATGGGTATTCCCGTCGTGGTTGTAGCAATGAGAACCCCGTATGCACTAAGTTACTTTCCTGATATACCTGCCTATGTTTGTACGTATGAGTTTACACCGACTGCCTTAGAAGTTGCTGGAGGGGTTATCTTTGGTGATAAAGAAGCTAAAGGGAAATTGCCAATTACCATTCCGGATCAGTAATTGTATTGTAAAGGGACGGTTATAGTGAATATAAAGTAAATGTTACACTTCCTAGAAAGAGGATGATAAGGTGCAACAACGCGTATTGGAGTTTTTAGAAAAAGAAATCGAACTGAACCATTTGCCTGGAGCAGTCGTGCAGGTGATGCATCAGGGTGATATTATTTTACAGGAAGCAGTTGGTTCACGTTATAATTATTCGCAAGTAAAGGCACCAATGATGTTGGACACTGTCTTTGATTTAGCATCATTAACAAAAGTGGTGGCTACATTGCCAGCTGTTTTAAAACTGATAGATCAAGGTGAAATAAGACTCGATGACCCTGTCGTTCACTTTTTACCCGATTTTGCTTCTAATGGAAAAGAAGAAGTAACGTTAAGGCACTTATTAACACATACATCGGGTTTACCAGCCCATCGCCAGTATTATAAAGAAAATCTCGACAAGGAGACAATATGGCATCGAATCAATCAAGAAGAACTGGTACAGCCCATTGGTTCAAATGTTCTATACAGTGATTTAGGGTTTATCCTACTGTACCACATTATCGAAAAGGTGACGGAACAGCCGTTTGATATATTTTTAACAGATCAATTTTACACACCGATGGGCATGAATGAAACAAGTTTTCGCCCGTCGTTTAATAGAGAACGTTATGCGGCAACAGAATATAGTGAGAAATTAAATGATTATAAGTTTGGTATTGTACACGATGATAATGCAGAATCCATGGGTGGGATTAGCGGACACGCAGGATTGTTCTCCACACTTCCTGATTTAATACGTTTTACACAAATGATTGAAAACGAAGGGACTTACAATGGAAAACGTATCCTTTCTTCTGCTGCACTGAGGTTGGCACGATCTAATTTTACCGGATTCAGTGAAGAGCACCGTGGTTTAGGTTGGGTGCATAAAAGTCCAGTCCTTACTTCATGTGGGGATTACTTTTCGGATGAATCGTATGGTCACACTGGTTTTACCGGCACAAGTATCTGGTTTGATCCATCGATACACTTAAACGTCATTCTTTTAACAAACCGGGTACACTATGGCAGGCACCCACATATCCTTCGTTTGAGACCCCGATTGCATAATATCATCAGGAGTTATTTTTAAAACGTTTGATATAAGTAATATGCGAAGGATTAGGCAAAGGACTGTTACATGAGTCTTTTTAAGAAACAGTATAATAGATTCTACCTGAAATGAGATGAAACAGAGGTGATATTGTGGTAAAAGAAAGATATGTGGTGGGTTTAATGTCGGGGACATCATTAGATGGAATTGATACTGCTTTAGTTAAAATTGCGGACAATGACGGAGATATTCAAATGGATTTAGTTCATTTTACCTCCTTTAATTATCCACCGGATATTCAATCACATCTATTAAAATTATGTCATTCAAATACGGCATATCTCGACATGATTTCAAAAATGAACATGTATTTAGGTGATGTGTTTGCGGATGCGGTCTTAAAAGTGATTCATGAATCTGACATGTCTAAAACAGATATCAGTTTAGTCAGTTCACATGGCCAAACGATCTATCATCAGCCCGATGTTGAATGGATAGGTGGAAAAGATATCACTTCGACACTACAAATCGGGGACATAGGCGTCATTGCCGAAAAAACGGGGATAACAACCGTCGGCGATTTTCGTACCCGTGATATGGCAGCGGGTGGCCAGGGAGCACCACTTGTGCCGTATGCTGATTATATGATGTTTAAAGACGGTCATACGGGACGTGTATTATTAAATATCGGCGGGATTGCAAATATGTCCGTTTTGCCGGCGAATGCACATGAATCGGATGTCTTTGCGTATGATACTGGCCCCGGAAATATGCTGATTGATGCGTTTGCAAAATGGGCAACTGATGGTGAACAAACAGTCGATAAAGACGGATTGCTTGCGGCGAAGGGTGTGATTAACGAAGAGTGGCTATGCGATTTACTCCACCATGAGTATTTTACTCGCCCTTCACCCAAATCGACGGGACGAGAACTTTTTGGGGAACAGTATGCCATAAAACTTTGGGATGAAGCAGAAAGGAAAAAAATAAGAGTGTTTGATCGATTGGCAACTATAACCGAATTAACTGCTCGAACGATTGCCAATGAAATAAAACATTGTGCCAAAAAATATCACCTTGCTGATGTTTTGGTTAGCGGTGGTGGGCGTTATAATCCTGTATTAATGGAACGGCTAGACGCTAATCTATCTGATATGCTTGTTATGCCGATAGATAAAGCAAATATGAATGCGGATGCTAAAGAAGCCATGGTCTTTGCCTTGCTTGGCTATCAATGTTACCATAAACGAACTAATAGTATTCCAACTGTCACTGGGGCAACCCATCCTGTTGTCATGGGGAAAATTGTCTGGTAATTGGATTTTATAGATTAGCTTTGGTAATGGCTAACGATTGAAGTTTATATAGGAAAAGGTCTGGACAGACAATGAATATGTATACATATTTGTGGTTGGTAGCTAATAGGTCCTGACGGTGCAAGTTCATGCAATGATTCAGAAGGTTACCAGATTATCATATATGAATTATTTCTTGCAAACCTGTGGGTTCACATTATTCACAGGAATTTTTTGGTATAATAGTAAAGACGAAGAGCATAGGAAGTAAAACCCTCAAACGATAGCAAGAATGGAGAAGTACATAACTTGAAAAAGGCGCTGGTAGAGGTTTGAAATGAATGATTAAGTAGATTAATGGTCCTGCCGCAAAAAAACAAAACCAACGTTGCAAAACATGAACATAGTAGGAGTTGATATAATGGTATATATGACTGGTGGATTAATGAGAATTAAAGAAATGCTTGCGAGTTTGCCCCCTTCTGAGAAGAAGATAGCAAAATATATTTTGGAAAACCCACAAGAAATCATATCATTGACAGCGAATGAACTCGGAAAAAAAAGCTTCACAAGTGGCGCAGCTGTCATCCGATTATGTAAATCATTGAATTTAAAAGGTTTCCATGAATTAAAAATCAGAGTGGCAGGTGACTTGCAAAAAACAATTCAAGTGGGATTTCAAGATATTGAACCAAACGAGACGCCTATGTCTATTATTGAGAAAATGACAAATAATAGCATCCACACGATTCGGGAAACAGCGGAATTATTAAGTATTGGTGAACTTGGACGGGCGATAGATATCTTGAAAAAGGCCCGCAAAATAAGCTTTATTGGAGTAGGTGCATCAAGTATTATTGCACAGGACGCCGAACAAAAATTTTTAAGGATTAATAAAACAGCATATGCATTTGAAGATATGCACATGGCTACGACACTGGTTGCTAATGCCGAGAAAGATGATGTAGTCGTAGGCATCTCCTTTTCAGGTGAAACAGTAGAGGTTGCCAGGATTTTACAGCTTGCTCGTGAAAATGGCGCAGGCACGATTAGCATCACGAAGTATGGCAAATTACCTGTTACTGATCAGGCGGATATCAACTTATATACGTCTGCAACAGGAGAACCCACATTCAGAAGCGGTGCTATGTCATCACGAATGTCTCAACTTCAGGTGATTGATATTTTATTTATGTGTGTGGCATCACTTGAGTATGAAGAATCCGTTAAACATCTTGCAGTAACAAAGGACGCAATTGATTCCCTGAAAGCAAGCATGAATTAGATGGGGGCTCATTTCCCGAATTTTGTCGATTAAAGTTATGAAGAAGTATCAAAATTTAAAGTTATTGGAACCGTATCATAATAGAAGGAAGTATAGATAGTTCTTGTGTTTCCTTCTATATTATCTTGGGTAGAAGTATCAGGCCTAAAGTTTGGCAATAAGAAATCTCTTCAGTCGCTCGTGAAGGGATTTGTATTGTCATTTTTTGTATTTCTATGATGAAGGGGTCTATCGACATATGATTTTTTAATTTCATAATCAAAAAAATGAAAACAACGAGCTATTGACGGCCTTATCTGTCACGCGTGCCACATTATTGTCGGGTATTTAATTTCCGTATGTGATCCTATAAAATAACGTTTAAACTTATGGTTTTAAGTAAAAACATAATAATAGACCAAAACTATGAAAGGAGCATTATCATGAAACGTTTGTTTTTTCTACTATCTCTTGCTACATTAGTT
>Ga0079226_10003610_pt1 | contig 11844 bp, 11 predicted proteins | sample Poulit2014_FD_76345 | JGI IMG/M metagenome (GOLD analysis project Ga0079226, IMG submission 76345) | Agricultural soil microbial communities from Georgia to study Nitrogen management - Poultry litter 2014 | ecosystem: Environmental > Terrestrial > Soil > Agricultural land | place: USA: Georgia... | reverse complement strand
TCCCAATTGCTTTTTGGCAAGGGATTTTAACTGGTCGTGTTCATGGGTGCCAATTTCCTTAAAAACGTCCCACTCCGGGGCTTCCAACACTTCATGATCGCTTTTCTGCAAACTGGATTTTCCTACTCCAAATCGTACTGCTTTCGCAATTTCATCCATGATACCGGAAAAATTATATTTGATGTCACTATATTTGATATTCGTTTGGACTGCTTTATTTCCACAAGCGATATCAAAACCAACTCCTGAAGGTGATATTTGGCCATCATAAACGACTACTCCGCCAACCGGTTGACTGTACCCGTAATGTCCGTCCGCGCACAAGACGCCAGCCACAACATTGCCTGTTTGCAAACAACTTTCAAACTGACGAAGCGTGTCCGGCTCATGTGAACCAAAAATCATTTTTTTCATATTTATCGCCCTCCCCTGTATTTTAAAACGTCACGCAAACCAGTCGATAGAAACTGGGTTTCAAAAAAGATAACTTTAAACATCTATATGCAAGAGATAAAATCTCATCCATTGAAAATGCCTGCTTTCTCAAAAGGGTAAAGAACGGTATGTTGCTGAGCACTGTAATGACCAAAGGTTTCTGGTGTAAAACAAAATGGGATGTTTTCACAATGCTGTTTGGAAAGTAACGCTTCTTGCAGGAGCCAATTTCCATGGCCAATGGTTCCTTTCACAATACGGTTGCCCTGTTTTTTCAAAATAGAATACCGTTCGGTCAAAAAGTGGGAAAGAGAGTCTTTCTGTGGTGTAAACGATGTGGTGTCAGGTTGATAGGCGATTTGCAGCTCCCCTGTTCTTTTTCTCGCCAAACGGCTGCCTGTGAAATGAAAGGAGTGGCCCTCTTTCCGAATCGTCATGGGTGCTCGTTGAAAGGGTAAAGCAACCACATTGCCCCCTATGGTTGCTGCTAAACTGTCTGAATGAATGGAGAAGAAATAAACTCCACTTTCACCGCCAAATGTAACATAAGTCCGTAAGTTCATTTGATACATATCCGGATAAGACAACCAGGACGGGAAAAAGCGCGGCCGGCTGTTAGTTGCTCTAAAAAGCACCAACGTCAGCCAGGCTTTGCCGTTATAGGTATCAATAGTAAAAGGAAGGGGCACATACCCTTGTAAAAATTGCGGAGAAAAAGGCGTATGAATAAATAAAATATCCTCCCATTTTTGTTGAGCAATCCAAGGATATTGTTGTTGCATGTTCCCCCTCCTTCACTTGCTAGGTCATCATCAAAAAGCGGAAGAAAACAGCTGGGATTTTGTTCCAATCACTGTTTGTTATTATTGACTATTGTACCATGCCGTCTGTTCATTTGAAACAACCTCTAACAATGAAACCCCCCCTCTTTATTAATCCTATATAAAAACTCACTTCTTTATAAAATAGAAGTGAGTTTTACAGCTTTCACGATGATACAATTGTTACAACATTTCCGAAACGACTTTTTGTTCCAAGAAATTGATTAGGTAATCAGGACTTCCGCTTTTCGCGTCGGTACCGGACATTTTAAATCCGCCAAATGGGCGATAGCCGACAACAGCAGCCGTACAGCCACGGTTTAAATAAAGATTGCCAACATCGAAATCACGGCAGGCTTGTATCCAGTTTTCCCGGTTATTTGTGATGACAGAGCCAGTTAAACCATACTCCGTGTTATTCGCGATCTCTAACATTTCGTCAAAATCTTTAGCTTTCGCGAAAGCCAGGACTGGCCCAAATATCTCTTCCTGCATGATGCGAGCTTTTGGATCAACACCGGCAAAAATGATTGGATGCACGAAAAAACCTTCGCTGTCGTCTGTTTTGCCTCCAATTTTCAACTCGCCTTCTTCTTTACCAATCTCAATATAGTCCCTAATCTTATCAAATTGCTTTTGGTTAATGACAGGCCCCATATACGTATCTTCATAAGGGTTGCCTACTGAGAGCTCTTTCGTTAATTCCACGGCTCTTTCAAGGACTTGGTCGTACAAATCTTCATGAATGACAGCACGGGAACATGCGGAACATTTTTGACCGGAAAAACCGAAAGCGGAACTGACAATCGAATCTGCAGCAAGCTCCACATCTGCACTATCGTCCACGATAATGGTATCTTTACCGCCCATTTCTGTAATGGTACGTTTCAAGAAATCCTGCCCTTCCTGCACGACAGAGGCCCGATTGAAAATCCGCTTTCCAGTCGCTTTAGAACCAGTGAAGGTAACAAAATGAGTTTGATGATGATCGACAAGATAATCGCCAATGACGCTTGGGTCGCCTGGTACGAAATTGACCACACCGTCCGGCAGTCCTGCTTCTTCCAGAACCTCCATCAATTTATATGAAATCAGCGGGGTATCTTCTGCAGGTTTTAAGAGAACGGTATTCCCTGCGACCACTGGTGCAACCGTGGTTCCTGTCATAATTGCGAACGGGAAGTTCCAAGGTGAAATGGTCACACCAGGGCCCATCGGCTGATAGATATATCGATTATGCTCGCCTTCTCTGTCCAATACAGGTTTACCATTGGCTAAATCCATCATCGAACGTGCATAATACTCAATAAAGTCAATTCCTTCATTTGTATCCCCGTCTGCCTGATCCCATGGTTTTCCTGATTCAAAAACCATTAAGGCGGAGAACTCATGCTTACGTCTCCGAATAATAGCCGCTACTCGCAGCATTAATTCTGCACGGTCTTCCGGTTTCCATTTTCTCCATTCGCCAAATGCTTCTTCAGCTGCCAGCATCGCCTCGTCGACGTGTTTTTGTTCTGCCTTCGATACATGGCCAAGAACGTCTCCTTTTTTAGAAGGATTATGAATTGCCATTTTATCATCTGTTGTAATATGATGACCGCCAATCACCAGCGGAAAGTTCTTTCCGTGTGCTTGTTTCACTTTCTCCAGTTCATCTGTAAAAGCTTTTCGGTTATCTTCATTTGTAAAATCAGTTGCAGGTTCAGCAGTAAACGGTACTACCATTTTAAAAACCTCCTTAAAATTTAAAACCCACTGTAAACGTTTTCATTATCTCTCGGGGCAAATAAATCCCTTTATACTTAAACGATACTATTTCCATGAAAAAATATCAACCGTTTTTCATGCATGAAACTCATGTAACGCTTCATTTAACGAACAATCAGCCGCTTTATGGATAGCGTCTTGGGACTGATAAAACAGAGCAAGATGATATAAACTTCACCTAATCAACTGATTGGGTCCGTTTCTTGTTTCTGAGTATACCATAACCTTCCATTGCTCTACTGTTTCATCAGTACCCAAGCCTTAAATGTTCCGTATTGTCTAACTTACAGCTTTTTCCTCTCTTCTGCCTAATTTTAACGCTCCGAGAATTAACGGGATCTGCAGAGGCAGACGCAGCCAAAGCACTAATGTATTTGCTTCCCCGTTAGGCTGGAAGGCAATCTTTTTCATTGCCATGTACACATTCGCCGGAAAGACTGCTACCATAAAGAACGCCAGAAGTTTGCTTGTCACTTGCTGTCCTTTTTTTACCCATAGCAAAACAGCAAATATCATTTCCATAACCCCTGTAGCAAGCACAATAAATTTTCGAAAAGGCAGTGCTTTAGGCACTATCCTGCGAAAGCTTGATTCATGCAAGAAATGCAAAAAACCCGCTCCAAACAGAAGGCCGGAAAATAATGTTCGTAAAATAAATTTCATATGTACCCCTCTTTATCTCTTTTGTTTTTCTGCAAACTTTAACAACACTTATTATACTGCTAAATATAAATGATTGCAGTTAAAAAGCAAGAAAGCAGCAATCTATAAAAGAAAGCCGCTTCTGACTTTACTTAAAGGTTTTTAAGCGCTTCTTCAATTTGCGTGTCTCCAGATATCATTTCAAACGTTTTATGATACGTGTTTTCTTCTTCAAGTGTGGCAATCATCGTCTTAGCAACATCAGCGCGCGGGATGGAAGCCACTTCCACTTTTTCAGCTGCTTCGATTTTACTGGTGCCCGCATCATTTGTTAAATAGCCGGGACGTACAATAGTATAAACTAATTCTGTTCCCCGTAAATACTCGTCTGCCTCCTGTTTCATTTTCAAATAATGTTCCATCGTTCCCGATCCTTGACTTGGGTCATCTGCTGAAATAGAACTTAGCATGACAAATTTTTTCTGACCAAAGCGTTCCGTTTCTTTAATCAGATTAATGGCTCCATCACGATCTACAGCAGTAGTTTGGTCTGATCCTGTCCCTGATCCGGATCCTGCTGCAAATATTACAGCATCCATCCCTTTGACTGCATGACCTGTCTCTTTGGTTAAGTCAGCCAAAACAGGAGTACCGCCCAATTCTTCAATAGTTGATTTTTGTTCTTCTTTGCGAACCATGCCGAATGGTTCATGCCCATCCGATTTTAACAACTCAATCAATAACCGTCCTGTTGTTCCATTTGCTCCTGCAACGAGTACTTTCATATTAAACAACTCCTTTTTTTATTTCCTGTATGTTTTCCATACTTTTTCATGAATCTTCTCATACTGTATTCATTACCTTTAAGGAGTATATTTAAACGTAATCTATACAAAAGGAAATAAGAGGCAAGCAATTTATAAGCACATATGGAGAAGGATGTGCTTAACTTTATAATCGAATATTTTAAATACAGGCACACAAGTCGATTTCTTTCCTTTTATTTGCAGGCATCACTCCAATCCATCGTTCTTGTTCAACGATGATTTACTCACATTATGTTATAATAGTTTTCTATCATTATGAATGTTCGAAAACTAGTTTATTCTGTTGGAAACAGACGAAAGAGGTGATTGTTTGCGGATACTTGTCTTATGTATCTGGTCGTCGATCATGTTTGCCTTCCTTTTCACTTTCGATTTACACGGACTAATCAGTCGTGGTGATTTTTATATCCAAATGACCCTCTCACCAACTTTTCGATTTTTTGAAATATATGAACTCCCTCCTGAACTGTTGTTACAAAAAATTGGTCATACCGTGATGTTTGCTATTTGGCTGCTTTCCGTTTTTCTCGTTGTTAAAAACTTGAAAAAAGCTGTTTTTATCATTTCAGGATGTGCCATTCTTTCAGAAATGATACAGCCTTTTTTCATGCGGGATGGACACTTGTTAGACATGTTATTTGATGGAGCGGGTATCTTTCTAATGGCTGTTTTCATTAATATCTTTTCCCAAGTTGGCAAGTAAACATCGCCGTTATCTTCCTTATCACCACCTGAATCCAGGAATCTTTCTTAACGTAAAATGTGCTCATCCTCAAGGAATGAACACATTTTTCATTTAATTCTTCTCTGTAAAACTGGCAGGCATGATAGCTGCTGTTACTTCCCCTGTAGCGCATAAATCATCTTGCGCAAATAACTCGACATGTATTTTCCATTTTTTAGGATGAATTTCTTCCGGCGTACCTACTGCCTTTAATGTTTTCCCTTCTGGCGTTGGCTTCACAAAATCAACATGCAAAGAAGACGTCACAAAACGGGGCGGCTCCACCCCACTTCCCGGTTCGTGCCCATTCTTCCGGTGCAGCGCAAGCGAAGCGGAACCAGTTCCGTGGCAATCAATCACCGAAGCAATCAGTCCACCATATACAAAGCCCGGAATAGCTGTATGTTTGGATTCAGGTGTATACTGCGTTACCGTTTTATCTCCTTCCCATCCTGTACGCAATTTGTAGCCTGCTTCATTCAGCCTCCCGCAACCGAAACACCAGGAAAAATCATCCGCATAATCATCTTGTATCGCATTTTCGATTTGTTTATTCACGCGCCATTCGCCTCCTTCATAGGTTTTTTATTAAAACAAACAAGCGGCATTCTTTTTCACCGCCCTAATGGCTGAAACCATTACTCCAGAACAGCAATAATATCACCCTCATTTAAAAAATCGCCTTCCGTACGTTTAAGTTCTTTCAACACCCCATCTTGATTAGCGGAGACAGGTATTTCCATTTTCATCGATTCTAAAATCGCAACATCCTGTCCTGATGTCACAGTTTCCCCTTCTGCCACTAACAACTTCCATAAATTTCCTGCCATTTCTGCTTTTATTTCCATCAGACATCTTCCTTTCTTCTTTGTTATCATTTCACCAGCGGTACATAATAATGCTCAATAAATTTCGTTGTTGCATTCCCTTGTTTAAACTGTTCATGCTGGATTACTTCTTCGAGCATCGGAAGATTGGTTTTTATGCCTTCGATTTTATACTGACGGAGAGCTTCCAGCATATGCTGGATTGCTTCCTCTCTCGTCGAACCCCAGACAATCAATTTACTGATCATCGGATCATAAAAAGGAGTAATTTCTGTTCCTTGTTCGATGGAGGATTCGATACGCACTCGCTTTCCTTCTGGCTCTTGATAGGTGGTAATTGTACCTGGAGACGGGAAGAATTTCACCGGATCTTCTGCGTAAATGCGAACCTCGATAGCATGTCCATGCATCTTCAATGCCTCTTGACTTAAACCGAGCGCCTCTCCTGAAGCAATTTTAATTTGCATTTCTACAATATCCTGATTGCTCACTTCTTCCGTCACCGCGTGCTCTACTTGAATTCTCGTATTCATTTCCAGGAAGTAGAAATTTTCCTCCTCATCTACTAAAAACTCAATCGTGCCCGCATTGGTATAGCTCAGTTCTTTTGCAGCTTTTACAGCAGTCCTGCCCATCTTTTCTCTCGTTTCCTCTGAAATGAAAGGAGAAGGAGCTTCTTCAACAACTTTCTGATTTCGACGCTGAATAGAGCAATCTCGTTCAAATAAATGCAGAACATTGCCGTGGTGATCAGCCATCACTTGTATTTCAATATGTCTTGAAGTCTCTATATACTTCTCTAAAAACATCGTACCTACTCCAAAAAACTGTTCCGCCCGCCGGGAATTTCCGGCAAAGCTTTTCTCGAGTTCCTTTTCTGAATGTACCACTTGCATGCCGATGCCGCCCCCGCCGGCAGAAGCTTTTAACATTAATGGATAGCCAATAGAGGCTGCTGTTTGTTTAGCGGTTGCTTCAGAAACTGCATCACTCGTACCAGGGATAACAGGTACGCCAGCTTTTTCCATGATTTGGCGTGCTTCGATTTTATCTCCCATTTGCTTCATTACTTCTGCTCTCGGACCGATAAAAATAATTCCAGCTTGTTCGCATTGGTGCACGAAATCAGCATTCTCACTTAAAAAACCATAACCGGGATGAATGGCATCTACTGCTGCTGATTTTGCTATATCTATAATCTTATCCGCTTTTAAATAACTGTCCGTCACTTTAGGCGGGCCCAGCAAATAGCTTTCATCAGCTAATGTCACGAACAAGGACCCTGCGTCTGCTTCTGAATAAACAGCCACTGTCTTAATCTTCATTTTTTGACATGTGCGCATAATCCGGACTGCAATTTCTCCGCGATTAGCTATCAATACTTTTTGAATCATTTAATCTCCCTTTCCTTTTAAACTTTACATTTTCCTATTTACTTTTATATGACAGCCATCATTAAATCATGGAAACCGACTAGTCAGTTTCTGTCACTTACACTTCATTATTTCTCCACAGCAAGTGAGGCTTTTTGATTGGCTAATGATTCTGCTGTAAGCACACTGTGAAGAATCAAATCAACATAATAATCTCCAATTTCATCTATCGTGCACACTCCGTCTTGCTGATACCATTTATATAACCAATTGACCATCCCTAAAATCGCCATTACCGTGATATCTGTGTGAAGCTCTGCCCGAAACTTATGCTGACGTTTCCCTTCGTTTATCACGCTTAGGATAATTTCTTTAAATGCTTTTCTTTTTTGATGGATTATCTCTCTGTCTTCCTCACGAAGATAGTTTGACTCCTGATAAAACACGGTAATATGCGGTTTGTATAAATGGAAAACTTGTAAAAATCCCCGGATAACGGCTGTCAGTTTTTCTATCGGGTCGTCATGCTTTTGATCAGCCAGTTCCGCTTTATCCAAAGCATATGTAATAAAAACATCATGGATGACAAACAGCAACTCTTCTTTAGAGGAGAAATGATAGTAAAAACCGCCTTTGGATGTGTCTGCTTCCCGGACGATTTCATCTATAGATACTCCGTGATATCCTTTATTATCAAACAAAAGTAAAGCGGTTTCAATAATTTGATCTCGTACTTGCATCATCCTGACTCCTTTCTGGTTTGCTGTTCGTTTATTTTTGAATAATGCCGGCGAAATTGCCTTTCATGACTTCCTTTTCTAACTGATTTAAACAGGTAAATGTCGTGCTGATGGCTATGCGATTATTTTTCTTCTCTTCATATTGATTCACGGTAACCTCACATAAAATGTTGTCTCCCGTGAAGACCGGCCTCAAAAATTCAAAATTCATCGTCCGGGCTAACACATTGTGATCACCGCCTATTTTTGTCGGGAGTGTCGCCGTTAACAAACCTTGAATCACATATCTGCCGTCTTCATCTGGGGTCGTATTATGCCCCCCTTTATCACTCGATACTTTTGTAAACTGAACTACATCTTCTTCCGTAAACGTACGTTCAAATCGAATTTTATCGCCTGCTTGCAACCAAACTCCTCCCTATTTTTAGCATATGAGCATACATCTTTAAAAGGCCGACATACATGAATTTATTTTAAGAAGCCGGCCTTTTTAAAAATTCCGCTCACGAAACTTCTTATTCCGTTGTCACTATATCTTTCACATGATCAATCGCTGCAGGATCTTCCAGCCCTGTAACATCTCCGGCCACTTCGCCTTTCACAAGCACTTCTTTTAAAAGCCTGCGCATAATCTTTCCACTAACCGTTTTAGGCAGAGCGTCCAGCATATAAATATTTTTCGGTCTAGCTAATTGACCCACGGCATGAATGATATTTTCTTCAATCTCTTTTGTCACTTCACTGCTCGAGGTGTAGCCTCCTGCAAGTGTCACAAAAACGACAGGCACTTCTCCTTTAATATCGTCCGGCGCTCCAATGACAGCTGCCTCCGATATCGCTTCGCATTCCAGTACCGCGTTTTCCATTTCCATTGTACTTAAACGGTGTCCTGAGATGTTAAATGCATCATCTGAACGTCCTACCACCCAAAAATAGCCATCTTCATCTTCCAAAGCAATATCACTCGCATAATAGCAGCCTTCCACCTGACTGAAATATTGTTCCAAATATCGTTCCGGTTCTCGCCACAAAGTCCGGCTTAGCATGGGAAATGGCTTCCGTATAACGAGGTTTCCTAACGTCCCTTTAGGAACTTCATTGCCTGCTTCATCCACAACCGCCATGTCCACTCCTAAAAACTGCATGCCGGCTGATCCGGGCTTCATAGGAGTAAGCCAGGCAGCTCCCGCCAGTGGTGTTCCTGCCGTCTCCGTTTGCCCCCATGTATTGTTTACACAAATCCGGCCTTTTCCCAACACATCTCTCGTCCAGTGCCAGGTCTCCCCGTCAAAAGGCTCCCCGACAAGCGAGATGACATCCAAGCAATCAAGATTGTACTCGGCAAGCGTATCTTTTCCGAGACTGCGGAGCATGCGAAGGGCCGTCGGTGCAGTAAACAATTTATTGACACGATACTTTTCGATAATTTGATAAAAACGGTCTTCTTTCGGATAATTAGGTGCCCCTTCATAGACGACTGTAGTCACACCGTTCGCGAGAGATCCCGCTACTCCCCAAATATGCATGGTCAGCCAGCCAACATCGGCTGTGCACCAAAACACATCATCCGGCTTATGATCCATATGATATTTCGCATAAATATAATTTTGTACGATAAAAGCCATGCCAGCGTGCACAACGCCTTTTGGTTTGCCAGTTGTCCCGCTCGTATAAAAGACAATACTTGGTTCGTTGGCTTCAATAGGAACAGGCTCAAATTCGATCGAAGCTTGCTTGCGCTCTTCATGCCACCAGCTATCACGGTTTGCTTTCATCTCTGGATTCGTTTCCAGCCTGTCTACCACGATAACCGATTCTATACTCGAGACTTCATCTGCCACGTTATCTACTTTATCTTTAAGCGAGATTGTTTTTCCGCGTCTGAGGCCAGCATCTGCAGTTACAACTACTTTCGGTTCATAACTGACTAGTCGGTCTCTTAAGGACTGCTCTGAAAAACCTGAAAAAATAGTACTGTATACCGCTCCGGTTCTGAAGCAAGCTAAAATAGCTATGAAAGCTTCGGCCAAGTTAGGTAAATAAATAGCAACAGGGTCACCCTTTCTAACGCCTTTGTTATATAAAACATTCGAAAAACGATTGACTTCAGCAAGCAGCATCGCGTACGTATAAAAGCTCGATTTGCCATCTTCACTTTCCCAAATCAACGCCGTCCGGTTTCCAGCACCATTCTTAATATGTCTGTCCAGCAAATTATAACAAGGATTGCTAATGCCTCCTTTGAAAAACTCAAATTCCGGGAGACTTCCTGTCATGGTTTCTTGCCAAGGCTCAAACCAATGAAGTTCCTGAGCCGCTTCACTCCAAAAGGCTTCCGGATCATCTTGTGACTTTTCTAATAAACGTTGAAAAGCTGCTTGGCTTTCCATTTCTGTTTTTTGTTGCTTTTCAAGTTCCGGCCACACTAATCGGCTATGCTTTACAATATCCTGTATGCCTCCAAGTTCTTCATTATGCAAATTAATTCCTCCTTGTGAATTGATTGTAGACAACCTGAAATAAGAGTCAGATGTCCACCATTATTGTAAGCGTTTTCAAATATATTTTAAAGTTATAGTACCGTAATTCAAAAAAATTGTCAATACCTTAAGGGATTCGTTGTTTTCCAGCAAGGTCATGAAACATCAGGAACGGAAACAAAACATTTTATTGTTTAGTATCCTATCTAAGCTTAGTCTAATCATAAATATATCATTTACATAAAGCGATACGCTGTTTTATCCATATCCAACCCATCGGCACTGTTAATCGCTTAGGCTTTATCCTATATTTTTAAATCCTTGCCGTTTAGAATTAGAATTTTCGGTTATGTATTATATACTTGATTTTTATACACAGAAAACCAACTGGATTGTTTTATTCACAGCAGCATTTATCAATTTCCGGTATATGGTATAATCTACATATATAAACTGTATAATAAAGATAAATAGAAAAAGGTCTATGAATTTTCAAATGATATTTTATTCTAAAACTGAAGTTTTATGATATCCCATTCTTGTTAACCTTCGAAAGGACGTGAATGAATGATTGAATTTAAACAGGTTTCCAAAACATTTAACGACGGTACAAAAGCAGTAGATAATATTTCTTTTAAAGTGAATCGGGGTGAATTATTAACCTTGATTGGCCCGAGTGGCTGCGGAAAAACAACGACGCTTAAAATGATTAATCGATTAATCGAGCCGACAGACGGCGACATACTTATTGAAGACCAAAAAGTGAAAAATTTTAACATTCATGAACTGCGTTGGAATATCGGCTATGTCCTTCAGGAAATTGCCCTTTTCCCTCATTTAAGTGTAAAAGATAATATCGCGGTCGTTCCGGAAATGAAGAAATGGAAATCTCCAAAAATTGTCGAACGAGCAAAAGAATTACTGACTATGGTTGGCCTGGAGCCTGATACATATCTTAAAAAAATGCCGAATGAGTTATCGGGCGGGGAACAGCAGCGTGTTGGGGTCATCAGGGCGCTCGCAGCAGATCCGGACATTATTGTGATGGACGAGCCTTTCAGCGCACTTGACCCCATTAGCAGAGAACAATTACAAAAAGACATCCGGGATTTGCAAACACAAATTAGTAAAACGATTGTTTTTGTCACCCACGACATCGACGAAGCGTTAATGCTTGGCGATCGTGTCTGTCTAATGAAGGACGG
>Ga0079226_10003608_pt1 | contig 11845 bp, 11 predicted proteins | sample Poulit2014_FD_76345 | JGI IMG/M metagenome (GOLD analysis project Ga0079226, IMG submission 76345) | Agricultural soil microbial communities from Georgia to study Nitrogen management - Poultry litter 2014 | ecosystem: Environmental > Terrestrial > Soil > Agricultural land | place: USA: Georgia... | reverse complement strand
GTGAATTAAGTAATACCAAGTTCGTAGCTGTCCGTTTCGGAAATGTCCTCGGTAGTCGTGGAAGTGTGATTCCAACCTTTATACGACAGATTGAAGCAGGCGGTCCTGTAACCGTCACAGACGAACGCATGACCCGCTACTTTATGACGATTCCAGAAGCATCAAGACTCGTCATCCAAGCGGGGACCCTCGGTGACGGTGGTGAAATCTTCGTCCTCGATATGGGTGAACCAGTGAGAATCGTCGACCTAGCGAAAAATGTTATTAAACTATCGGGATACTCAGTAGAAGATATCGGCATCAAATTTACCGGCATGCGCCCGGGAGAGAAGCTCTACGAAGAACTCTTAAATGATGATGAAATCATGCCTGGACAAATATATGAAAAGATATATGTCGGACGCACTGTCGAATTCGACAAAGAACAAATTGAACGATTGATCGAAGAATTTAAGTCCTATGATAATAGCCAAGTAAGAGATGAACTAATGAATATAGTCTTTAAAGAAAGACAATTACTAGAAGCGAAATAAATAATATTTAGTCGCTTCAGCAATCTATTTCGCTTTCTGCAGGCACAGCTCAACTTCTTTTCTATCTCATATGAGATAGAAAAGTGATTTTCGACTTGTGCTCTTCCTGCTAGAGTCTTCGTAGATTGCTTTAGCTAGCTAGTATCCATGTGTACTGTATTCCTATATAAAATAGAGTGCCCATCAAGTGTTTGAATGACATCTAAAGTGGAGGTTATATGTATGAAACGAGTGAAAAAAGCCATTATCCCGGCAGCAGGATTAGGAACACGCTTCCTGCCGGCAACAAAAGCCATGCCGAAAGAAATGTTACCTATCGTCGATAAACCAACCATTCAGTATATAGTTGAAGAAGCAATCGCATCAGGTATTGAAGATATCATTATTGTGACGAGTCATACGAAAAGGGCCATAGAAGACCATTTTGATACTAACTTTGAATTAGAAGAAAGTTTAAAGAGAAGCGGCAAACTAGATTTACTAGAAAAAGTGAAAGAAGCCGAAATCGATATTCACTATATCAGACAAAAGGAAGCCCTAGGACTGGGACATGCTGTATGGAGTGCCCGCAAATTCATCGGTGATGAACCTTTTGCAGTTCTCTTAGGTGATGATATTGTTGTCGCAGAGACACCAGGCTTAAAACAATTAATTAATCAGTATGATAAAACAGGTAGTTCGGTTATCGGGGTACAAACTGTTAGTGATGAAGAAACGGATAGATACGGAATTGTCGATCCTTGTACGAAAGAAGGCCGGCTATACGAAGTAAAAGAATTCGTTGAAAAACCTAAACTAGGTACAGCACCGTCAAATCTAGCCATTATGGGAAGATACGTCTTCACACCAGAAATCTTCACACATTTAGATAAACATAAGGTAGGTGCTGGTGGAGAAATTCAACTAACAGACGCCATTCAAATGTTGAATGAAGAACAGAAGGTATATGCTTATGACTTTGAAGGAAAACGATACGACGTTGGTGAAACATTAGGATTTGTCACGACAACGGTTGAATTTGCATTAAGAGATGAACGCATAAAAAATGAATTTTTGATATATTTAAACAAGATATTAAAATAGTCCAAGGACATGTGAACTGATTAGGAAGATGTATTAAATGAAAAAAATACAAGTATATGAAAAAAAATATTCTAATATGAATTCATTTCTTTTAATGTTGTATATATTTACGCCAATATTGACCCTACCATTAAAAAACTTTTTAAATAGTGGTTTATCTGTATGGGTATTGACCGCTATCATTTTAATAATTTCTTTATATATAAACAAAAACAAATTGAATTTTAAAGCAATAGTAATTATTTTTGGAATTATAATGATTTTTCTAATTAATTACTTATTATTATCCTTTGAGGAAGAAACCACTCATTTATTAATAGAATTTATTAAATTTGGTGCTATACCGTTTTATTTAGCCTCTACAATAAAGAATACCGAAAATATATATAAATATTGGTTAGTTTTAGGTATATTAAATTTTGTAATATTACTATTCTATATCGAACAAATTAATGAACGAGAGTTTAATTATATGACATTTGGTAGATATATGAGTTTATCATTTATAATATTTTCCTATTATTATTATAAGGGAAAATTTAAAGTCTCAATGTTTTTTCTTATGTTAATTACTATGATAGCTGTTTTTATTTTTGGTAATAGAAGTTCTATTCTTATAATAATATTAATTGTATTTTATTTTGAAATCAAAAAACTAATACAGAAACGGACATTAATGCAGTACTTTAAATTAACTTTAATAACTATTGGTTTAATATATCTGATTTCAAATATAAAAAAATTAGTATATAAATTAATTTATTTGTTAGAAATAAATAATTTAAATTCATATTCTTTTAAGAAATTAATTGCATTGTTTGATAATAATACAACAAGTTTTGTATCAGGTAGAGATAATATATATTTTGATTCGGTAAAACTAATTTATAAAAATAATTTAATGCCAAAAGGAATCGGTTACTATCAAAATGTTACAGAGCATGTATATCCACATAATGTTTTTTTTGATATAATGATAACCTTTGGATTTATAGGAGTTTTATTAATTCTATCTGTAGCGATAATATCAATCATAAAATACATAAAAATATCAAATTTATATATAAAACAATTAATATTAATTTTAGGTATTTATCAATTTACAATTTTAAATTTTAGCGGGACATTTTGGAGCGAATCCATTATGTGGATGTTATTTGGTTTATTAATTTCAAATAATTTTGTATCTAAAGATGAAACTAAGATAAGCTCCATAAACGCCATAAATACTATAAATAACAGAGGTTTGTTAAATGAATAAAGTCAGTGTAATTATACCTACATATAAAAGAGCAAACATGTTGGAAAGAGCAATTGATTCTGTGTTAAGACAAACGTATAAACATTTAGAAATTATTGTAGTCGATGATAATGATCCGGATAGTGAATACAGAAAAAACACATTATTTATTATGAAAAAATATAAAGATCATCCGCGTGTTATGTATGTTAAACATGAAAAAAATAAAAATGGAGCGGCTGCTAGAAACACGGGTATTTCAAATAGTTCTGGGGAATTAATAACTTTTTTAGATGATGATGATTGGTACGTAGAAACGAAAGTTGAAGAACAGGTAAATTTTTTACTAGAACATAAAGAGTACGGTGCAGTATACTGTGGTTCCTACAGAGAAGATAAATTATACGCTCCTAGCTTAAGTGGAGACCTGTCGTACGAAATATTATCGGGCAAGATTACAATACGAACAAACACAATTATGATATGGAAATCTATTATTGTAGATATTGGTGGTTGGAATGAAAAGTTTATAAGAAATCAGGAAGCCGCTCTTTTATTAAATTTTTTTAATCATGGTTACAAAATTGGGGTAATAAAAAAACCGTTAGTTTATTATGATTTATCTGATCGAACAAACGCTCTCGATCCACTTTTAAATAAGAATCAATTTGAATTTCATTTAAAATATCATGAAAACGTAATGCGAAAATTAGAAAAAGACTTTAAAAATGCAAAAAAAGTAATTTATTGTAAAAGATATGTACAAGTATTGTTTGCTCTTATAAAAAGAAAAAGAATAAAAGATGCTTTAATTCATTATTTTGATGTATTTAAAAGGTATCCATTGCAGTTTAATATCGAAATAATAGTATTTATAATTAAAAGAATATAAAAATATTAATGTCATCAATTGAAAGGATTAAATATATGGATGTAATTCATATAAACTCGTACTACCCTAGCTCGAGTCTTTATAAAAATTTCGAGAATGCTTTAATGGAGAAAGATGTACAAATCACCACATTTGTAGCAGTCAATAAAAGTAATATGATAGACGGCAATAAAAGTGATTTAAGTCATATCCATATCAAAGGGCTGTTTAATAACTTTGACAGATTTTTATTTTATAGAAAACAACATAAAATATATAAATATTTTCGTGAAAATTTTCAAATGAAAAGAAGTACTATTTTACATGCTCATTCTCTGTTTACAAACGGATATATAGCGTATCGTAATTATTTAGAGAACAATACGCCTTATATAGTAGCAGTAAGAAATACTGATTTAAATTTGTTTTTCAGTAAAATGATTCATCTAAGAAGATTAGGTGTTAGAATTTTAAAACATGCAAAAAAAATTATCTTTATCTCTGAACCTTATAAAAACACTGTATTAAATAAATATGTATCTGAAAAAATTAGAGATACTATTGAGAAAAAATCAAAAGTTATACCCAATGGAATTGATTCTTATTGGTTTGAAAATAAACACAAGCCACGCAAATTAAATTCTAGTGAAATAAGACTGTTATTTATAGGTAGAATAAACGATAGTAAAAATATATTAAATTTAATCAAGGCAACGGACATCTTAATTGAGCAAGGGTATGATATTAAATTAGATGTAGTTGGAGAAAAGGTGTCTTTAGATATTTTTAATGAGATAGAAAACAATGATTACTTATTCTATAAGGGCATATTAAATAAACAGGAATTATTAAAATTATACAGACAAAATGATATATTTGTTTTGCCTTCCAAAAGAGAAACTTTTGGTCTCGTATATCCAGAAGCTATGAGTCAGGGTTTGCCTGTTATTTATACAAAGAATCAAGGGTTTGATAAGCAGTTACCGGACGGTCTAGTAGGCTATCCTGTTTTATCTTCAAATCCGGAAGATATCGCCAATAAAATCGTGCAAGTGAAAAAACATTATAATATAATGTCGACTAATAGTATAGACTATGTTGATAAATTTGATTGGAACCTTATAGCTGAGGAATATAAGGATATATATCTTTCTACGATATATTAATAGTTTAAATTCAGATTATTTAATAAAGATCTACTATCAATTAAGGATGATATTATGTCTGTATTATTTATTGTAATATTCTTAATAAATGGTTTCATTATTTTTTGGACCATGATTGGTTATCCAGCATTTTTAAAATTACTGAAAAGGTTGTATCAAAATAGAAAGTTAAAGAAGAATTATTATTACACGCCTACAGTAACTGTTTTAGTTGTAGCTCATAATGAAGAGAAAGTAATCTACGATAAATTAAATAATTTATTAGAATTGGATTATCCAGAAGATTTAATGAAATTTATAGTGTCATCTGATAATAGCACTGATAACACTAATAATATAGTGCGTGATTTCAAAAAAAATAATCCAGAAATTGATATAACACTTTATGAAGTTAAAGAGAGAAAAGGTAAAACAAATGCTCAAAATGAAGCACAAAAATTAGTTGACAGTGAAATATTAGTTATGACTGACGCTAATGCATTATTTGAAAGAAATGCAATTAGAGAGTTAGTTTCAGCATTTACCGAAGATAATATAAGTTATGTATGTGGCCAATTAGTGTATGTTAATCACAGAGATAATAAAATAGCGTCTAATGAGAATGCTTATTGGAAAAAAGAAATGAAAGTGAGAGAAATTGAAAGTAATATTCAAACTATTACTGCTGGTAACGGTGCTATTTATGCATGTAGAAATAATGAATATTACGATTTTAAACCAATTCAAAGTCACGATGCTAACATGCCAAGGCACTATGCTTTGAGAAAGCAAAGAGCATTATTCAATCCTGATGCAATCGCCTATGAAAAAGCAGGCGAGATTATTGAGGATGAATTTAACAGAAAGGTTAGAATGAATCGGGGAATTATAAGAGGGATTTTACCTAATATTTCAATTTTAAATATTTTCAAATATAAATGGTATACAGTGTTTTTTATTAGTCATAGAAGTTTTAGAAGTTTATTGTGGATAGCTCATTTAATTTTATATCTAGTAAATATTATATTAATATTCTCATCAAATATATTTATTATCTTATTGATACTTCAAACCATATTTTACTTTTTGGCTTTATTTAAATTAATGTTTAAAATAGATAATAAATATATAAATCTTATTTACTATTATTGTATGACTATATTAGCACAATGGTTCGGAGTTTTTAATGTGTTAACTGGAAAAACAAAGCCATTTTGGGATAAAGCTGAATCTACTAGATAATTAGAATTACTAGATAATTAGAATTACTAGATAATTAGAATTAACTAATAATTTGGTAAGTCAAATATTCCAGTATTCTTTATTTTGTTGCTAATGCTTTTATAAAACTATAAAAAATTAGTCAAGGATGTAACTTATGTATAAAAAAAAATTGAAAAGACTATTTGATTTACTGCTAGTTATTTTGGGTATATTTCCATTAGTGTTAATAGCTATTCCAATAATGTTTGCAATTATTATTGACTCAAGAGGGGGAGTGTTTTTTAAACAAAAGAGGCTCGGTACAAACGGAAATGTTTTTGAAATTTATAAATTTAGGACAATGGTTAAAAATGCAGAATCTATTGGAACTGGAATTTACACAGACGATAATGATCCACGGATTACAAGAATAGGTAACTTTTTAAGAAAAACTAGTTTAGATGAGTTACCACAAGTTATAAATGTTTTAAAAGGAGAAATGAGTTTTGTTGGGCCAAGACCCCCTGTACCATATCACCCATATAAAGTTAGTGAATACAGTTCTGAACAGTTTAAAAGATTTGACGTAAAACCAGGTATAACAGGAATGGCTCAAGCATATGGAAGGAATTCATTAACTTGGGATGAGAGAATTGTATATGATGTTCAATATGCGGATAATGTAACCTTCTTACTTGACCTTAAAATAATAATTAAAACAGCGGGGACAATTGTTAAAAAGGAGAATATTTACCGTGAATGAACTTAGAAAAATTCAATTACGTTATTTTAAAAAGGATGATATAAAGTTAAAAGTAAAATGGATTAATGATCAAAACATAAATAAATATTTACATTACGATTTACCATTGTGTGAAGAACGTACATTGAATTGGTATCAATCAATAATGAGTAACTCCACTCGAGAAGATTTCGTTTACGAATTAGAGGACTGTGATAAAAATATCCCCCTCGGGTTAATAGGTTTAATTAATATTGATTTTAAAAATAAAAAGGCTGAGTTTTATATTATTAATGGAGAAAAGAAATATTGGGGAAAAGGATTTGCAAGTAAAGCGTCTATACAGTTTTTAAAATTAATGTTTTTAAAACATGGATTAAATAAGATTTATTTATATACTGAAGCGGAAAACAATCCCGCACAGAGACTTTTTGAAAGCATAGGCTTTCAAAAAGAAGGTCTGTTAAAAGAAGATTTATTTTATATGGGTCAGTATGTTGATAGATATATTTATGGAATTAATCGGAAGGATTTTATTACAAATGAATAAAACAACGCCTATAACTCCTATATTTAAAGTTAAAGATAATAATATTTTTATTAAGAGGGACGATATTAATTATTTGCCTTTTGGTGGCAATAAAGTCAGGAAGTTAGAACTGTTTTTAAAGGACGCCAAAGAAAAAAAAGCTAACTATATTGTAACTTATGGCTCAATGCAATCAAACCATTGCCGCTTAACAGTTTCTATGGCGCAACAATTGGGTTTTAAAGTACTTTTAATCTTGGCTAAACCAGATAAAGTCCATTATAATGGAAATTTTTTAATCTATGATTTATACGATACGCAAATTGTTTGGACCGAAACAAGTAATGTACCTGAAACTATTAATGAAACTGTTAACGCGTTGAGAAACCAAGGCCACACACCGTACTTTATTCAAGGTGGTGGTCACGGTGATATAGGAACACACGCTTACAAACTAGCGTTTGATGAAATACTTATGCAGGAAGATGAACTGAATATATCGTTTTCTCATATTTTCCATGCATCGGGTACGGGTACAACTCAAGCTGGCTTAATCGCAGGTAATATTATAAATAGGAGAGATAAGCAGATTATAGGCGTAAGTATAGCAAGAAATAAAGTACGTGGTTTAGAGGTAATTGAGGAAAGTGTGCAATCATATCTAAAAAGCTTTGCTCCTAAACATGTAAATACTGATACTATTCATTTTATAGATGAATATATTGGTGAAGGCTATGCTGATGTTTATAGTGAAGTGGTTGATACAATAAAAGAGGTAATAAAGAATTCAGGGATTATTTTAGATCCAGTATATACTGGAAAAGCTTTTTACGGAATGATGGATTATATTGAAAAGAATGGTATAAAAGGAAAAGACATACTGTTTATTCATACGGGAGGAATCCCGTTATTATTTAATTATGCGAATGAGTTTAAAAGGAGTAATTAAATGAATATCTTAATTACAAGCGCTGGCCGCAGAGTAAAAATAGTTGAATATTTTAAATCTACATTTGAAGGATCTAGAGTAATTGCAACAGATTGTGACATCAATGCTCCTGCTATTCATTTTGCTCATGGATTTGAAATTGTCCCCCGTATAGATCATCCTGAATATATAGAAGTTATTCTGAACATTTGTAAGAAGCATGATATAAAGGCGATAATATCTCTAATTGATCCCGAATTGGAATTGTTGGCTAAAAATAAATCCAAATTTAAAAATGAAGGAATACAATTAATACTTTCACCAATAAAAATGATTGAAATGTCATTTAATAAATACGATACATATGATTATTTAAATGAACAATCAATTCAAACAGTTCCAACATACATGTGTTTAAATGAGGTCATTACATTACTTGATGACAATAAATTAAAATTCCCTTTAGTAGTAAAACCTGCTAAAGGTAGCGCAAGTATAGGGTTATTTATTGTTGAAAACAGAGAGCAATTAATTGAAGCATATTATAAATTTGAAAATCAAATTATACAACCTTTTTATAAAGATAAAGAATTTGGTATAGATGTTTATATTGATATGCTTAGTGGAGAATTAGTCGATTTATTTATTAAAGAGAAGTTGAGAATGCGGGCGGGAGAAACAGATAAGTCGGTATCTGTACATAACAACAAAATAGAAGAGTTAATAAAAAACACAATTAATAAAACTGACTTCAAAGGTCCGGTAGATATTGATTGTTTTGAATATAAAGGCGAATACTATGTATCGGAAATAAATCCCCGTTTTGGTGGGGGTTATCCCCATGCTTATGAAATGGGATGCGATTTTATAAAATACATTCATCAAAACTTAAATGGTAACACTAACCAATTATATGATGGATATAAATATGAAGCTGACGTCGTAATGATGAAGTACGATCGTATCAAAATAATGAAAAAAAAGTTTAAATGAAGAGGTGAAATTATTGCCACACAGAGATAGGATATTTCTTTCTTCACCACACATGAGTGGTAGGGAACAAAAATATATAGAAGAAGCATTTGATTTGAATTGGATTGCGCCGTTAGGAAACAATGTTGATGGGTTTGAACAAGAATTGGCAACTTATAATAACATTAAAGACGTTGCTGTTGTTAGTTCAGGAACTTCTGCTATTCATTTAGCCTTAAGACTATTAGATGTTCAACCGAATGATACAGTGTTTTGTTCATCCTTAACATTTGTTGCTTCGGCCAATCCTATTCTTTATGAGAAGGCTACGCCTGTACTGATTGATTCTGAAGAAGATACATGGAATATGTCGCCTGAAGCATTAGAGCGCGCATTAAAAGATGCTGCAAGTGAAAATAAGTTACCTAAAGCGGTGATTGCCGTACATTTATACGGACAGAGCGCAAAAACAGATGAAATTGTTGCCTTGTGTAAGCAGTATAATGTCCCTCTAATAGAAGATGCAGCTGAGTCATTAGGAAGTGAATATAAAGGGCAAAAAAGCGGTACACACGGTGATTTTGGTGTTTACTCCTTTAATGGTAATAAAATCATAACTACTTCTGGTGGTGGAGCGCTTATATCTAATGACGAAGAAGCAATTCAAAAGGCCAGATTTTTAGCTACACAAGCTCGTGATCCAGCTATTCATTATCAACATAGTGAAGTCGGATATAACTATCGTATGAGTAATATTGTCGCTGGGATTGGACGTGGACAACTAGAAGTACTAGATGAACGTGTAGAACAACGACGTAAAATATACAAACGATATGAAGATGCATTAGGCAGTATTCCAGGAATTAAATTTCAACCTGAACTAGAGGGAACATATTCAAATAGATGGCTTACAGCATTAACGATAAATCCAGAAAAAGCAGGAGTAACAAGGACGGAAATCATCGAGCGATTAGAAGAAGAAAATATTGAAGCTCGACCTGTATGGAAGCCAATGCATTTACAACCTTTATTTGAAGGGTGCAAATATTATAATCATAGCGGTAACAATTCAGTATCAGACAAATTATTTAAAAATGGATTGTGTTTACCAAGTGGTAGCAATCTGACCGATAAACAACAAGAACTAGTTATTCAAGTAATTAAAGATAGTTACAAACAGAATTGTAAGTAGTGATATTTTATTTAAGTAAGTATTAAATTATAACAAAGTGATGGGTGAAATATGTTTTATCCTTTAGTATCTATTATTATACCTGTATATAATAAAGAAATATATTTGAATCAAGCAATATCTAGTGCTTTGAAACAGACCTATATGAATATAGAGTATATCATCATTAATGATGGTTCAACAGATAACAGTGCTCAAGTTATAGAAAATTGGGTAAATGAAGATGATAGAATTAAGTATATAAATCAAAAAAATAAAGGAGTATCTTCTACACGAAATAAGGGTATGGATTTAGCGAAAGGAGATTATATCTTCTTCTTTGATGCTGATGATCAGTTAGATAAAAATGCTATTACAAATTTACTTAATATTGCACGGAATAATAAATATGATATAATTGCAGCCAATTTCTCAAAAGTTGTAAATGGACGAGAAATTAAAAAGTCACCTTTAGTCGAAAAACTTTATACATCTGATAGCCTAGATAATGAACAAGTGAAGGCCGAAATGTTCTTATTTAATGGGAGGCCATTATCAACAGTATGTAATAAGTTATATAAAAAATCCTTTTTAAAAAAATCTGAAGTGAAATTTGAAAATGGCGTTTTAGCGGAAGATCGATTGTTTAATTTAATGTGTTTTGTAAACAAGCCTAATATTTATGTAACAAATATATATACCTATTTATATAATATTATTGATGATAGTAGGTCGAGATCATATTCATCTAATTTATATCAATCTATTATAGAATTATATAGTGTATTTGAAATCTATATAAAAAATAAAGAATTTTCTATAGACATAAGAGAATTGTTATTAATAAACATTAGTTATGATATAGATAATATAATAAAATATGAATATGACTTTGAAAACGCTCGTATAACTACTATATCTAATAGATTAAAGGCAATGTATAGCAATCAAATAATAAATGAAGCTCTTAAGACGGCGAACATCAATAATATATTTAGAAATTTAAAATATAAAAAACTTAATCTCCTGAGAAGGCGCTTATTTTTAAATTTATTAAGGTATAGAAAAGTAAAAACATTATCATTGTTATCCCTTATATATCGTAAACTGATCGACTATAAAATTAAAAGATAAGTTTAACTAAGAAACCACTTTAAAATGTATCTAATTTAATAGTGAATAAAAAATTCCTGTTAAAATATTTAATTTAGAAAACTTAGGAGTTTATAGATGTGAAAAAAGAGACCTGAGTTTCAAGTTTAAGTTAGCCACCTAAATTATGTGAATTTACCATTAATTGTAAGTACCTTGTGATTGTTAGGTGGTAAACGACTGAAGTTCAATTAAAAATGCTTCTTCAGCAGTACGATAATTCAATATTTTACGTGGTATGTTATTCATCCACTGTTGGATTTGGTTGATTGTTTT
>Ga0079226_10003607_pt1 | contig 11849 bp, 7 predicted proteins | sample Poulit2014_FD_76345 | JGI IMG/M metagenome (GOLD analysis project Ga0079226, IMG submission 76345) | Agricultural soil microbial communities from Georgia to study Nitrogen management - Poultry litter 2014 | ecosystem: Environmental > Terrestrial > Soil > Agricultural land | place: USA: Georgia... | reverse complement strand
CGGGTATGAATTTTATTTTCATCCGAGACAACTTTCAACAATCCAACAATATATGTCGAATGCAATTTAACGAGTTGACGATACAACAGGATTTTTGGGATAATTTCATGTTTATCTTCTAACTTTTCAAGCACATCAGCTGCCGTGGAATACCCTGTTTTTGTTTTTTTAATGACCGGGAGCTCTAATTTTTCAAATAAAACAGTGCCTAACTGCTTTGGTGAATTTAAATTAAATTTTTCTCCGGCGAGCTCATGAATTTCAGCCTCAATTCGATCAAGGCGCTCTTTTAATTCCCGCTCCATCTCATTCAAATGATCGACATCCAATTTTACTCCAGTATGCTCCATCTCACCTAGGATTTGGGCTAAAGGCATTTCCAGTTCTTTTAACAGTTTATATTGTTCATTCTCCTCTAATTCATCAATCATCTGTTCATGTAAATCAAAAAGCACCTTGGCTTTCCGGGCAATATGCTCTCCATAGACAGATTCTTCCGGTAAGGAGAGTTTTGCTCCTTTTCCGTATACGTCTTCATCAGACAATACGTTTTGCTTCCCATGTCGATTGCTGATCGCCGGGATATCATGATGATTCTCAGAAGGATTCAATAAATAAGAGGCCAGCAACATATCAAAAGCAATCCCTTTTAACTGAATGCCATGACGTAATAAAGCAACTAATGTTTTTTTAGAGTCAAATACAGCTTTTTTCTGTGTGGGATCCTCCGCCCACGTTTTAAATACTTCCGATTGCAAAGCTGTTTCAGTTGGAATATAATATGTTCCTTTTTTATTTACGATTCCAAAACCATCAATTGAGGCTTCATGGTAGTTTGAATGAATCATCTCAAGAACAAAGGCCTCTTCACCTGTAAACATGTCTTCTGTCATTTGATCTACAGTCGTATATTCCAGTTCTGCAAGACTTTCATCGCTGTCTTCCACTCCATCTTCGCCCATCCGGTTAAGTAAAGATTTAAATTCCAGATCTGTGAAAATAGACCGTACTTTTTCGGCATCATATTCTTCAAAGGATGTATCCTTCAGTGCAACCTCAAGGGGGGATTTTCGGTTGATTGTAACGAGTTCTTTACTCTTAAAGGCTTCCTCTTCATTATTTTCCAGATTTTCTTTAAGTTTTTTTCCGCTAACTTCTTCGAGGTTTTGATACACATTTTCTAAAGTGGAGAACTGTTTTAATAATTTTGTAGCTGTCTTTTCTCCAACCCCCGGAACACCTGGAATGTTGTCTGAGCTATCCCCCATCAACGCTTTGAAATCAATGACCTGTTCCGGAGTTATTTCCATTTTTTCGAGCACATATTCCGGAGTATAGTTTTCGACATCACTGATTCCCTTTCTCGTTAAACGCACAGTGATTGAGTCCGAAACAAGCTGTAGCATATCTTTATCTCCTGTAATAATAGATACGTCCCAACTCTCATTCTCTTCGGCTTCTAAAGACAACGTTCCAATAATATCGTCGGCTTCATATAAATCCAATTCATAATGGTCAATATGAAAAGCATCCAATACTTCTTTTACAAGGGGAAACTGTTCAGATAGTTCCGGTGGCGTTTTTTGTCGCCCCCCTTTGTATTCCTTATACGTTTCATGACGGAAAGTTGTTTTTCCAGCATCAAACGCAACGAGCATGTGCGTCGGCTTCTCTTCTTCTAAAATCCGAAGAAGCATTGTTGTAAAACCATATACAGCATTGGTATAGACCCCTTTATTATTGTTCAATAATGGAAGTGCAAAAAACGCACGGTATAGAACACTGTTCCCATCAATTAAAACGAGTTTATTACCCACAAATCTAGCTCCCTTCTTCATTTTATCCATACATGTATTTTAGCACTGTTCCGTATAGAAATGAAATGAATTACAGAACAGTTGATGGTAAACACAAAAAAGACCTGGATTAAACCAAGTCTTTACTTACTGGAAGATAAACATGAATTGTTGTTCCTTTATTTATTTCACTATCAATTTCAATTTTTCCCTTGTGCACTTCTACAATATGTTTAACGATAGCGAGCCCAAGCCCTGTTCCTCCGGTATACCTGCTCCTTGCTTTGTCCACACGATAAAACCGCTCAAAAATTCGTGGCAGTGATTCTTTATCAATCCCTATCCCTGTATCCGAAACACTCAACTGAATCGTATCATCTTTGCGCGTTACCGCTACAGTTACATCTCCGCCTTCCTGGGTATAATTGATTGCATTATGAATCAGATTAATGACGACTTGTTTCACTCGTGGCAAGTCCGCTTCAAACCATATTTCATCAAGGTCATTTTCAAAAGTTAAATTTATATTTTTCCATTCTGCTTGCTGTCCTAATGTTAAAACTACATCCTGCAGAAGTTCTACGGCGTTTACTTTTTGATAATGAAGAATTAAATCTTCTTGTTCAAGCCTGGAAAGGACCAATAAATCTTCAATGAGCTCCTGCATTCGGTTTCCTTCCTGATGAATAATCGTGAGAAACTCCCGGGCCGTCTCTTTATCATCGATTCCACCGTCCAGTAACGTTTCGGCGAACCCCTTAATTGAAGTGATTGGCGTTTTCAGATCATGTGAAACATTTGCTACAAAATCTTTGCGCATGAGTTCTAGCTTTTTCAATTCAGTTATATCATAAATAACAAGAACAGCGCCTTTTACAATATTTTGTTCATTCATAATCGGTGCACCAATGACTTCATAATAATACTTTTCTGTACCAATATAGTGAGAGAATGTCTCCTTTACCCGCTTTTCATATAAAAAGACATTCTGCACCGTTTCCTCAAAAATCGCATGGTCAAGCACGTGATAATACAAATAACCGACATAATCCTTCTGTTCATTTCCAAACATTGTAAGAAATTTCCGATTGACGAGTTCAACATACCCTTTTTTTCCAATTAATACGAGACCGCTCTGCACGTGATCGATTAACGTCGACAAATGTTCGGATTGCATCTGCTCTTGAATTGAAAATTCAGCTAGATGTTTAGACAAGCGGTTAAGCTTAGTGCCCAGCTCAATCACAAGTTCACTAACAGGTGCGTATTGGAATCGTGCATAATAATTTTGATTTAAAATTTCATCAACTGTTTCTACTGCCTTAGATAAAGGTTTTATGTAATCTCTGTGAAATCGAACAACGAGAAAAAGTAAAATAAAGAATTGCATAAAGAGAACCACTGCCAAAATAATCTGGTTTGTCACAATTTGGCTGAGCAATCCACCCGTAATGGTCACAATAATAAAAATTGCTATGACATAAGAGCTGAGTGGCTGTCTAGATATAAACTTCATTCGGCTCCTCCAATTTATATCCAAGCCCTCTTACTGTTTTAATATAGATTGGTTTTTTCGTATTCGGTTCAATTTTTTCACGCAAATGACTTATATGAACATCAACAATCCGTGTGTCCCCTACAAAGTCATAGTCCCAGACACCACTCAGCAGTTGATCACGGGACACAACCTTCCCTTTATTGCTTGCTAAATAGTGAAGAAGTTCAAACTCCTTTCTTGTAAAAGTGATCGTGTTCGAGTCCATTTCGGCTTCATATCGTTCCGGATAAATGATTAAGTCACCAATTTTAATTATATTAAAACTGGATTGCTCTGACTTTTTGACGCGCCTTAATATCGCTTTAATCCGAGCTACAACTTCTTTAGGACTGAAAGGTTTTGTCAAATAATCATCAGCCCCGAGTTCCAGCCCCAGGACTTTATCGAACTCTTCATCTTTTGCAGTCAACATGAGAATCGGAGTTTCTATTTTATTCGTACGCAAATGTTTACACACTTCCGTACCACTCATACCGGGAAGCATTAAATCCAACACAATGAGGTCATACTGATTTGCTTCACCTTTACGGGCAGCTTCCGTACCATCATAGGCCACATCTGTTTCATAGCCGGCATTTTCAATATTATATTTTAATAACGTTGTAATTGGTTTTTCATCATCTACAATTAGGATTTTTTGTTTACTCAAAGATACCTCTCCCTACCTATATGCTATGTCCTATCATATCATGTTTTTGAAAAAAGATATTGAGAAAAAGGCTATGTAAACAAAGTTTTACAATAATTTACACCATCCTAACATAGCCATTCGAGATGATGTTTATCCTGACTTGTTTTGTTCAAAATAAAGATAATTCAGAAGTTGACTCATTCAAATAACAAAATCCCAGGCAGGCATTCATTTCCTTTAAGGCTTTCAAAAGGACAACGAGAAGACTGTTCCATATGGAGCCACCCAGCCATATGAAATGGTTTACACATTAAAAAACTGAATTTACGAACAGTCTTTTGAGGAGCGCTTTTCACAGATGATAGGAAGTTTGAACAACCACCGAATAGAAAAAGAGAAACTTCGAAAACGGGGCATGTATGTTTTCGAAGTTTCTTCAGTGTATCCATGGCTGTAAAAATGAAGTGTGTTTTCAAGCCATATGGACAGCATACTTACTTATTATTTTCACGGCGTTATGAATCAACGACTTTTAATACTTTTTTTACCGATTCTGCTGATTGATCCAATGCTTCTTTTTCCTCTGTTGTTAAATCGAGTTCAATAATTTCTTCTATCCCATTTCCACCAAGGATTGTCGGTACACCCAAATAAAGTTCGGAATAACCGTATTCTCCTTCTAAGTAGGCAATCGATGGAAGGATTCGACGTTGGTCTTTTAATATAGCTTCTGCCATAACAGTTATTGAGGCTGCAGGGGCATAATACGCACTTCCGTTTCCAAGCAATTCAACAATTTCCCCGCCACCTGTTCGGGTACGTTGTACAATCGCATCCAAACGTTCTTTAGAAATTAGTTTTTCTAGTGGAATCCCCCCTGCATATGAATAGCGGATTAATGGCACCATATCATCGCCATGCCCCCCTAATACAAAGCCGGTAACATCTTTTACAGATACATTTAATTCTTCTGCGACAAAAGCGCGGAATCGGGCAGTATCAAGCACACCGGATTGGCCAATAACACGTTCTTTAGGCAAGCCTGACTGTTTATAAACTGCATACGTCATGGCATCAACTGGATTCGTTAATACAATGATTGTCGTATGAGGAGAATACTTTACAATTTCAGCAGTAATTGTTTTCATAATACGAGCGTTTGTATTAACCAAATCATCACGGCTCATACCAGGCTTTCTTGCAACTCCTGCAGTTATGATGACAAGATCAGAATCTTTAGTTTGTTCATAATCAGCTGTGCCTATAATGTTTGCATCAAATCCTTGAACTGGAGCAGCTTCTAGCATATCAAGCGCTTTCCCTTTTGTAGGATTTTCCATATCCGGGATATCAACAAGTACAATATCACCAAGTTCTTTTTGTGCAAGCATCAATGCTGTTGTCGCGCCGGTAAATCCCGATCCAATCACCGAAATTTTCTTACGTTTGATGCTCATTCTTTTCATTCCCTTCTGTGAATATTCAAACAATAAAGTTTAAAATTAACTTGAGTGGAGAGAGTCTTCACTCAAGTTAATGGAAATAAACGGTTTATTGAATTACAAGTTTTTGATTAGTTCATCAGCAAACTCTGAACATTTAACTTCTGTTGCACCTTCCATGAGGCGTGCAAAGTCATATGTTACGACTTTAGAAGAAATTGTTTTATCCATGGAATCCATAATAAGTTTGCCCGCTTCTCTCCATCCAAGGTGTTCAAGCATGAGTACACCGGAAAGGATAACAGAAGATGGGTTTACTTTGTCTAAACCTGCGTATTTAGGAGCAGTTCCATGTGTTGCTTCAAAAATAGCATGTCCAGTATCATAGTTAATATTCGCACCTGGAGCGATTCCGATGCCTCCAACTTGTGCAGCTAATGCATCAGAAATGTAGTCACCGTTTAGGTTCATTGTTGCTACAACACTGTGTTCTTTTGGACGTGTAAGAATTTGTTGCAGGAAGATATCCGCAATCGAATCTTTCACAATGATTTTTCCTTCGGCAGCTGCTTTTTCTTCGGCTTTATTAGCAGCATCTTTTCCTTCTTTTTCAACGATGCGATCATATTCATCCCATGTGAATACTTTATCACCGAATTCTTCTTCAGCTACTTCATAGCCCCACTGTTTAAATGCACCTTCCGTAAATTTCATGATGTTACCTTTATGTACTAAAGTAACAGTTTTATGTCCTTCATCTAAGGCATACTGGATTGCAGCTCGTACTAAACGTTTTGTTCCTTCCTCAGATACTGGTTTAATACCGATACCAGATGTCTCAGGGAAACGAATATTTTCAACACCCATTTCGTCCTGAAGGAAATTAATTACTTTCTTCACTTCATCTGTTCCTTCTTGCCACTCAATACCTGCATAGATATCCTCTGTGTTCTCACGGAAAATAGCCATGTTTACATCTTCTGGCTTCTTAACAGGTGAAGGTACACCTTCAAAATAACGCACCGGACGCAGGCAGTTATACAAGTCCAACTCCTGGCGTAATGCAACGTTCAATGAGCGGAATCCTCCACCAATTGGTGTTGTTAAAGGACCTTTGATTGCGATTTTATATTCATCAATTTTATCCAATGTTTCCTGTGGTAGCCACTCACCAAATTTATCATGTGCTTTTTGACCAGCATAAACTTCCAGCCATTCGATACCCTTTTTTCCGTCATATGCTTTCTCTACTGCAGCTTCAAGTACTCTGCTTGCTGCAGCCCAAATATCTGGACCAGTTCCGTCCCCTTCAATAAAAGGGATAATCGGTGTATCTGGTACATTTAGATTTCCATTTTCTACGGTGATTTTCTCTCCCATTAATAATTCCTCCTATGGTTGATTCTATTTTGATAAAGAATAGCTGAAAAATCAGCTATTCGATTTCATGAATTATTAACCGCGCTGCTCAAGTGGGACATAATCTCTTGCATCTGGCCCTACGTAAGTTGCACGTGGACGAATCAGACGATTATTCGCATACTGTTCTAAAATATGAGCTAGCCATCCGGATGTACGACTTACAGCGAAGATTGGAGTAAATAAATCATGATCAATCCCCAAACTATCATAAACGGACGCACTGTAAAAGTCAACGTTAGCAGGGAGTCCCTTTTCTTTCTTAATGTATTCTTCAATTTTTACAGACATGTTGTATAAATTTTCTTTACCATTCAACTCTGTTAATTGTCTGGACATTTCTTTTAAGTGCTTGGCCCGAGGGTCTCCTTGACGGTAGACACGGTGTCCCATTCCCATGATTTTTTCTTTGTTAGCTAATTTTTTCTCAATGTATGGTATAGCGTTCTCTTCTTCACCAATTTCAGAAAGCATGGCCATTACCTGCTCATTTGCCCCACCATGCAATGGACCCTTCAATGCTCCAATTGCAGCAGTCAGACCAGAGTACACATCAGATAACGTTGCTACACAAACTCGAGCTGTGAATGTGGAAGCATTCAACTCATGGTCTGCGTGAAGTACTAATGCTTTGTCAATAGCCTCTACTTCGATATCTTTGGGTTCTTCTCCATTTAACATATATAAGAAATTTGCTGCATATCCAAGGTCTTTTTTCGGTTCAACTGGATCTTGACCTTTACGAATTCTTGAGAAAGCAGCAACAATCGTTGCAATCTTAGCCTGGATCTTTAATGCCTTACGGCGATTCGCTTCTTTTTCCATTACATCTGCTTCTTCATCATACAAACCAAGCATAGATACAGCTGTCCGTACCGCAGCCATTGGATGTACTTTCGATAAATCATAAGAGCGCAAATGCTCAATAATTCCTTCTGGAACTTGCATGCTTTCCACGATTTCTTCCTTGAATGCCGCTAATTGTTTTTCTGTAGGCAGTTCCAAATTCCATAGCAAGTAGACTACTTCTTCAAAGCTTGCATTTTCAGTCAAATCGTCAATAGAGTATCCAACATATGTAAGTTGGTCATCTATAATCGAACTGATTGACGTATCTGCCGCTACAACCCCTTCTAAACCTTTAGCTGAAGACATAACAAACCCTCTCCTTTTTTCATAGTACATGAGGCAATAGTAGAGGTTACTTTCTTTCTATTTCTTTAAAGTATACATATTGCCTTGCCCAAACATTATTATAATGGATTATCGAAGCAAAGTGAAATGAAAACGTTTAAATTGCCCTGAAATATGACAAATTTATAACAATGCATCCGACATACATAATAATAAAATAAATCATCTATGTCTAATCATATCATACCTTGCATATATAAAATAGTATAAAGAAGACGAAGAGATCAGAGAGTATTTTAAGTCCTTTTAAACCTTCGTCACACTTATTTTGGAACCTGGCGGCATTTATCTCCCGCCTGTGGAGGCGGGTGTATTCGTAACGCCGTGAAGATAAAGATTTTACGATGGAGGTACCTGGTCATGGACAAGTATTATGCTATGCGGGCTGTAAGGTTCGTCATTGTGTGTGCCGTTGTAGCTAGTTTTTGTATTGCCTTCTATTTCTCTTTTACTTACATTTACCCTATCCTGTTTGCTTTTGTCTTATCCTATTTACTCCATCCATTTGTTTCTACATTGGAAGAAAAGCTTAAAGTTCCACGCTTGGCAGCAACTTTTTTTATTATGGCAGCGATTTTTTCTCTCATCACAATTTTACTTATCGCAGCCATTGCAGAAATATATCATGGGACCGTCTTTCTCGGGGAAAAAGTACCGGATTACTTTTATGCATTCGTGAATTATGTAGAAGCTCTTTTATATACTACAATTCTTCCAGTATACGAAAATATTCTATCCTTGCTTTCTATTTTAAATGACGAACAACAGGAAGCTATTCAATATAATTTAAATCAATTCATGGCCGGTCTCGCCTCAACTGGAACGGAATGGATTCAAAACATTCTTTTTAGTTTACCCGGATTATTCGCTATTTTGCCTAACTCGTTTACAGTTGTCTTGTTTATTATTTTAGCAACATTCATCATGACAAAAGATTGGAATAAATTAAAACATACAACACATCATATGTTATCTGAACGATTTCACAACCGGCTATCAACCACTTTACATTACCTAAAGAAAGCATTAGGAGGGTACTTTAAAGCTCAGATGATTTTTATCACGATGACTTTTTCCCTTATTATCATCGGGTTAAATTTAATGAATGTTGAACATGCTTTTACGATTGCAACACTGGCTGCCCTTGTGGATCTCATTCCTTACGTTGGAGTCGGAATTATCTTTATCCCGTGGATTATTTATTCATTTTTCCAATCCAACTACTTATTTACAATCGGACTCTGTTTGCTCTATATGCTCATTACAATTACAAGACAAGTACTTGAACCTAAGATATTATCTGCCAATATTGGCGTAAGCCCTTTGGCAACATTGATTGGAATGTTCTTCGGGATTCAAATATGGGGTGTTGCCGGTTTAATTTTTGCACCATTTATCTTAATTATTATAAGTGCTTGTCATCAAGCCGGGTTAACAAAATGGATATGGAATTATGTGCTCGGTACAGACTGACAATCTTTTATAGGACAAGTATTCCAAACAATCCGGCCTAAAAACGAAGCAGAGACAAGTCGTTTTATAAAAAGTGTTCGCACGCTTTTTATAAACAATGTCTCTGCTTCTTCATTTACATTTAAATTTGTTTAAAGTACATTTGCATGTCCTTCATAAATATCTCCGCTGCCAGCATCCATTGTTACTTCCTGGCCATCATCCAGCACTTCAAAAACATGATCGACACCAACGATGACCGGCTTTCCAAGACTTAATCCAACGACGGCAGCATGAGAAGTTAAGCCACCCTCTTCCGTAATAATTCCTACTGATCTCTCAATTGCCGGAATCATATCACGATCTGTACCGTAAGTTACCATAATATCATTTTTTTGGACTTTCTCCTCGGCCTCTTGTGCATTTTTGACGAAAACAATACGACCATAGGCACTTGTTCGACCAATACCTTGACCCTTGGCCACAACATCTCCAATCACATGTACTTTCATTAGATTCGTTGTACCACTTTCTCCCACAGGAACGCCTGCTGTAATAATAACGCGGTTCCCTCTTTCACACAGTCCAGATTCGAGTGCACTAGCAACCGCAATGTCCATCATTTCATCCGTGGAATTCACTTTTTTTCCCATCACCGGGTGCACACCCCAAACGAGGGACAGTTGCCTATTCACCTGCTCTGAAAATGTAATGGCAACAATCTTCGCATAAGGACGGTATTTTGAAATAATCCGTGCTGTAAAACCGCTTTCTGTTGGAGCTAAAATAGCATCTGCTTCTAAATTCCTTGCCGTATGCGTAACGGATTGACTAATCGCTTCAGTAATTGTCATCCCTACTGACTTCGAACGTTCAGATAAAATTGATTTATGATCCAGTGCTGATTCGGCTTTTACTGCAATGCTGTGCATGGTTTGAACAGAAGAGACCGGATAATCTCCTGCCGCTGTTTCACCGGAAAGCATAATTGCATCTGTTCCGTCAAAAATCGCATTAGCAACGTCAGAAGCCTCAGCTCTTGTCGGACGGGGATTTCTTTGCATGGAATCCAGCATTTGGGTTGCCGTAATGACCGGTTTCCCAGCTGTATTGCATTTTTTAATAAGATGTTTTTGTACAAGTGGTACATCTTCAGCTGGGATTTCCACACCTAAATCTCCTCGAGCAACCATAATCCCATCACAAGCCTCAAGAATACTAGCGATATTATCAACACCCTCCTGGTTTTCGATTTTCGGTATAATTTGAACATGGGGGGCTTTTTCTTTTTCAAGGAGCTCCCTGATTTCCATCACATCCGATTGGCGCCTAACAAAAGACGCTGCGATAAAATCAACCCCTTGCTCGATCCCGTACATAATATCTTTTGCATCTTTTTCAGTCATACCAGGTAGGTTCACCGATACATTTGGCACATTAACACCTTTTTTATTTTTAATTGTGCCTGTATTTAATGCCTTTGTCTTTATTTCACGACGGTCTAAATCAATATCAACAACGTCTAGCGCAATGAGGCCATCATCAAGTAAAATCGTTGCCCCTGGTTTAATATCATCAACTAGTTCATCATACGTAATTGAAAAACGTTCTGCTGTTCCTTCTTCGACTTCTTGCATCGAAATATGCACAGTGCTATTTTTAATGATCTCTGCTTCGCCGTCTTTAAAGTTTCCGGTCCGTATTTCAGGACCTTTCGTATCCAGCAAAATTCCTACTGTTTTATTTTTATTTGCTGCCGCTTTGCGGATGTTTTCAATTCGATTACCATGCTCAGCATAATCACCGTGGGAAAAATTCAGTCTTGCTACGTTCATCCCGGCATCAATTAATTTTTCAAGTGTTTCTACAGATTCAGAAGCTGGACCAATGGTACAGACGATCTTTGTGTTTCTCATCTATAATTTCCTCCTAAAATTCATTTCTACTAAATCGACAGCTCTTTGGATAATCGATACATTTCCATATTAATTTCATGTTCTTCCGTTAAAGCTTCTTTAATTGTATGATCAACGATTTTATTGTTTTGAATACCTACCATTCTTCCCGATTGTCCATCAAGAAGTAATTCAATCGCTCTTGCTCCGAGACCGCTGGCAAGTACGCGGTCTTGGGCTGTCGGCGAACCACCGCGCTGAATGTATCCTAAAACAGTGACGCGCACTTCTAGGTTGGTCGCTTTTTTAATTGCGTCCCCATAATCAAATGCACTTCCTACACCTTCAGCAAGCAAAATAATACTATGTTTTTTTCCTCGTTCGTACCCACGATTTAATCTACGGCAAATATCTTTCATACTTTCTTTTTCTTCCGGAATAATAATACTTTCCGCACCGCCT
>Ga0079226_10003605_pt1 | contig 11850 bp, 13 predicted proteins | sample Poulit2014_FD_76345 | JGI IMG/M metagenome (GOLD analysis project Ga0079226, IMG submission 76345) | Agricultural soil microbial communities from Georgia to study Nitrogen management - Poultry litter 2014 | ecosystem: Environmental > Terrestrial > Soil > Agricultural land | place: USA: Georgia... | reverse complement strand
TTTCATAGATCCACCATATTGGATTCTGATTTTTTGGCTTGCTTCTTCACTGTAAGTTTCTTTGATGAAATTTCTGATAAAGGCACACATATCATCAGCATCTTCTGCTGAGGCAGTTTTGCCTGTACCTATTGCCCAAATTGGTTCGTAAGCAATGATTACTTTTTCGATGTCAGCTTCTGCTACATCTTTGAGGTTTTTTGTAAGTTGATCTTTTACCTTATCATCTTGTTTGTTTTCTTCTCTTTCTTCAAGAGTTTCACCTACACATAGGATTGGTACAAGATCATGAGCAAGAGCTGATTTTACCTTTTTATTAACAAGACAGTCACACTCTTTAAAATATTCTCTTCTTTCAGAGTGACCGATGATTACGTACTTTGCTTTTACATCTTTAAGCATTAATGGAGATATTTCACCAGTAAACGCTCCGCTTTCTTCGTAGTACATATTTTCCGCACCATAATTGATATCAGTTCCTTCAAGAACTTCTTGGGCTACAAGTAAATCAATTGCAGGTACACAAAACCCTTTTTCTACATTTTCATCAAGATCAAGTGCCTTTACTTCTTCAAGCAATACCCTAGCTTCGCTAGGTGTTTTGTTCATTTTCCAATTACCAACTATAACTGGTTTGCGCATTAATTACTCCTTATTTATTTTCGATTGCAGAAATTCCTGGTAAGTCTTTGCCTTCTAGGAATTCTAGACTTGCTCCACCACCTGTAGATACGTGGGTTATTTTATCTTTCAGGCCTGCCATTTCTATAGCAAGAGCACTATCCCCACCACCTACTATAGTAACTGCATCTGATTCTGAAAGTGCTTTAGCTACTTGGTTTGTACCATCTGCGAATTCTTTTATTTCAAATACTCCCATTGGTCCATTCCAAACAACAGTTTTCGCTTCCTTTATCTTATCAGCAAAAAGCTCAGCAGTTTTTGGTCCTATATCTAGGGCTTCCTTATCTTCTGGTATGTTATCTATATCAACAATTTCTGTGTCTACTCCAGCTTCGATCTTATCTGCAATTACAACATCAACTGGTAGTAAGATTTCTACTCCATTAGCCTTTGCTTTCTCAACTAATTCAAGAGATAAATCCATCTTGTCTTCTTCAAGAAGTGACTTTCCAATTTCTTTGCCCATTGCTTTTAGGAAGGTATAAGCCATTCCTCCACCGATTAATATTGTATCAACTTTAGTAATTAAGTTTTCAATTACACCAATCTTGTCAGATACTTTTGCTCCACCTAGGATTGAAACAAATGGATGTTCAGGTGCTTCAAGTGCTTTACCCATAACATCAATTTCTTTTTCTATTAAAAATCCTACTGCAGATGGAAGTATACTTGCTACGCCCACATTAGATGCGTGCGCCCTATGGCTTGTACCAAAAGCATCATTTACATAAAGGTCAGCTAGAGAAGCTAATTCTTTAGCAAATTCTTCTCCATTTTTTGTTTCTTCTTTTCTATATCTTGTATTTTCTAGTAAGGCAATTTGACCTTCACCTAATTTTTCAACAGCATCTTTTACATTTTCATCAACAACTAGGTCGCTAGGTATAAATGTAAATTTATCATTGTATTCATTTGCAAGATAATCAGCTACTGGCTTAAGAGAAAAATCTGGATTAGCTTCTCCTTTTGGTCTGCCTAAGTGGCTCATAAGTATTACCTTAGCACCATTTTCAGATAGGTAATTTATTGTAGGTATAGCTGCCTTTATTCTTGCATCATCAGCAATCTTACCCTTTTCTTCTTTTGATAAAGGTACATTGAAGTCGACTCTTACTAGGACTTTTTTACCTTTCACATCTAAATCTTTTACTGTTTTTTTATTCATTATTCACCTCGTAAAAAAGGCGAGATATTATCTCGCCTGTTTAATACTCTTAAAGATTTGCTAGATAATCAAGTGTTCTAACTAAGTTAGATACGTATCCCATTTCGTTATCATACCAAGCAACAGTTTTAACAACTTGTGTTCCGTTAGCTCCTTCAACTATTTTTGTTAGTTTTGAGTCAAATACAGAACCTGCTGGGTATCCGATAATATCACTTGAAACTATATCATCTGTTTCATATACGAAAGCATCGTTAGAATATTTTTTCATAGCTGCGTTAACTTCTTCAACAGTAACTTTCTTTTCAAGTACTGAGTAAAGTTCTGTAACTGAGCCTGTGATTGTTGGAACTCTAAGAGCTGATCCATCAAGAACACCATCTACTTCAGGAATTACTTTACCTACAGCCTTAGCAGCACCTGTAGATGCTGGAATTGTGTTTTGTGCTGCTGCTCTTCCACCTCTAAGGTCTTTTTTACTTGCTGGTGTATCTTGGATAGCTTGAGTTGCTGTATATGCGTGGATTGTTGACATTTGTCCGGAAACAAATCCAAATTCTTTTAATAATACATTAACCATTGGTGCTAGACAGTTTGTTGTACAGCTTGCTGCTGATGCAACTGTTTCAGAACCATCAAGTTCTTCGTGGTTAACACCAAAGACTATTGTTTTCATGTCGCCTTTACCTGGTGCTGAAATAAGAACTTTTCTAGCTCCTGCTTTGATGTGTGCTTCAGCTTTTTCTTTTTCAGTAAAGAATCCAGTACATTCTAGAACGATATCTACATTTAGATCTTTCCATGGAAGATCTTCTGGATTTCTTTCTGCAAAAACTTTGATGTCTTTACCATTAATTTTAAAGCCATCATCTGTTAATTCAGCATCGCCATTAAATCTACCTTGTGCAGTATCATATTTAAAAGCATATAGCAGACCTTCTTTATCAATAAGGTCGTTAATTGCTACTACTTCAATATTATCTTCTACTTCTGCGATTCTTCTTAAGGTAAGACGTCCTATTCTACCAAATCCGTTAATTGCTACTCTTGTTGTCATTATTGCCTCCTAAAAATTCTTTCTACATCAGTTAATATACTGAATTGTTATTCCTTTGTCAATATGATTTACCAGCTTTTGCTTTCCAAGTATCTGTTTGCCATGACAGCCGCTATACAACCATCACCTGCAGCAGTAACTGCTTGTCTTACGCTTTTCTTTCTGGTATCACCAACTGCAAAAACTCCTTCAATATTTGTTTTCATATCCTCATCAGTAATTATATACCCATTTTCCATTTCAATCTTACCCTCAAAAATTTCTGTCTGGGCAACATTACCAATAAATACGAATACTCCAATTGGTGAGCCATCATCATTTTTGATAACTTTCTCTTCATTTGTCTTTACATTTTCTAAAATTAATTCTTCTACTTCTTTATCACCCTTGATTTCTTTGACTACGCTATCATATTCAAATTTAATCTTAGGATTATTTTTAACATTTTCTACTACAACTCCGCTAGCTCTAAACTGATCTCTTCTGTGTATTATGGTAACAGATTTTCCAAAACGTGTAAGGTAATTCGCCTCTTCAAGAGCGCTGTCACCACCTCCAACAACATAAATATCTAAGCCTTGATAAAATGGTCCATCACAGGTTGCACAATATGAGACGCCTTTATTGGCAAATTCTTTTTCACCTTTAACATCTAAGTTTCTAGGTCTTGCACCTGTTGATATTATTACAACCTTAGCCTCATATTCATTTGAATCAGTTTTTACAACTTTAACATCACCATCAAGCCTGACATCTTTCACATTCTCATAGACAACATCAGCGTATGTCTTTGCCTGTTCTTCCATTCTTTCTGAAAGAGCCATTCCTGTCGGTTCTTCAATAGAACCAGGATAATTCTCAACATAAGCAGTACCTGAAATTTGTCCACCTGCAACATCTTTTTCTATTATCAATGTTTTTAGCATACTTCTACCAGCGTATAAACCTGCAGTTAATCCTGCTGGTCCGCCTCCAATTATTATAATATCGTACATAATTCTCCTTTATTTAAATTAAAATTTTTAAAAATTAAAATCTACTTGTCTCAGGGCTTCATAAAGCACAATAGACACTGAGTTTGCAAGGTTAAGAGACCTTTTTATCTTCTCACTCATTGGTATTGTAATAATTTTTTCCCTATAATCATCAAGTAATTTTTGATCAATTCCTTCTTTTTCTCGCCCAAATATCAGATAGTCGCCTTCTTGAAACTTCACATCCGTATATCTATTTTTGCCTGGTGTTTCAAGTAAATAAAAGTTTTTATCAATTAAATAATCTAAAAATTCATCTAAGCTATCGTGGATGACAAGGTCTACATAGTCCCGATAATCTATGCCAGCTTTTTTTAGATATTTATCAGATAAATTAAATTTAAATGGTCTAACTAAATGAAGTCTTGATTCTGTTAATACGCAAGTTCTTGCTATATTTCCAACATTTCCTGGGTGCTCTGGCATAAGTAAGACTATATTAAACATTCTTATTTGCCTCTAGCACATAATTAACTGCTTCTAAAACACCGCTATTTTCATTATCTGATACAATAACATCTGCTATATCTTTCAATTCATCTTTAGCATTTCTCATAGCAAAACCAATTTCTGCTCCATTAACCATTGGGATATCATTATAGGCATCACCTATAGCTGCTATCTCACTATTATATATACCCAATTTTTCAGATATTTTTTCAATTGATGTCCACTTTGTTGCATTTTTATTTCCTATTTCAATTAAATGATCACCAGACGCTGTGATATATAAGTCATGACCGAATTTATCTACTAAAAGATCTATAAAATATTCCCTGGGTTTAGCTTTTTCATCTATCCCTGACACTTGGAACTTAACTGCCTTTTTTCCTTGGCTTTTAAGATAAGATACAGGGTCACTTTTTATTATCAAATCAACCTGATAATTCATCCCAAAATCATTTTCAATTTTTAAATGTTTTATTCTATCTAAGTTTAACCTATTAGAATAATAGTTTTCTTCATCATAGAAATGAAAATCGAGGTTGTACTCTATACAAAATTCATATAATTTATCTAATAATTCGCTATCAATATAATAAGATTTATATATTTGTTCACCATCAAAACTTATTAGACTGCCGTTTGTAGATACAATAGGGCCAGTAATTCCTAATAATTTTTGTATATGCTTGACTGATGAAAATACTCTTCCACTTGCAAGCACAACTTTTATGCCTGCATCTTCTAATTTTTTAATAGCATCAATGCTAGAATATGGTAAGTTTGAATTGTTATCAAGAAGAGTTCCATCAATATCAAAGGCAAATAATTTAATCATTTTTACTCCTCTTATAATACAAGCAAAGCTTATTTATATCACATTCTTCGCAAAGAGGATTTCTAGCCTTGCATAAGGCCCTGCCGTGAACTATCATCTGATGGTGGGTCCTTGACCACCTTGACTCATCGATATTTATTTCTAACTGGTCTTGTGTCTTATCGACATTTTTAGCATCAGCGAGACCAATCCTATTAGAAACTCTAAATACATGTGTATCTACTGCTATTGATGGTATACCAAATGCATTCGCGCATACTACATTTGCAGTCTTTCTTCCTACTCCTGGAAGTTTTTGCAATTCATCTTTGTCCGCTGGGACCTCAGAATTATAATCCTCTACTAAAATCTTACTTGCAGCCTTAATATTTTTGGCCTTGTTCCTATATATACCTATGGTCCTAATATGGTTTTCTAATTCTTTTATATCCATGTTTGCAAAATCTTCTGGTGTATTTGCAACTTTAAACATTTCTTTTGTAACCTTGTTAACACTCACGTCTGTTGCCTGAGCTGACAATATTGTAGCAACCAAAAGCTCAAATGGAGTCGTAAATTCAAGCATTGAACGATCAACGTCCGGATACATCTTATCTAATAAATCTAGGACCTCTCCCATCTTTTTTTTACTTAAAATAATATCACCAACCTTTTTTAATATTATACTAGATTTATTTTTAGCTGCTAAAATTGTATTTGCTCGTTTTCTGATATATAATGAATAGGAATTGGAGTGATATAATGTTTAATTTAAAAAAGAAAAATTATAAAGATTTTGATATCCTTTTGCTACTAGCTACTATAGCCTTATCTATTTATGGACTTGTAGTCTTATATTCTGCATATGGTGGAAATATCGCCTTGATCAAGACACAAATTTTCTCGACTATACTTGGCTTTATCTTAATTACAATCCTATGTACTGTTGATCTCGATGTAGTAAAAAAAGCCTACCGGGTTTTATATGGACTAATGATAGGCCTTTTAATTCTAACTCTCATTATAGGCCGAGGCCTTGATGAATGGGGTGCGAAAAGTTGGGTCTACATTGGTTCGTTCTCCTTCCAACCAGCAGAAATATCGAAAATTGTGGTAATATTTTCTTTGGCAGCTTTTTTAGTTAAATATAAGTATTCAATAAATTCACCGCTTATACTTTTAGCTACTATTATATTTGTCGGACTTCCTATTGGACTTATACTTTTACAACCAGACTTTGGTACTGCCATGGTTTATATATTTTTTATAGCAGCTATGCTTTTTGTTTCTGGTCTTTCCTGGAAATGGATTGGAATCTTTGCTGCAATTGGTCTTGCTGTTGGATTTATTTTACTTACAAACTTAAGTGGTTTCAGGGCAGATAGAATCGAGAATTTCTTGAACCCATCTAGAGATACATCCGGATCTAACTGGCAGCAACAACAAGGAATGATTGCTATTGGATCTGGAATGCTAAATGGTAGAGGCTACCTAAATGGAACTCAGTCACAATATGGTTATATACCTGAAAAAGAAACTGACTTCATATTTTCAGTCCTTGCTGAAGAATTGGGTTTTATTGGAGCAATTATTATGATTGCCCTATTTGCGATTCTAATCTTAAGGCTTATTGATATTGCTAAGACATCTAATAATACCTTCATTAGTCTGCTTGTAACTGGGATTGCAGGTTTAATATTTATCCACATTTTTGAAAATGTTGGTATGACTATAGGTATAATGCCAGTTACCGGTATACCGCTACCATTTTTCTCAAATGGTGGTACTTTCCAACTTCTAATATTAGTATGTATTGGAATCGCCTTATCAGCATCTATGCAGAAAACACAATATGATGAGGGAATAATTGATCATGATACAGTTACACCTCTAGAAGTAACAATGGTAAGGCCATCTAAACGCAAGTAAAAAGTCACCGTAGATTAAATTCTACGATGACTTTTTTTCTTTATTTCTTTTTACTATTTTTGTTTTTGAAAACTCTTCTCTTTCCTTTTCTTCTAAACTTTGAGAAATATTTCTGATAAGATCTTCTTTATTAGGAATCTGAATTTTTTCTAAACTATTTACTTTCTTATTTGATTTTCTAATCTCAATTTTCAAATTATTTATTATACTATCAAGCTCTGCTAGTTTGAATATGTCAGATCTTAATTTATTAAAATCAATTAAGGCCGAATCTAATAATGAATTAGTTTGGTAGAAGGAATAAGAAAGTGATAACTTTTTATCTTCAAATTCAACCTCAGCCATTTCAGTTTGCATAAACTTATTGGTTTTTATATGAATAGAATTATCAATTGGTATAAGTCCTGCCAAATTTTCAAGTTTATCTTCACCAATACTTGCTACAGCCTTATTAAAACTATGACTTACTTCATTCATAGTTTCATTAACTTTCTTGTTTAACTCATCCCTAGCTTTGATTTTACTATCATGGGCATTCATTAAGGCCTTTCTTTTCTTATCAAGTATGTCAAATCCGACTTCAAGTAGTTTAAGCTCTTCTTTAGCCTTGATGAGATTTGCCTTGCTAGCGATTATTTGATTATTCATCTATCTTACCTATAAATTTATCAAGATTTGCTTCAGATACCCTGTGTAGTTCATTTCTTGGTAAAATTTTTAATATATTCCAAGCAAGGTCTAGGCTCTCTTCCAAATCCCTATTTTCATTTTGCCCTTGACTTAAAAATTTATTTTCAAAAACCTCTCCAAATTCTAGGTATTTCTTATCTATTTCAGATAAGTCTTCCTCACCTACAATTTGAGCAATATTTCTTACATCAATAACTTTTGAATATGATTCATAAATCTGGTTCATAACATCTTCATGGTCACTTCTGGTGTATCCTTCACCAATACCATCTTTCATTAGCCTTGATAGAGATGGTAATACGTTTATAGGTGGATATACTCCCTTATTAGCGAGACCCCTATCGATAACGATTTGTCCTTCTGTAATATAACCTGTAAGGTCTGGAACTGGATGAGTTATATCGTCATTTGGCATAGTAAGTATAGGAATCAAAGTTACTGTTCCCTTTATGCCCTCAACCATACCTGCTCTTTCATAAAGACTTGCAAGATTTGAGTATAAATAACCTGGGTAACCCTTTCTAGAAGGTATTTCTCCTCTTATTGAAGATACCTCCCTAAGAGCTTCGCAATATGAAGTCATATCTGTAATTATGACCAAAACATGGTAGCCTTTTTTATATGCTAAATATTCTGCTGCTGTAAGAGCACATTTTGGAGCAAGTAGTCTTTCCATAATAGGTGAATCAGCAAGGTTTTGATACATGACTAGCTTATCTTTGATTCCTGCTTTAGAAAAAGCATCTTCAAAAAATAAGGCTTCATCTTTTTTTATACCCATAGCAGCAAATACAAAGGCAAAGTTCTCGTCTGTCTTTAGTTTTGCTTGTCTAATAATTTGAGCTGCTATTTCATTATGAGGAAGTCCTGATCCTGAAAAAATCGGTAGCTTTTGCCCACGTATAAGTGTAGTTAAGCTATCTATTGCAGAGATCCCTGTTTGAATGAAATCTCTAGGATATTCTCTAGCTACCGGATTTAGGGCAAGTCCCTCTACAGGATAGGATTCATCAGAATATATATCACCGCCATTATCAATTGGCTCACCTATCCCATTAAAAGTCCTCCCTAAAATTTTCTCATTTAGAGGAAGTTCTAGGGGTTTTTCATGAAAGCTTACAACTATATCATCTATAGAAAAATTATCTGTATTAGCATAGACTTCAATTGTGACAGTATCATCACTTACCATTACAACTGATCCTACGAATTCCATTCCTTCAGCATTGACTGAAACTAGAGAGTTGTACGCTATGTTGGATACTTTTTCTACTTCTATAATAGAAGATTCAATTTTCTTAATTTTAGTGTATTCTTTTCTCAATATCCTAACCCCTTAACCTAGCAAAATGTGTTTCAATCTTTGCTTTTAATTCATTGAGCTTATCAAGCTTATCATTTTCGTAATTATATTTCATCTGACTAATGTCATTTAATAGGTTTGCATCATAAAAATCAATATATTCAATTCCATCTTTTAGAGCCTGACTGCTTAAGTCGTTATATCTATCTATTATATCTAGCATAATTATTTGTTTTTTAACTGGTACATACTTATCGATATCGTTGTAAGCATTTTGTTGTAAGAAACCATTTCTAATAAGACCAGCTACATCCAGGGTATTCATCTACTCATCTGATACGGCATCTGAACCAACTAGCATCATAATAGATTTAACTTCTTCCTCATCGATTAATATTTTCATCAACTTATTTCTAACAGCTATAATATCAGAATTGTAGTTTTCTTTATAATAATCCTTAATTTTATCTAGGTAATTTGTATAGGAAGTAAGCCAGTTAATTGCTGGATAATGCCTTGAGTAAGCAAGTTTTCTATCAAGACCCAAAAATACATTTACACTTCTTCTTGTAGCTTCTGTAACAGGTTCTGAAAAATCTCCTCCAGAAGGTGAAACAGCACCTATTAGAGTAACTGACCCTTTTGTACCATTTAAGTTTTCGAAATAACCAGCCCTTTCATAAAACTTTGATAGTCTACTAGCTAGATAAGCCGGATATCCTTCTTCAGCTGGGATTTCTTCAAGCCTTGCAGATATTTCTCTAAGAGCCTCAGCCCATCTAGAGGTCGAATCTGCCATAAGAGCTACATCATATCCCATATCCCTATAATATTCAGCTATAGTTATTCCTGTATAAATACTAGCTTCCCTAGCTGCAACTGGCATATTTGATGTATTTGCAATAAGGATGGTTCTTTGCATCAAATCTTTGCCTGTATTTGGATCAATTAGGTCTGGAAATTCCTCTAATACTTGAGTCATTTCATTTCCCCTTTCACCGCAACCAATATATACTATAATATCTACATCTGAGTATTGGGCAAGCTGGTGTTGGAGCATGGTTTTACCTGTTCCAAAACCACCTGGAATTGCAACAGTTCCTCCCTTTGCTATTGGAAAAAATACATCTAAAACCCTTTGACCTGTCACAAGGAGGTTCTTAAGTCCTAGTGCTTTTTTCACTGGTCTTGGATTTCTAACTGGCCAGTATTGATAAAGTTTTAGATCAAAAATACCTTCATCATTTTCAACCTTTATAATTGTATCTTCAAGCTTATATTTACCATCTTCTTTAGCTTCAATAACTTTACCCTCTACATTTGAAAGTAGTCTATGTTCAATAACTTCTGTTTCTTTTATGGTTCCATATATATCGGATTTTCTAATCCTATCACCAGTCTTAAACTTGATGGATACTTCCCATTCTTTTTCTAGATCGAGATTATCAAAGCCAATACCTGACGGTATAAAGGCCCCGTGTTTGTCCATAATGTCTTTTAGAGGTCTTTCAATACCGTCAAACATATTTCCAAGAAGCCCTGGACCTAGCCTAACAGACAAAGGCATGGATGTTGAAATAATTTCTTCACCAACCTTAAGTCCTGTTGTATCCTCATATACCTGTATTGTTGCAATGTCTCCATCAACCGATATTACTTCGCCAATAAGCTTTAATCCACCGACCGATACCATCTCTTTGATTTTTAGACTTCTAGCATTTTTTGCATATACTACCGGCCCATTTATTGTCTTAATTACTGGATTCATTAAAACTCTCGCTTTCAAAAACTTGGTATAATTTTTTACCAAGTTTATACTTGTTCTCTCTTATTTTTTGCCTAAAAGTAAAATTGTACCTAAATTCTCTATTAATATCGATCAACATAAAGCCTCCAATATATGAATTATTTATAGTTTCGATATTTTTAAACTTTATTAAATCTAGGTCGTCTTCTACAACTGCGACTATAATATCATCTTCTTTAAGTGATAGACCCTTAATCTTTTCACTTATTTGCTTTTGAAGATTATCTTTATATTCCGAAGTTTTCTTATAGGCCTTTAATTTTTCTGTCAATTTTTCATAAAAATCATCAAGTAAGTCTTCTTTATAAGTAAAGAACTTATTTTTTTCTTCCTCACTTATTTTAGAAATCTCTTCATTTTTTCTTATTTCTAAGAAAACATCCCTATCTTTGATCTTTTTTTCAAAGTCTTCCTTACGAACCTCATTTTTGCTGTCTAAGAATATGGAATTTTTTTCTGTTGATTGAAACAATTCTTGGTCTGTTTTTTCTTTTTCTTCATCCCAGACCATTTTTCTAAAACTTGATAATTTTGCTTCTATGTCTAACATATCTAATCCTTTCAGCCATCTATAGTTACAATCAAAGGTCTTGTGTTTTCTTTTCTAAAATCATCTATTTTTAGTTTATTTTTATCGTAGACGCTTCTTGTTATAATCAAAATTGCAAGGTTAGAATCTTCTACAGATTTATCAAAAATTAAATTAAAATTATTTGATTTTATTAATTCTCCCTCGATTGCACCTAATCTAAATATTGTTAGCAAATTATTTGAATCAGTTAATATCTTTGCTTTCATCTTATGCGTTTAGGATCATGATTGAAATGATAACACCAAAGATTGCTATACCTTCGGCAAGACCTACGAATATGATTGTCCTACCAAGGATAGACTGATCTTCAGATATAGCTCCAAGGGCT
>Ga0079226_10003603_pt1 | contig 11853 bp, 15 predicted proteins | sample Poulit2014_FD_76345 | JGI IMG/M metagenome (GOLD analysis project Ga0079226, IMG submission 76345) | Agricultural soil microbial communities from Georgia to study Nitrogen management - Poultry litter 2014 | ecosystem: Environmental > Terrestrial > Soil > Agricultural land | place: USA: Georgia... | reverse complement strand
ATATTCAATAAGGTCGTTTTACCTCAGCGGAATATTGTAATAGATGAGTTTTTCACTCACTGAATCATATTATCATAAGTCAATCCCTCTGTAAAGAAAATTTTCTTGACTGCCTTAACTTTTACCCACCTTTTCTAATTTATCCCTTTTAAAATACTTTTGGAATCTTTTAGAAACCTACTATTTTAACTACTACGAAATAGAACTGTACGCCTTTCGTGAACTAACAAATTTTACCCTGATTGAAAGAATTTTTTTCTTTCATAACTTACATTTTTTTACATACTACAGATTTTTAATTAATTTGCTCAAAGCCTATTTTAATACCATTGGGATCTCTCAACCACAAGCCTTTTTCTTTTTGGTAATCGATTTTCTTTTCTTGCCAATGCTTTTCAAGACGTGAAAATTCAGCTTCGTTTTTAACATAGAAGGTGAAATAAGCCAGCCCTAAATCATTTTCTTTTATAGCAGGCGCCTGCTGACTTTCCCAACTATTGGCGCCAATATGATGATGATAGTCTCCAGTCGCAAAAAACTTGGCTTGTTTGCCAAAATTATTTTTTAAAGAAAGCCCTAAACTATCGGTGTAAAATTGTTCAGTTTTGTCTAAATCAGACACTTTTAAATGAACATGACCGAGCACAGTCCCTTCAGGAAATCCGTGCCAATTGCGATCTGCTAAATCAATCACTTCTTGTGCAGCCAGCTCTTCTGTTACACCCACAATTTCACCATCGGCACGAATATCCCACTCTTCTCTAGGTTTATCATGATATACTTCGATGCCATTATCTTCAGGATCGGTAAGATAGATAGCTTCACTATAGCCATGATCAGCTCCACCTGTGACAGGTGCCTTGGTCGTGACATAATGATACAAAGCACTTCCTAATTCTTTGCGACTGGGCAATAAAAAAGCAGTGTGATACAAACCTGTTTTTCGACTTCTTGGCAAAGGATGATTCACTTGTATCAATTTTACTAAAGGCCGGCTGCCAGCGCCTAGTGTCACCGTCTCTTGGCTCTTTTTTAGAAGGGTCAATCCAATCACTTTTTGATAAAAGTCTGACATTTCATTTAAATTTCCCACGTTTAAAGCAACCAACCCTGGAACAGTCTGTCTATCCAATTTAAAATCAGGGAATATAACATTTTTACTTATTTCCATAATGACCTCCATTAATAACTATTTTCTTTAAGTATATCACTTATTTTTTGTAAGTAAAAAGTAATGATTTCTACTATTTTTTTCCATTAAAAAAAGGTACACTAGACAACGGAGGTTTTACAAATATGTCTAAGTTTATCGACTTTTTTAGAAAAGATTTACTTTTTAGCATTTCTTTGATTTTAGCGATTTTTTCAATCATTATCGGACGTTTTCAAACTAGTGATATCGACTTTAGCGTCATTGCAAGTTTGTTTGGTTTGATGCTAGTCATCAACGGTTTGGAAGATAGTGGAGTTCTAGGCTCTTTAGGTGAAAAATTAGTGAAAAAAAGCAAAACACAACGCCAATTGATCCAGTCCATGGTGTTCTTGAGTTTTTTTTGCTCCATGGTCTTGACCAATGACGTTGCAATCTTGACACTTTTGCCGATTTATTTGAAGATTTCCAGAGCTTTGAAAAATCATCAAACAGTTATTTTAGGAGCCGTTTATCTGATTATTGCTGCTAACCTAGGGAGTTCATTCTTTCCGTTTGGTAATCCTCAAAATTTATTTCTTTATCATTTTTATGCGATTTCGATCAGTCACTTCTTTTTAAGCACCGGTTCATTGATGATTGCTTCATTTTCTTTGCTTGTCTTTGCGACTCACTTCATTTCTGATGACTCTTTACAAATAGATGTCCAGCCTCGTGCCATCAATCGTAAAAAAGGAAGTTTGTTTGCTATTTTCTTACTTGTGATGATTGCGGGAATATTTGATATCTTTTCTTATCAACTCGCTCTTTTAATTAGTGTTGTTGGGGTGCTATTGATTCAAAGAAAACTTTTTCGAAAAGTTGATTATCGATTATTAGCCACATTCTTTTGTTTTTTTGTAATCGTTGGTAATTTACAACAAAGTCAATTTCTTCTCAACTTTTTACGGCCTCTTTTTGAAAAAGAACGCCCCACTTTCTTTACTAGTTTGTTTTTATCACAAGTGATTTCTAATGTTCCTGCTGCGATTTTATCTGCGTCATTTACCAAACATTGGCAAGCTGTTTTGATGGGTGTCAACATTGGCGGTCTGGGCACTTTGATTGCCTCATTAGCCAATTTGATTGGTTATCGTTTAGTGAAACTTTATCTACCGAATGAGCAAACATTATTTTTTAAAACTTTTACAAAAATCAATCTAGCTTTGGTAACGATTTTGGTTCTGCTTTTTGTTTGGTTCATTTAATCAAAAGTCACAGTGATAGTTTGTATTGGTACATCATAAAACGGATCTTCCCGTTTTCCTAGAAAATCACGTCCTTGCTTGGGAAACATGGCGTAAAGTAAGATATCTTCTTCGGTTTTTGCATACTCTTTAATCTCATCTGTCAGCTTTGACAATTCATCTTCTAATAGATCTGCTGGCCGACAAGTAATTGGTTTTTTGTCACCGATAATTTTTTGTTTAATCTCAGGTGTAATTGTAATCGGTGACCGGCCGTATTTCCCCTCAACATACTCCTTAATTTCTTGCGGAATCATTTTATAGCGAACACAAGCCATGACGTTCATCAAGGCTTGTGTTCCCACCATTTGAGACATTGGTGTCACTAGTGGTGGATAGCCTAAATCGGCACGTACTTTTGGTACCTCAGTCAGAACCTTTTCGTACTTATCCTCAAGCCCTTGTTCTTTTAACTGACTCAATAAATTAGAAAGCATCCCACCTGGCACTTGATAAATCAAGGCTTTTGGTTCGGTATCTTTGACTTTTGCATTCAAAAGCCCTTCTTTACGGAAACGATCGCGGATTGGATTAAAGTTTTGCGCGATTTTTTCTAATTTAGCTAAATCTAGTCCTGTTTCAAAACCAAGCGCTTCTAAAGCAATGGCCAATGATTCCGTCGCAGGTTGACTCGTTCCGCCAGAAAAAGATGAAATACAAGTATCGATGATATCAGCACCTGCCTCTGCTGCTTTTAGATAGGTCATCTCCGCAATTCCACCCGTTGCATGGGTATGAACTTCTATAGGTAAGTCGATGGTTTCTTTGATTTGACGGATCAGATCATAACAAACATCTGGCAACAGGACTCCGGCCATATCTTTAATACAGATCGAGTCAGCTCCCATTTGTTGAAACTCTTTGGCTAGATCCGTAAAATAGTCAATTGTGTGTATTTTACTGGTTGTATAAGCTATCGCAGCTTGACAATGTCCACCCGCTTTTTTAGTTGCTTCAATAGCCGTTTGTAGATTTCGTGTATCATTTAAAGCATCAAATACGCGTACAATATCAATGCCATTCTCGATTGATTTTTTTACAAAAGCTGTGACGACATCATCGGCATAATGACGGTAACCTAATAAATTTTGGCCTCGTAAAAGCATCTGAAGTTTGGTATTTTTAACAATTTTTCGTATTTGTCGTAAGCGTTGCCACGGATCTTCATTCAAATACCGTACACAGGCATCAAAAGTTGCGCCACCCCACATTTCTAGGGCATGAAAACCTGCGTCATCCATCGTCTGAATGATTGGTAACATATCACTTGTTGGCATGCGAGTAGCAATTTGACTTTGTTGTCCATCACGTAAAACTGTTTCAGTAAATTGGATTTTTTTTGTCATTTCATGCGCCTCTCTCACCTTTTTTTGAAGTAGGAAAAATCTTTGTCAGTAATTTTGCAGCTAGATAGATGATTAATAAAACTAAAAATACGCCACCCCAACCTAAAGCAAGCATTTGCATTGCCCACGTAAAATTTTCAATGGTCATGTTAATTTCTCCTTTCTAACCCATCAAGGATAAGAGCAAACCGCCTGCAATTACTGAAGCAATCTGTCCGGAGACATTGGCTCCTGCCGCTTGCATCAAAATAAAGTTTTGCGGGTCTTCTTGGGTCGCTAATTTTTGGACGACACGACTAGACATTGGAAACGCCGAAATTCCTGCCGCACCAATCATAGGATTGATTTTTTCTTTTCTAAAAAGATTTAATAACTTCGCAAACAAGACACCACCAATCGTATCCATCACAAAAGCAATGAGACCTAAAAGGATCACCATCAACGTTTCGATTTTCAAAAAGTCTTCATAATACATACTTACAGAAATGGAAAAACCTAATAAAATACTAATCAAATTCACGAGTTCATTTTGCGCCGTTTGGCTTAATCGATCTAAAACCCCACATTCTCTTAGTAAGTTTCCAAACATTAAAAAGCCTACCAATGGTAAAGAAACCGGTGCAATCAGCCCTGCTATTACGGTAATAATGATTGGAAATAAAATTTTTGCCGTTTTAGAAACAGCTTCGGGGTGATAGTTCATCCGAATTTGACGTTCTTTTTTAGTAGTTACCAATTTTATAGCTGGGGGTTGAATGATTGGAACAAGCGCCATGTAAGAATAAGCCGCAACCATGATTGCACCTATATATTTTGATTCCAATACCGTTGCCACAAAAATAGACGTTGGGCCATCAGCAGCACCGATAATTGCAATCGAAGCCGCATCATTTTTAGCAAATCCCAAAAGAACGGCCAGTATTAAGGTAAAAAAAATTCCAAATTGAGCAGCTGCTCCAAAAAGTAGCATAAAAGGATTTTCCAAAAGTGGTCCAAAATCAATCATGGCCCCAATCCCAATAAATAAAAGTAAAGGAAAAAGTTCTGTTTTGATACCAATATCATATAAGACTTGAAATGGGCCTGCTTCACCACCCGTATTTAAGACGCCTGAATTAGGAAAATTAACTAAAATAGCTCCTAATCCCATAGGTACTAATAAGGTCGGTTCGTATTCTTTTTTGATTCCAAGATAGATAAGAAGGCCACCTAATGCCATCATAACTAGTCGACCAGGTTCTTGCCATATCCCCATTACACCTTGAAGTAATGTTTCCACGCTTTTCACCTCTTTTTTATTGAATAGTTAACAACAAATCTCCGGAATTTACGGTCGCACCTTCTGCTACTTGAACACTTTCAATCCTCCCTGCTTTTTCAGCGACGATTTCATTTTCCATTTTCATGGCTTCTAAAATAAGCAATACTTGATTTTCTTTGACAGTTTCTCCCGCATTGACTTCAATTTTTAAAACAGATCCAGGCATTGGCGCTTTGACAGAAAATTGATTGGTATCTGCTGATGTACTAGGAGTAGGCACTCTTTCTGCTGAGGGTTCAGAGGCTGGTTCTTTGACAGCAACCTTCTCTTTTTTCTCCGGAATATTTTTTGTGTTTTCAGCGCCCACTTCTTCCATTTCTACTAAATACTCTTTCCCATCGATGGTGATTTTAAATTTTCGTAACATCATGCTCCTCCTGTCTTTTTTTAGAAATTTTTTTTATAATAAATTGACTGTACTTTTCTTCTCCAGCAGCAATGCTTGCTGTGATGAGACTCACAAGTTTGGCTTCAGGATTTTTCTGATATATCTTTTTGATTCTAAACTGACTGTTTGGTGCATCATCTGCTGCGATTGCTGTTACCACCAAGCTGACTAATAATTCTTCTTTGGGATCTATCGAGATGTATTCTGGAATATCGATCCACTCATTCTCGACTTCTTGTCTTGCAACCTGTTTGTTTAAACCGCTTTCTTTTTTATCTTCTCTTCTTTTCAGCCAACGTTTAAAGAGATTCATCCCTCTTTCCTCCTTCTTATTAAAAATAAAAGCGCAATTTTTGTAACCGCTTAAACTTTATGTATTAATTATAACATGAAATTTAATTAATCAAAAATAAAGTCCTATAAAAAATAGTTAAGTCAACATTACCTTGATCAAAAAACCTATTTTAAGCTTTTTCTTATTTTTAAAACGTTGAATCGAATAACAGCATTTCGTTAAGCTATTCCTGAAGCTTTGTATGCTATCAAAAAAAGATACTTGTTTACGAATTAAAAAAGCAGCCCGAAAGACTTATCGGGCTACTTCTACTTTTATTCTTGTGTCGAAACTGTCATTTTCAGAGCTGAGATAGGTTCTTGATGGTGAATGGCATAAACCTCATTACCTACTTGCCAAGTAATTTCATTGGCAGTATAATCATCAGCTGCCATATCAATGGTGATTTGTCCAACTTCTTCTGGAGCAGGCAAACTTGCTGATTCCAAATATTCAACGACTTTTTTAGCCATTGACACCCCATCTTGACCTTCTACATTACTGGCACGAACTGTCAAATACCAATTTCCTTCTTGCCAAGAAGTATAAACTGAACCAGCAGCTCCTTCTTGATAGCCTTTAATGCCATAGCCAAGGTCAACTTCACTTGCTCCTTTTTGGTCTCCAGTTACATTAATAGCATTTTTTGCTTCCTCAGAAGAGCCATACGTATTTTTTTGGTACTGTGCAATCGGTGTTTCTGCATTTAATTTCTTACTATTTAAAATCAAGGGTTCGGACATATCAAAATAGAGAACAGACAACTTTTCTTGATTTCCATCACTTGCAATATTGACAACATTACCTTCTGTATGATCAATATCTGTTGGCAAGTTCATGTCTGGGAAAGCTTCTCTTAATTCAGCATCCGGATCAGGTACTTCCTGTTTTTCACTAGAAGTTTCTTCGGTATTGCTTGAATTTGTTTGAGAAGTTTCATTTTCAGTAGTCGAACTCGTCATACTCTCAGAAGTCTGTGTTGAAACAATACTGCTTGTTTCACTTGTTGATTGGTCAGTCGTTGTTTGGCTAACAGAAGAACTTTGATCAGTATCCCCTGTCGAATTTCCACAACCTACTAATCCTATTACCAACAGAGGTAAAACTCGAATCATTATCTTTTTCATAACACTCGCCTCCACCTATAGGGTACCGCAAATAAGGCAATAGTACAATTGATTTGATTTTTTCACTACCATAACTCATTGGCATAAATAACAAAATTAATGAACAAGATTCCCAAACCACTTTGTTAATTCATACCAAGCATTTTGCAGGAATATTCGAAGCTGATGTAAAAGATCTCCTGAACGAAGTAACCCAGCCCACTCATTAAGTTTCAAACTAATTTCTTCTCTATACAACCAAATAAAGCCTATAAACAAGACGATTCCTAAGATACGCCACAATTTAGATCCTATTTTAATAATGAAAAGTAGTAGAAATATACCAATCGCTGTGGCAATTAGACCTTCCATAGCTACACCTCCAGTTTTCTTAATTATAACGAATCAATTGTAAAAAATCGTGGGACTTAGGTATGATTTAAGACAAATTAAAAAAAGAAAACAAGGATTGTCTTGTTTTCTTTTCTCATCAATTATTTTGTGTATCATCCAAAATATTTAAACGTACTCTTTTAGCTTGGTTGGTACGTACGCTATAAACAATCGTTCGAATGGCTTTAGCTACTCTCCCTTGTTTACCAATAATACGTCCAATATCTTCTGGTGCTACGGACAAATTATATTCAAAGAAATCATTTGACTCAACCACTTCAAGAGATACTTGGTCTGGTTGAGTGACTAGAGGGCGGACGATTGCAAGAACTAAGTCTGTTAAATCAGTCATAATCGCACTCCTTATTTCTTAGCTAATTTTGCTTCATGATGTTTTTTCATAATTCCTTCTTTAGAAAGAATATTACGAACGGTATCAGAAGGTTGTGCTCCTTTTTGCATCCAGTCTAGAATATGTTCTTCATTTAATTCTACTTTTGCTGGATTTTGCAATGGATCATAAGTTCCAACCGTTTCGATAAAGCGTCCATCACGAGGAGAACGAGAGTCTGCTACAACCACACGATAAAAAGGTTTCTTTTTAGAACCCATACGTTTTAAACGAATTTTTACTGACATTACTACACCTCCATTAGTTTTAATCACAAGAGCTAGTGTACCAGTTTTTTGAGTGGGTGTAAAGAGTTTTTTCTTTACAGGACAAAATTATTTTCAAAACAGCCCAATAAAATAGTTGTTATCTCATAAGTCATATCTTTTGCAAAATTTACTAACTTTTAGTAAGATGAATTTGTAGCAAGAATTGAACTATTTTTAGGAGGAAAAAGAATATGAATAAAAAAATTGGATTTATTGTCGGAAGTTTGCGTAAAGACTCGTTTAACCTTAAAACAGCAAAAACCTTTGCTAACTTACTACCAGAAGGATATGAAGCAGATTTCATAGAAATTGGGGATCTTCCTTTGTACAATGAAGATCTTGAAGTCGAAGGAAAAGTTCCAGAAAGCTGGACGCGTTTCCGTGAACAAACAAAAGCGGTAGATGGTGTTTTCTTCTTTACTCCTGAGTATAACCGTTCCGTTCCAGCGGCTTTAAAAAATGCCTTGGATGTTGGCTCTCGTCCTTATGGTGATAGTGCTTGGGATGAAAAACCAGCTTTGGTAGTTTCCGTTTCACCAGGTGCAGTTAGTGGTTTTGGAGCCAATCATCACCTTCGCCAATCACTTGTTTTCTTGAACATGCCAGTGTTACAACAGCCTGAAGCTTATATTGGCAATGTCATGAACTTGATGAATGAAGATGGCACGTTTATTGAAGATACACAAACTTTCTTTAAATTGATTATTGATAAATACGTTGAGTTTTTTGAAAAATTAACAAAATAATTAAAAATGAAAAAGCTGTTCTGTTTATAGCAGAACAGCTTTTTTAATGTTCAAATTTATAAAAGTAAGAATCAATTTAACATACTTCCTTTTTTTCGTACAAAAAATTAATTAAATCTACTTGCTTTTTTATAGTGTACCATGTAGACTAATACACGTAGGAACACTTTGATGATTGAATGAGAGACTGGAGAGAAAATTGAATGCAAGAAAAACTACAAAAGCTTTTATTTTATTGTTACTTGATTTCACTGGTTTGGATTTTATTATTTAAAATGTCTATTTCTGGCGATGACCTACGTGCCATTATGGGAACTCGCTATCTAAACCTGATTCCTTTTGGAGAACCTACAAAAGTGAATGGTACCTTTAATTGGACAGAAGTCATTAACAATTGTCTAATCTTTCTCCCATTTGGTGGTTTACTGAGTATCATTAGTAATCGCACATTTGGACAAAAAATTCTTTTGATTGTTTCATTTAGTATCATCATCGAATGTTTACAATACTTATTACAATTGGGGCGAACTGATATAACGGATGTCCTAACCAACAGCTTAGGGGGTGTGATGGGATTATTGGCCTACAGTGGCTTAAACAACATTTTTGAAAAGAAAAAACTAGACATTGTCCTAACTTATATTGGCGGTATTCTTTTTATCTGCGCACTTTTATTCATCGCCATTTTAATTGTTTCAAATTTATAAAAGAAAAGAGGAAAAAAATATGGTTACCATAGACAAAACGAGTAGCCGTCCCTATTATGAGCAGTTAGTTCTTAGTATAAAAGAAGATATTTTACATGGTATTTTAGAACCGGGTGACCAAATTTCCTCAGTTCGTGAAATGGCCAAAAAGTTATTAATGAATCCTAATACAGTTAGTAAAGCTTATAAAGTTCTAGAATCAGAACAAGTACTCGTCACCGTAAAAGGAAAAGGGACTTTTGTCAAAAATATTGAAAACTTACCCCGTGACGAACGACGCATCCAAGAGTTACAACAACAATTCAAAGAACTCATGGTAGAGGCCTTTCACTTACAGGTAACACAAGAAGAAATCAAACATTGGCTAAATGAAACTGAGGTAGAATTAGGAGGTAATAATTCATGAAACTTTTAAATGTAGCAAAGACTATCGATCATGAAAAAATTCTCGAAGATATTTCTTTTGACTTAAGTGCAAATGAAATTGTCGGCTTGGTTGGTAGAAATGGTTCAGGTAAAACAACATTATTTCGAACGATTTCAGGACAATATTACGCAGATGGCGGAACAATGGAAATTGATGGTAAAAATATAGAAAAATTACCGGAAACACGCCAAGAAATTTTTTACATCGATGAAAAAGAAAATTTTTTAGGGCCTTATTCTCTAAAAAAAATAAACGAATTTTACCGTCTGACTTATCCTCGCTTTGATCAAGATTTATTTATTGAATTAATTCGTGAACATGAATTGCCATATAATTTATCATACAAACGGATGTCTAAAGGAATGCAAGGCTTATTTCAAATGATTCTAGCGATTTGCTCCAATGCCACTTATCTATTATTAGATGAACCCTTTGATGGTCTAGATGTCATTGTTCGAAAAAAAGTCATTGGCCTATTACTTGAAAATCTTGGCGAAAGCAATCGTACCGCTTTGATCGCCTCTCACAATTTAAATGAATTGGAAAGTATTATTGATCGAGCGCTCTTACTAAAAGGAAACACGATTAGTTATGATTATCGTTTAGAAGAAGTACGCGCAAAATCGAAAAAACTGCAACTTGTTTTCAAAACTAAAAAAGTCCCTGATATCGTCAAACAAAATTCAAAGGTGGTTGACTTTCAAGGACGCGTTGTGACCGCCTTATTTGAAAATTATTCAACAGCAATCGAAGAAAACATCAAAGCGGAAGATCCTCTTGTATTTGAAGAACTTCCACTGACATTAGAAGATTTATTCGAAGCTAACCTAAGTCAAGAATCATTAATGAAAGGAATTGGTGGTAGCAAATGATTAGAAAAATACTAATGAAGCGCTATAAAGTAGCATTGATCATTCTTTCAGCTTTTTTTGTGGTGGCTTACAGCCTAACAAGTGCTAATAATGTCTCTAATTGGAGAAGTGAGCAAAAATATTACGCTTCTGAAGAGTTTCAAAAAGAGTTTGTAGAACATCCTGAATTCTATGCAAAGGGATACGATGAAGCAAAAGAGGAAGTCATTCCCTATGATTCTCTGAAAGAATTTCAAAAAGATATGTTGACCCAATATAAATATGCACAACATTATTATTTCGGCTATACCTCCTCTGGTTATACAGACCCTTCAATGAATGATGATTTGGATACCTTGATTGACACTTCCTATCAAATGGGTACTTATTATGCAGGCACATCAATGATTGGTGCTTTTATGGTAATTGCTGCGCTTCTTGCTGGTTTTCTACTTTTCTTCATTGATCAGAAAAGTAACTTTAATCGCTTTTTATTTTCTTTACCAATTTCAAGAAAAAAACTATTTTCGGCCAAATTGACTAATTTAGTTTTGCCTTTGATTGCAAGCTTTGCAATTGGTATTTTCCTACATGTTCTTATTGAATATTTGGGAATTCCAGCACCTTATATAAATGCAACGTTTCCACAACTTCTTTATTCAGGTTTCAGTCACTTTCTTTTAATGGTTCTCGCTCTTTGCCTAGGCATTGCCTTAGGAACATTATTAGGCAACATTATTTTTGGTCCAATAGCCGTTATCTTAGCTATCTTGCTTTTGCTAACTTTTAATGATCTGTTCTATGTAGGTTTTTCTGATTTATTTTCATGGTTATTCCCAAACATAAGACTACTCACGCCACGTGCCTTGTTTATCCTAAATTTAGGAAAAACAAGTGCTCCTTGGTACATGCTATTGGCTGTTGTCCTTGCTTCTATTTTATTTATCGTGATTGCTAAACGAATCTTTTTACATGTCTCAATGGAAAATGATGGGGACTTTTTAACTGTACCTGCCTACAAAAAGCGGATGTTTTGGACGCTCTTTCTCTTTACCAGTATTTGGGGGAATGTCTCGTTGATTAATTGGTATGCTATAGCCAACCCAAATTTTTATGAAAACTTTTCTTATCATCCATT
>Ga0079226_10003601_pt1 | contig 11856 bp, 13 predicted proteins | sample Poulit2014_FD_76345 | JGI IMG/M metagenome (GOLD analysis project Ga0079226, IMG submission 76345) | Agricultural soil microbial communities from Georgia to study Nitrogen management - Poultry litter 2014 | ecosystem: Environmental > Terrestrial > Soil > Agricultural land | place: USA: Georgia... | reverse complement strand
TGGTTTCTTCACGCTCTGGCTCGGTTTCTTTTGCTTTCTTATATGCTTTTTCTGCTTCTAGTAATTTTCTTTCATCTTCTTTATTTAATTCTTTTGTTTCTCTCAAACTTTTTTGTTTTACATATAATTCTTGCTCTGTGTCAATTAACTGGGTTTCATAAGGTGTTAATCTACTAGCTCTTTCTGCCTTTTCTAAAGCTTTTTCATTTGTTAAATGTTCATCTTTTTTCAATTCTAATTTTTGTTTTTCCTCAACTTTAGCTGCCCGCAATTTAAATTGTTCATTGATAAATTTAGCCTCACTAAATTTGTTAAGTTGATCTTCGTATGTCTTTTGAATATCTTTATGTGCTTGATCATTTTGTTTAATTTCTTCACTATAAAACTGACTTTCTGCATGTAAGCCACGCAAAACTTGATTTGTATTATATGATTCTTCTTGCAATAATTGCAAGATACTACTCTCGGATCTTTTTGGTATTGTTGCTACGATGTTTTTAGTTAATGAATCTAGTTGTTGTTTATCTTTATTAAAAATTTTTTTTAATTTATCTTGTTTTTCTTTTAATTTTTGTTCAATCTCTTGATATGGTTCTGTTTTAAATAATCTGCGTAAAATCATTTCTTTATTTTCAGTTTCAGAAGTTAAAAACTTTCGGAATTCACCTTGAGGTAACATCACAATTTGTTTGAATTGTTCTTGGGTTAAGCCAATCAATTCTTCAATCTTTTTATTAATTTCAGAAATGATTTGTCTATCCACTCTTGGAACTTCACCATTGTTAGTGAGTTCATAAAACTCATATTTTTCCCCTGTTTTTGTTTTATTCCCTTCTTTAACATGACCAATTTGCCTTAAAACACGATATCTTCTATCTTTCAATTCAAAAATAAATTCTACTGACGTATGTAAATCATCATCCGCAAACTGACTTCTCAACATTAAAACATTATCTCTATCTTCACCACTAGCTGAACCGTATAAAGCAAAGCTAATTCCATCAAATATCGTCGTTTTTCCTGAACCTGTTTTCCCAGAAATCACAAACAGATTATGTTCCCCTAATTCTGTAAAGTCAATTTCTTCTCGATCTTTATAAGGACCAAAAGCAGTTAATAACAACTTAATTGGGCGCATTAATATTTAACCTCCTTAATTACTTCTCGCTCATCTAATAATAAGTCATCCATCACTTCGTACATAATTTCTTTTTGTTTTGAAGTCATTGCAATGCCCTTAACTTCTTCAAAAAATAATTCGTATCTTTCTATTGGAGTAAGTTGTGTTTGTTTTTTGGTTTCCTTTTTAGTTGGTAAAGCATAATTTAAAGTTGCTTGTCGCGTTACATGCATTGCATTTGGATATACTGACCTCACTTGCTCCATCGGTGAGCATACAGGGGTTTCATTTAATAAATTAATAAAGACATAATCATCATTTTTTTTATGTTCTAAAATTTCTTCTATCGTGCCAATGACAGACCGTAAATCACGTTTTGGTTTAATTACTTCTTTTTTTATTTGAGTATTTCCTTCTCCATCTATTTCTACCATATAAAAACCTTTTTCGTGATTTTCTTCTGAAAGTGAATATTTTAATAGAGATCCACTATAGCGAATTGAATCATTTAAAACTGTATGAGCGCGATGTAAGTGACCGAGTGCTGTATAATTAAATTCTTTAAAATGATGTGCACTCACATATTCTGCACCACCTATTGAAAGCGGTCGCTCTGAATCACTTGTATTCTCCTCTTCTTCTCCATAAGGTGTTACAAAGGCATGACTAACCGCAATATGCCTTGCGCTAGTATCCCAATTATTTTTAATCTGTGTAGTTATTTTACGCATAGCGTCATCATGGGATTTTATATCCTCATCTTCAAATAAAAAACGGACCGTACTAGGGTCTGAATAAGGTATTAAATGGAAATGAACTTCGCCATGTTCATCTTGTAAAACGACAGGTTCTAACTTTTTATCGAGACTCCCTTGTAAATAAAGTCCTTTACTTTCCATTAAGCCAGTCCCGAAATCAAGGCGACTTGGACTATCATGGTTACCTGCAACTGCAATGACAGAAATGTTTAAGTCTAAAATAATTGTTGCCAACGTCTCATTTAAAAGTTTTACTGCTTCTGTTGGAGGTACTGCTCTATCATATATATCACCAGCTATAATAAGACAATCTGGTTTTTCTCTTTTTAAATAATTAATAAAATTTTCTAAAATGTATGCCTGGTCTTCTGTCATATGTACACCATTAACTAATTTACCTAAGTGCCAATCTGCTGTGTGAATTATTTTCATAATTAATCACCTTATTTTTACATATTTATCGTTCGTATTACATTATCCATATTATAACTTTTATATTCGTTTTAAACAATATGAGCTACTTTTTCATGTTATGATTAATCACATAAGGAGGCTATAAATTGGCAAAAGTAACTTTCTATCAAGATGATAAAAAATTAAAAGAAATTACAATAAAAAATGGACAATCTATTTTGCGAGCAGCAAAACAAGGTCGTGTCCCTTTAAAGCATAGATGTGGTGGTAAAGCACAATGTACTACTTGCATGGTAACAATTAAAGATCAAGCTAACGTTACTGAAATGAGTGAACTCGAAGCTGATCTTGTCGGTTATAACGCAATAAATAATGGCTCAAGATTAGGTTGTCAAACACGCGTATTAACAGATGTTGAAGTTATTTTGTTTGGGGACCCTTATAAAGAAAGAATTAAACAGTTACTCGCACAACAAAAAAACAGCAATAATTAGTTGTCTAATACTTAGTATTAGACAACTTTTTTAAAATGCATGACACTTGTCATGTTTTTTGAGTGACATCTATGTCTGTTTATTTTTTTAATTTAGCTCTAAAATGACGTTAGATAAAGTTTATACCTAGGAGGCATAAATATGTTAGCAGATCAACGTCAACAACAACGCGAGTTACGCAAGGCTGTCAAACCTTTTGAACAACATCAAATGAAAACGAGTATATTCCAATTATTTAATACATTAGTACCATTTATCTTATTATGGTTTTTAGCTTATAAAGCCTTAGCTATCTCGCCATTCCTTACAGTAGCAATTGCAGTAATCGCATCAGGTTTTGTGATTCGGATATTTATTATTTTCCATGATTGTACACACTATTCATTTTTCAGGAACAATAAATTAAACCGAGGTGTTGGTACAGTATTAGGAATTGTTACACTATTCCCCTTTTCTAAATGGCAAAGAGAACATTCAATTCATCATGCCACAAGTAGTAATTTAGATAAGCGTGGAACAGGCGATGTTTGGGTCATGACAGTAAATGAATACGTTGAAGCTACACCTTGGATGCGTTTAGTTTACCGTATTTATCGACACCCGATAGTATTATTTGGATTTGGTCCATTTTATTTATATCTTGTCGCTAATCGAATGAATCGTAAAGATGCACGATTAAAGGAGCGTTTAAATACTTATTTAACAAATGCTTCAATTGTTATCATTTACGCAGGATTGATTTTCTTAGTAGGTATTAAAGCATTCTTACTGATTCAATTGCCGATTCTTTTCATTGCAGGTTCTTTAGGTATCTGGTTATTCTATGTCCAACACCAATTTGAAGATTCATATTTTGAAGAAGAAAATAAATGGAGTTTTGTTAAAGCAGCTGTAGATGGTAGTTCTTATTATAAATTGCCTGCAGTTCTCCAATGGGTCACAGGGAATATTGGGTATCATCACGTTCACCATTTAAGCCCTAATGTCCCTAATTATCGGTTAGCTGAAGCACACGAGAATACACCACCTTTACATCAAGCGACAACAATTACGCTTAAAACAAGCTTAAAATCAATTAAATTCCGTCTTTTTGACGAAAAGAAAAAAGACTTTGTAACTTTCAAAGATGTTAAACCATTAATTAAAGCGAAAGAAAAAGCAGAAGCTAATTTAAGACAAGTTTCATAAAGCTTTTGTTAAGGTAGATATCAAATTTGATATCTACCTCTTTTTATTTTAATTTGATATAATCAATATAAGCGGTAAAAGGAGGTCACTATGCAAAAGTGGTATCAAATATTCCCTAAAAACACTGGATTAAGTATTTATATTTGGTTAATTTTTTGTTTAATTCCTTTTTATTTTTTATTTAAATCTTCACCCACACTCGACTTTTTGGTTGGGATTGTTATGGTCATTTTATTTTTTGTAGCATATCGACTTTCATTTGTTTCTGAAACTTGGTTTGTCTACGTATGGGTTAGCATCGGTATGTTAATTAGTATGTTTATGACATTAATTTATGGTTATGTTTATTTTGCTTTATTTCTTTCATTTTTTATTGGTAATATCAAAAGTAAAGCTGGATTTATTACTTTATATGTCGTGCATTTAGTGACAACGATTTTAACCATCAATATAGGATTTTTTATTAAGACTGAAATGTTTGTCACACAATTACCCTTTATTATTATTAGTATTGTCGGTATCAGTTTATTACCTTTTAATATTCATAATCGCAATAAACAAGTAAGATTAGAAGATTTATTAGAGACAGCGAATACACAACTTGCTATTACTGACGAACGCCAACGTATAGCGCGGGATTTACATGATACATTAGGTCAGAAATTATCACTTGTCGGAATGAAAGCTGATTTAGCTATTAAATTAGTTGATATTAAGCCTATTCAAGCAAAATCAGAAATTGAAGACATTCAAAATACAGCTCGAACAGCTCTAAAAGAAGTTCGTGAATTAGTATCTAGTATGAGATTAATTAAGTTATCAGAAGAAGTCGTACGCGTCGAACAAATACTATTAGCAGCTAATATTAAAGTGAAAGTAAGTGGAGATCCTGTGCTTCAAAACACAAGTATATTAGCTGAGAATGTATTGAGCATGTGTTTAAAAGAAGCGACTACAAATGTTGTAAGACATAGTAATGCTAGTTTATGTGAAATTATTATTCAAGAATCAAACGAATCGACGTCTATTGTTATCCAAGACAACGGAATTGGTTTTGATCAACAATCTACCTCTCATTTAACACATGGTGTGAGCGGTATGAAAGAAAGACTCGAATTTATGAATGGAAAGCTAACGATTGATTCAAATAATGGTACAAAAATAAACATTGCTATCCCACAAATTATTTCACAAGCAGAGGAGACGATTTAATGATAAAAATAGTTTTAGCTGAAGACCAAGGAATGCTACTCGGCGCTCTTTCTTCCTTGCTTAACTTAGAAGAAGATATGGAGGTTATAGGTCAAGCTACAAACGGAAAAGAAGCTACTGACTTAGTACACAAACTAAAACCCGATATTTGTATTATGGATATTGAAATGCCTATCAAAACGGGACTGGATGCTGCCGAGGAATTGGTAGATGTTGATTGTAAAATTATCATTTTAACCACTTTCGCTAGGACAGGTTATTTTGCACGCGCTAGAGCTGCTGGTGTAAGTGGTTATCTTCTTAAAGATGGACCGAGTGATGATTTAGCTAGTGCTGTTCGAGCAATCATGAATGGCCACAAAGTATATGCACCTGAATTGATTGATCAACAAGATGATTTAATAAAAAATCCTTTAACTAATCGAGAGATCGAAGTAATTGAACTTGTTTCTAAAGGTAAGAGCACTAAGGAAATATCTGATATGCTTTTTATCACTTCGGGTACTGTTCGAAATTATATTTCGGTTATTTTAGAAAAATTACATGTCAGCAATCGCATTGAAGCTGTTTCAAAATATAAGGAAAATGATTGGTAAAATAAAACTAAGTCTATTTCGACTTAGTTTTATTTTTTATAGAATCATAAGCAATTAAAGCGCGTTCCCTTGCTGCTTTATGATCCACGATTGGATAAGGATACGTTTCGCCTAAAGTAATTTCTAATTTTTTTAATTCAGCTTCACTTTTATTAAATGGCTGGTGAATTTTATGGACTTCTGGAACATATCGATTAATATATTTAGCTGAAGCATCAAACTTTTCACTTTGGATTAAAGGATTAAACACCCTAAAATAAGGTGAAGAGTCTATTCCACTTCCTGTCACCCACTGCCAACCCACCGCATTATTAGCTGGATCAAAATCTATTAACGTTTTTTCAAACCAAGCGTAACCCACTTGCCAATCTATTAATAAATGTTTAACTAAAAAAGATCCAACTACCATACGGGCACGATTATGCATATAACCGGTTTCCCAAAGTTCTCGCATAGCTGCATCTACAAACGGATAACCCGTTTGACCTTTTTCCATGCCTTCAATTCTGAAGGTTCATTTTTCCAAGGAAAATAGTTAAATTGATCTCTTAATGGTTCATCTGTCATTTCAGGAAAATGAACGAGCGTATAATATGAGAATTCACGCCAGATTAATTGGCGATAAAAAGCTTCGAGATTTGCTTCATTATATATCTCTTCATTCGATAACTCTGTATATAATACTCGAAGACTTAAGCTTCCAACTGCTAAATAGGGTGATAATTTAGAAACTACGTCTTTAGCTGGGTAATCTCTTCCTATTTTATAATCATTTAAACCTGCATTAGCAAATAATTCTATTTGTTTAAAAGCTGCATCCTCACCTGCATCCCAGTGGTCACTGATTTTGGCTTCCCAGCTTAGTTTAGTCCCATTAGCTATCTCTTCTGACATGAAGTTACCTTCATACTTATATGGCTCTATTTTAGGCTTAGGAAAAGGTTTAATTACTTCTTCTTGTAATCATTTTTAGTGATTGATCAATCCAAACATCTTTTGCTCGTCTTTTATAATCTGTGTTTTTTATATAAACTGGTAAAATATACCGTCTTTTGCCGCTTCATAAAGCGCTGGATGGTCATGGATTCTTAAATCATTTTTAAAAAACACAATGGTTAATTTAGTCATAAAAGTTAGCTCCTTTTGTAATCATTAAATTTATTATTTGATTAATAAGACAATCATTGTTTAAAATTGGGTATATGAGGTGAATAATCAATGACAAGAATATGCTTAATTAGACATGGGGAAACTGATTGGAATGTTAAAGGTATCATTCAAGGGCAGACAGATATTCCACTTAATAAGTTAGGTGAAACACAAGCAAAACAATGTGGGAGATATTTAAAAAGTGAACATTTTAACGTCATTATATCTAGCCCGCTCAAACGAGCTAAAAAAACAACACAACTTATCAATGACTCTTTAAACTTACCAATCATTTTTGACAATAATTTAAAAGAAAGATATTTTGGGGTTGCTGAAGGGAAATCTAAAATCGAACTCATGAAAAGCTTTCCTGAACAAGTTTATCCAGGTCAAGAATCACGTTTAGCTTTAAATAAGCGTGTCATGATAGCTATAAATAAGATAACTAAATCATATCATAATCAGAACATTTTAGTTATTGCACATGGCGCAGTAATTAATTCTATTTTATCAAGCGTATCTAATCATGAAATAGGCTCACAAATTACAACTTTAAAAAATGGTTCATTTACAATATTAAATATAAATGAACCACTTTGGCTAATTGATTCAGTTAATCACACACAACATCTTGAATCAAAGCTAATTGAAGATAACATAATTACCTAAATGGTATTGTGTTATCTACTTTTTTTGGACGTTTTGGGTTTTTTAAATTGTGTTTATTTTGAATTAAGATAAAGAGTAAACTCATTGAAATCCCATAAATTAAATGGCCTACTAACCAGAAATTTAAAGCAAAAATCGAGAAAAGCGGTGGTGTTCTGTCTGAAAGTAATGTAATCGGATAAATTAATAATCCAATTAGCATATTACCTAAAGATACATGAAATAAAATACCTTGCCAATTCCATTTGTTTTTCAAGATAAAATAATTAAATATAAATGCGAGTACAATTGAAACAATAATATGAAAAGAAAATTCTATCCATTCTGAGAAATTAATTTCTCCTAAAATTGGAATAAAATCAATATTTAAAAGTAAAGTATATACTTTTAGGTCTGTAATTAATTCCAGTAATTTCAAGAAAAAGCCTAATACAAAACTAGTTAATATTCCAATGATTAATACTTCTAATTTTCTATTCAACTCAATCCCTCCAGTCTTTAAAATAGATAGTAAAGTGTTTAATGTTATATATTCAGTTTTATTAACTGCATTATTTGAACGACTTGATTGTATAATAACTCTTCTGCATGAAACATGGCTTCTTCTATAGGAAGTGGAGCGTTTAAAATTGAAAAAACGCTTGTAAAATTTTTAGTTAATTCTTTATGGTTATTTTCAACACTACCTGATATTAAAATGATTGGTTTCTTATACTCTTTTGCTAATTGGCTTACATAGATTGGAGCTTTACCATGTAATGTTTGTTTATCACTTTTTCCTTCACCTGTAATGACTAAATCTGAAGAAATTATACTTGAATCTAACTTGATTCTTTTTCCAATTAACTTTGCCCCTGGTGTTAATGTCGCTCCGATTACTCTTAGAGCAAACCCTAATCCCCCAGCTGCTCCTGCCCCTTCATTGTGATCGTATGCTGTATGTGTAAAGTGTTCTACTATTCTAGCAAAATTTAATAAGGCTTGATCTAATTTTTCGATTTGTTTGATTGTGCCTCCTTTTTGCTCACCATAAATAAAACTTGCTCCATTTTGGCCACATAAAGGGTTACTCACATCATTAGCTACTGTAATTGTAACGTCTTTTAAATCTGGATTAAGATAACGCCAGTCAAGTTGGTTAAGTGCATATAAATCTTTAGCAAAAAAACTTAAACTTTGATTATTTATATCTAATCCCTTTACGCCTAAAGCTCTTAACATACCGTAGCCACCATCATTGGTTGCACTTCCACCAAGTCCTATAATAATTTTTTTAAAACCATTATTAACTGCGTGTTCAATCGTTTCACCTATTCCATATGTTGTTGTTTTTTCTGGATTTCTTTTATCAAATGGAACTAAGGTTAATCCGCAAATATTGGCAATTTCTATCACAGCTGTATCTTCTTCAATTATTCCATAATATGTCTCAATTTCTTCCCCAAGTGGGCCCTTGCACTTTAAAAAAACTTTCTGGCCATTCAGCGTTTTAATTAATGTATCAAGTGTCCCTTCGCCACCATCTGCCATCGGTTTTAAAAAAGTTTGGGCATCAGTTAAAGTCGACTTAATAGCCCTTTCTATTGTTTTTGCAGCATCATTAGCAGAAAGACTACCCTTATATGAATCAGGTGCTATAGTGATTTTCATTATTTAAGCCTCCATGTAGAATTATTGGACATCCAGAAAATAGCGTGAAAAGTAAAACACTGTTCTCTGGCGCAAATCAAATATGTTAAAATGTACTGTAATCTAAAGTTTCCACATCATAATTTGAATGCCCGATTTATTAAATAAAGATAGTTATATCTCGTCAGCAAATTATATGTGTGGTATACTTATTTTGCGATGAGTTGATTTGCCTAAGTCTAAGAATATTTACCAACATGTTGTGAACGCATGCCTTCTTAGCCGCAAATAATCTTAAAACACCTGTCTTTTAGGCAGGTGTTTTTTTATATGTTCTTTTTACTAAATTTATTCAATTCTTCATGCCATATATTTATATAGTTTTTAAATTCATTTGTTGAGATATTTAAAGGTTGATAAGCTCCTGAATCGTACTCAGCAAATAAATCTACTATTTTTGTCTGAATGCTTCCAATCTCAACAGCACATCGATTACCTGTTAAAATTATTTTTTCTTCGTTATTTACTTGTTTAAAAGCAAGTGTAAGTTCTTCTGACAAAAGCATAGCATCTGACATTAAAAACTCTGCTAAAATTGCATATTTTTCGTCTTCAAATTTTATGACTAAGCGTTTCTTTTCTATATTTTTATTTTTTAAAGTAACTTCTTTTAATTCATACATAAAGCCACCACCTTAATAAACTGGAAAAGCAGATATTATTTTATCTTGTTGATCTAAATACATACGAATAATAATACCTTCCTCTGTCAATCCTTCAAAAGTATTTCCATTAATATGCGTTCGATTTTCATACGCTATATTAATCGCATCAACCACATCTTGTGAATCCCAATCATCAGGAAAAAAAGTAGATTTACCGTTATTTGAAGTTTTGTTCACATCATTTACACGCACTTTTGCTTCGTAAACACCATTTTCATTAGGTTTCGTCTCTGTATTATGAATGATTTCTCCTTTTTTTGTTTCTAATTGAGCATAATGAAAACCTACAGCTTGACCGTTTCGATTCAATTCTCCTTCTAGAATATGCTCTAAGGCATGCGATTTAAAATTTTCCGTTTCATTTAATGCTTCTAGTGGTGTAGCTTCTAGATGAGTTGGTTCATCAGATTCATTTACCACTATATCAAGTATGTCGTCTACTGAACACCCGAATAATAAAAGGACACTCAATAAAAGAATAATCAAGTATTTAAACTTTGAATTCAAAACGTCACTTCCTTATTTTTCACTTTAAATCAAGCTTCAAAAATTATCCCTTGATGGGCATCAATTAGGATCTCCTCCGTCTTTCCTTCCAGAAATACCGGTAAGTACACTAGTTCATATTGTATATTATTTTCTTGATCAACACTTTTCTTATAATGAAGATTCATCTTCAAATTGTTTGCGCAAAATCTCTTGGCTTCCTCTTCTGCCACTTTTGGAAACACATTAATATGGGCTAGTTCTTTCTCAGTTACGGTAGGAGCACAAAACTTATTAATCATACCTGTATATTTGCCCACACCTATATATGCAATCTGATTTCGTACTTCTATACTGTCATGCACTCGGTTAAAATAAAACATATAATTAGGTTCATGCTTTTCATTAGTTTTTTCATCACTGTCTATGTTTAAATCAATTTTATCAAATAATTCATCTGCATCAGGATATATTGTAAATAAAAAATCTAAAGCTCGGTCATAAGCTTTTTTATTCGTTAGTGCTGAAGTTACTTCTTCTGAAAGTATTTCACCATCACATATTTGGACTATTTGTGCAGTATGTTTATTAATTTTAAATTTAATCACATTTGATTGCGAATCATCCATATTATAATTCAATTGACCTAATTCTTTTTTAGAATTTTTGGACCACAATTCTATCCTACAATCTTTTTTATTTTTTTTCCCTATCTTAGAATAATCTCCATCGAGGCCTAATATTCTAAAAATATTTTTACTACTGGTGGCATATGGCTTTAAGCTTTTTAAATTACATTTTATTAATTTAAGCTTTGGTTCTTCACCTGAAGCAGGCACATAATTAATTTCTTCGTTTAAACGATAAACTAATTTGTAATGATTAAGTGATGCTGGCTTACTGATTTCTAAATCTAAGTTAAGCTTTTTAAGATAATGTGATTTTGCTTCTTCAGAAGTGATTATTTTTTTTGGTGTAATCAATTCATAGTTATCTTCTTTTCTATTAAAACTCGATATATTTCCTGCTAAATCAAGTGTCAATTCCACGCCCGTATCAGGTAAAAACAAGTTATACTTAGAATCTTTATCTTCATAGTTTACTCGGTAATTACTTGCATAAGTAAAAACAGAAGCCACTTTTAAATTTTTATTTTGAACGAATGTATTTAAAAATGCATTTGCATTTTCAATTATTTCCTTTTCATTCAGGGGATGTTTGATATGTTTAAGGATCTCGCCTGTATATGAAAAGAATGTTAATTCTCCGGTTTTTGTAAATTTAAGACAACCAATATTATTATTTCTCTCATTAAAAATATTATAATAAATGAAATTCCCTGTTTCTTTTTCATTTAATTTAATCTTACAAGGTTCGGGAATGTGCTTTTCTATTAATCTGAGTGTCTCTTTCATT